>OGDE01001548.1_pt1 | contig 14004 bp, 10 predicted proteins | sample 1570321 | NCBI WGS metagenome assembly OGDE01 (sample SAMEA2581976, study PRJEB24529) | metagenome | biome: Human gut stool | place: China | collected 2011 | reverse complement strand
GCAAAGAGCCGCGAAATGGCTGAGATCGCACATGTGGACTATCTGGTGACATCTATGTATGGAACCGGCGGAGCTTACAACTATGCCGGAAGCATGGGAATCCCAAGTATCCTGCTGGAACGTGGACACAGTTCCCGCTGGTGCGAAGATCTGGTAGCGGAGGATGTTCATGATGTGAAGAATATCCTCAGACATCTGAGAATCCTTCGCGGGAAGTCCCATATTCATGGCAAACCACCGATAGAAGTAAGTCCTGTCATCTATGAGGATGCACCGGTATCTGGATGCTGGTATCCTGCGAAACAGCCGGGTGAGACATTTAAAGAGGGCGAAGTGCTGGAAGGATCTGCGATTATTTTGGACGAGAACTGTTTGTATACAGAGCCAAAATGGGTGGTATTATTCTTTATCAGACCATCAGTCTGTGCATTATGAAGGATACGCCGATGGTTTCTTATGGTACCTGGGATGAGGATACACAGGGTAAGATTGAAGTAGGATGTGAAGTGTGCGGAAATGAGAAACATAAGCATGGACACCATCATCATAAATCAGAGGAAAAACATCATAAACGGCATGAACATCATAAGCATCATGAGGATAAATAAATACTTAAGTAAGACAGAAATGGGTTCGACCAACTCAAGTGAACAGCAAAGCAAATGAGCTTATCGGTTCGACATAAATATAAAAACAGGGTATAAAAATACGGCTGACTATATCCGGGTTAAATGCGGATATAGTGCAGCCGTATTTTATACTATAGCAAGCCTCTTAATCAATATGCATTATTTACGAGGGTTGCTATAAGTTTACAGATTCATAAGATGTATCTGATATAATAATTCTGTTACTTACTGATATAAACTTTCCGTAAGTTCTTTTGCTGATGAACTTTGCTATAGAATTTTTGGGGGGATGGCAGAATGTTGAATGGTTACAAAAGAACAATTATTTACAGGAGAAGAAAAAAATATGATCGTATATCACTATTGCAGTTTAGAATCATTGAATTCTATTTTGAAAAATTGTTCCCTCCGTCTGACAAATATCCTGAAATCCAATGATTCCATGGAGATCAGCTGGATCTGCAGGTATTATGATGCAGAATTTAAAAGAGCTTATGAAAATGCTTCAGATTTATTCAGATCAAAGATTTCATCAGAGAGATTGATGGGATATGTGAAACTGTTTACAGATGAATTTTTCAATGAAAATCATGCAGACTTCAGATATTATGTAACCTGTTTTTCATATCAGAATGATCTGCTCAGTCAGTGGCGGGGATATGCGGATGACGGGCGCGGAGCTGCCATCGGATTTGACCTGGATGTATTAAAAGAAGTTGTAACGGTTTCTCCGGAGATTTCAAAGCCGTCAATTGTGTCATTACATAAGATCAGTTATTCTGAAACAGAGCAGAGAGAAGTTGTACATCAGATAGTGCAAGAATTGGTTGATGAAATCGAGAAGATATTACAGAAAGAAGAACAATGTCGGGAAAGCATTGAGGAGAAGCAGGATTATGAAATAGAAGTACTGGATAAAGTCATGAACTGTTTTGAGAAAAAGTTTTTGAAATTATTTCAGGAATCTGTTTACATGAAAAATCCGTTTTTCAGAGAGGAAAGCGAAATCCGATTGTGCGAGTTTTCGCCGAAACAGTTTCTGATGGGAAGAGAAGTTGAACTTTCTCTCGGTGCACGTTTATATAACTATTCCTACTATGTAAAAGAAAGTCAGCTGATATCTTATGTGGATTTTGATTTTTCAGATTGCCTTGACCAGCTGATAAAGGAACTCGTTATAGGGCCAAAGTGTCTGATGTCAGAGAGAGACATGGAATATTATCTGACAACGCTCGGTCTGTCGAATTGTCGGGTAAAGAAATCGCAGGGGACATATCGGTAATATATTTATAGCAATTCCCTTATATGGGCATATCAGACATCATGGAAAGGCAGATGAAAGACATGAAAAGAAAATTACCATTCAGAAAAGTGGCGGTATTTCTGATACTGGCATTATTTCTGACAGCAGGCATCAGTATGCGTGCAGTTACCGTAAATGCAGCTACATATGTGAAACAGGACAGAACCTCTGTCAGCATCACATCGAAGAAAACGGGATGGCAGAAAATAAACGGAGATTACTATTTTTATAATTCAAAGGGGCGTCTGATCTGCGGTTCTTTTAAGTATAAAGGTTATTATTACTACAGTATTGCCAACGGTAAACGTTTCACCGGGTGGATGAAACGTTCCGGCAACAAATACTATTATAATCGTAAAAATGGTGCCATGTTCCGTAATCGCTGGGCTACAGGAGATAAATATACCTATTACTTTAATAAATCCGGCGTGGCGATCGCCAGTCAATGGCTCACCCAGGATGGAAAAAAATACTATTTCCTTAGCAATTCCACCATGGCAAAGGGCTGGCAGAAGATAGGAAAATATTATTACTATTTCAGCAAGAAAACAGGAGTGATGGCAAAAAATACCTGGATAGGTAAATATTATGTAAACAGCAAAGGGCAGCGTGTAAAATCTTCAGATACTAAACCGACAAATACTAAACCAACAGTTACTCAAAGCGGCAATACTTACGAATACAAAAGCAGCACTCTTAATATTAAACTTAAACGCAAATCAGTCCATGGAATTTCCTACTGGGTAGCGCATATAAAGACATCCAATGCCAAACAGCTGAAATCCGCCCTCTCCAACGGAACTTATGGCGGATCCCGACAGACAACCTCTGATGCAGTATCCTCAAATGGAGGCATTATCGGAGTAAACGGCAGTGCTTTCGACTATGGTACAGGAAAACCATCCCCCCTTGGCATGTGCATCAAAAACGGGATTATCTATGGTGATTACATGACCAGTTATTCAGTCATGGCAGTAAAGAAAGACGGAACCATCTATACTCCGGCACAGGGACTTATGGGAAAAAATCTTCTTGCAGCCGGTGTAAAAGATACATATAATTTTGGTCCGGTTCTTATTAAAGATGGCGAAGCCCAGCTTCCATGGGCTGAAACAGAAAAATATTATCCACGTACAGCGGTAGGAATGGTAAAGCCCAACGATTATGTACTCCTTGTAACAGATACCGGCAGCTATAATGGTCTTAATCACTGGGATATGGTGGATATTTTCAAATCCTACGGCTGTACTTATGCTTACAACCTGGATGGAGGCGGTTCTGCAACCCTGTACTTTAATGGAAAAGTAATGAATAAACTTATCGGCAATACTCAGCGTCCATGCGCAGACTTCCTTTATTTCACCCGATAATCCTTTTCCAGATAAGAATCCCGTCTGCTTGCACATGCTGCCAAAGCCCAGCACACAAGAATCAGCAGCCCAATCCCCATAGCCAGCACAGCAAGCAGGATTACGATAATTGCGTGGATAAACATAGACATGGATGACCTCCTTTCACAGTCATTCGGTTATGAACTGAGCAGCGAAGCAGATGATTTTATCCGCCTGACTTGTCTCATTCACTGACTTGGATAAAAATGGATGTTGTATAAGGAGTAATAAAAAGATATCAGGATGACCTGACAAGAACAATTAAGACAGTTAAAAGATCTGTTAACTGATTTAAATATACGCTGTCATACTCAAAAAAGCAAGCCGAAACTTTCGAGGGATTTCGACTTGCTTTTTGGCTAATTATTTACGAGGCTTGTTATAAGTATCAGAGAAAGATGTTACGGCAATCCGGAATGAATTTGGGTTACGTTACTGAGAACAGAGGGAACAGTAACGATTGTTTTGGTAAAATATTAACAATTCCATAAAAACACTTGACAACCCTACTTTACCATACTAAAATGTAAAAAGCAAAAAAACTGTTGCCGTAGGAAAAACAAATGATTGCCCTATACGGAAAAAGGGACATCCTTCCATGGCAGAACAAGGAGGAATATTATGAAAAAATACAGCGACATGAGCAAAGAAGAACTGCTTACACTCAAAGCACAGCTGGATAAAGAATACGCAGATATCAAAGCAAAGGGCTTAGCTCTCGATATGTCACGTGGAAAACCGTCAGCAGACCAGCTCGATCTATCAATGGGATTAATGCACGTATTAAGAAGCGATTCAGACCTCAAGTGCGAAACAGGAGTAGACTGCCGTAACTACGGTGTTATCGACGGAATCCCGGAAGCTAAACGCCTCCTTGGAGAAATGTCCGAGGTAGATCCGGACCACATCATCATCTACGGAAACTCAAGCTTAAACGTTATGTTTGACAGCATTGCACGTTCTATGACACAGGGTGTAATGGGAAATACCCCATGGTGCAAACTTGATAAGGTAAAATTCCTCTGTCCTGTACCGGGATATGACCGCCATTTCAAGATCACAGAATTCTTCGGAATCGAAATGATCAACGTGCCAATGACACCACAGGGACCAGACATGGATATGGTAGAGAAGCTTGTCAGTGAAGACGCATCCATCAAAGGAATCTGGTGTGTGCCGAAATACTCCAACCCACAGGGATATACTTATTCAGCAGAAACAGTAGAGCGCTTTGCGCATCTGAAACCGGCAGCACCTGATTTCCGTATCTACTGGGATAACGCATACAGCATTCATCATCTCTATGATGACAATCAGGACTTCCTTGTAGAAATCCTTGAAGCATGTGCAAAAGCAGGAAATCCTGATCTTGTATATAAATTTACATCAACATCAAAAGTCAGCTTCCCGGGTTCCGGTATTGCAGCAGTTGCAGCTTCCAAAGCAAACCTGGAAGATTTCCGCAGCTACATGCAGATTCAGACAATCGGACATGACAAATTAAACCAGTTACGTCATGTAAAATTCTTCAAAAATATCGACGGTCTTCATGAACACATGAGAAAACATGCGGCAATTCTCCGTCCGAAATTTGAAATGGTCCTTAACACACTGGACAGAGAACTTGGCGGTCTTGGAATCGGCGAGTGGACAAAACCACATGGTGGATACTTCATTTCCTTTGATTCAATGGAAGGATGTGCAAAAGCTATTGTTGCCAAGGCAAAAGAAGCAGGTGTTGTACTTACAGGAGCAGGTGCAACTTATCCATATGGAAAAGATCCGAAAGACTCCAATATCCGTATTGCACCAAGCTTCCCGACTCCTGAGGATCTTGGAAAAGCAGCAGAAGTGTTCGTACTCTGTGTTAAACTTACAAGTGTAGAGAAATTACTGGAAAACGCATAAAAGAGAATAATCGTATTTACTTTCTGGATAAATAATGTGATAATAAAACTGCCCGGCATAACTTCTTGCCGGGCGGTTGCTGTTTATAAAAAAGAAAGGAGAGGATGTCGTGAGCAGCAGAAAGAAAATCATGATCACCTTGATCATAATCTTGCTCCTGCTGACTGCCGGAGTATATGGATATGGTGTATACTATTTCACAGAGCATTTCTTACCGGGATCAATGGTAAACGGATTCAACTGTTCCTATATGACAGTATCCCAGTCAGAAGAATTGCTTACGCAGAAGGTGGGAGCATATGTTCTTACTATTGACACCAGAAATAACGGACAGGAAAGTATCACAGCAAAACAGGCGGGACTTTCCTATGACTCAGATGGAAGTGTTGATAAACTGATCAGAAATCAGGATCGTTTTACATGGTTTCTTGCTTTTAATCAGCACAGGAATTATGAAGTGTCCTCCTCCATTAAATATGATGAGCAGAAGACAGAGGCTGCCATTTCCGAACTGAAATGTATGCAACAGGAGAATATGACAGAGCCTTCGGATGCTCATATAGAAGAGAAAGACGATAAGTTTGTAATTGTTCCTGAGCAGGAGGGAACTGCACTGAAACCAGAAAAAACAAGTCAGGATATTATAGATGCTCTTGTCACAGGACGAACGCCGGTTGATCTGGAAGCAGATGGATGCTACAAAGAACCGAAAGTTTATCAGAGTGATGAAACTCTGACGAAGAATTGTGACCTGATAAACAAACTTACGGATGTAGTGATAACCTATGATTTTGACGATTGCACAGAGACAGTAGACAGAGATATGATCAAAAACTGGCTCACAACAGATGAAAACGGTCTTTATACACTTGACAAAAAACAGATAGAAGCATATATCAGTGAACTGGCGGCTAAATATGATACGGTTGGAACAGAGAGAACATTTAATACATATGATGGTCGTGAGATTACTGTCAGCGGAGGGAATTATGGCTGGCAGATCGATCAGAAAGCGGAGCTGAAAGAACTTACAGAACTGATAAAAAACGGAGAAACCCAGGTCAGAGAACCTGTTTATTCCCATGAAGGTCTGGTCAGGAAAACAAATGATATCGGATATACGTATATAGAGATTGACCTGACGGCCCAGAGAATGGTATTCTATAAAGATGGAACGCCGACTGCGGATGCGCAGATCGTATCCGGAAATCCATTCGTGCCCAACTGTGCAACTCCTGTGGGATGTTATACAACAGGTGAAATGAAGAGCGGATGTACAGTGAACGGAGAGGACTATCCTTCTGCTGTAAATTACTGGATCCCATTCGATGGAAATCTGGGGATCAGTGATGCTCCATGGAGAATGGATTTCGGAGGACAGCTTTATGAATTTGAAGGCACACATGGAAGCATCTGTGCACCATCCGATCAGGTGCAGATTATTTTCAGCAATGTTGAGAAGAACACACCGATTGTTATTTATGAATAAAGGAGAAAAATGATGAAGATTGTAGTATTAGCGGGGGGAACAAGTACAGAACGTACTGTCTCCATTACATCAGGAACAGGAATATGTAAGGCATTACGACAGAAAGGACATCAGGCGATTCTTGTGGATATTTTTTGCGGCATTGAGAATGTGGACTGGGAGAATCCGTTTCCGTCAGAGTATGATGTGGACGCAGCATCAGAATATATGTCAGCATTTAACGACAGGATTGAACAGATGAAAAAAGAGAGAAGAAGCTTCTTCGGACCAAACGTGCTGAAACTCTGCGAGGCGGCTGACATTGTTTTCCTGGGACTTCATGGTGCGAACGGAGAAGATGGAAAAGTACAGGCAACATTTGACCTGATGGGAATCAAATATACAGGAACCGGATATTTAAGCAGTGCCCTGGCAATGGATAAGGGAATCACCAAGCAGATGTTCCTGATGAATAATGTACCAACACCGCGGGGAGTGTCTATGGTAAAAGAAGAAATGACCACAGATCTGAAAGCACTTGGAATGGAATTTCCTGTAGTTGTAAAAACCTGCTGTGGCGGTTCCAGTGTAGGTGTTTATATTGTGAATGATCAGGCCGAATATGAGCAGGCTCTCAAAGACGCTTATTCTTATGAAAATGAAGTCGTGGTCGAAGAATATATAAAAGGACGTGAATTTTCAGTAGCGGTTGTGGACGGAAAAGCTTATCCGATCATCGAAATTGCTCCGCTTCAGGGATTCTATGATTATAAGAATAAATATCAGGCCGGCTCTACGATTGAGACCTGTCCTGCCGAAATTTCACCGGAACTCACAGAGAAAATGCAGCATTATGCGGAAGCAGGAGCCAAAGCTCTGTTTATGGAAGGATACTGCCGTCTTGATTTCATGATGAAGGAGAATGGAGATATGTATTGTCTGGAAGCAAATACTCTTCCCGGAATGACACCAACCAGTCTGATTCCGCAGGAGGCAAAAGTTCTGGGAATCGACTATCCGACTTTATGTGAGAAACTGATTAAAGTTTCCATGAAAAAATATCCGACGCAGGATTTCACACTATAGAGCGTGTCTGCAGTAATTTATAGAATTGTTATAGATGCATTATTAAGAGAATTGCTATAACAGGAAAGAAGATATAAAAAATATTATGAAAAACTTAACTCTTGAAAATATCGCCCGCGTATGCGGCGGTACTTATTATGGTCCGGCTGATAAATTACAGGAAGAAGTAATGTCTGTTATCACAGACAGCAGAAAAGCAGAAGAAGGATGTCTGTTTGTACCTATTGTGGGGGAACGTGTAGATGCCCATAAATTTATCCCACAGGTAATGGAAGCAGGGGCACTGGCAACCTTGTCGGAACGGGTACTTGATAACGCTGATTTTCCTTATATCGCAGTAGAATCTTCTCTTCAGGCAGTGAAAGATATTGCAGAGTTTTATTTAAAGCAGCTTCAGATCCCGGTTGTGGGAATTACAGGAAGTGTTGGTAAGACAAGTACAAAAGAAGTGATCGCATCTGTTCTGAACCAGAAATACCATACTCTGAAAACACAGGGCAACTTTAACAATGAACTTGGTCTGCCTCTCACAGTTTTCCGCCTGCGTGATGGAGATGAAATTGCAGTTCTGGAAATGGGGATCAGTGATTTCGGTGAGATGACCAGACTTGCGCAGATTGCAAGACCGGACACCTGCGTGATCACGAATATCGGTACCTGCCATCTGGAGAATCTGGGAGACAGAAATGGTGTTCTGAAAGCAAAGACAGAGATTTTTAAATTCCTCAGACCGGAGGGACATATTGTATTAAATGGCGATGATGACAAGCTTATCACAGTAAAAGAATATGAAAAGATAAAACCTGTATTTTTCGGAATGAGTAATGAATGTCAGGTTTACGGTGATAAGATTGTAAGCAGAGGTTTAAGGGGAATGACCTGCACCATTCATCTGGGGGATACTGCATTTACAGTTGATATCCCGATGCCGGGGCGCCATATGGTATATAATGCGCTGGCAGCAGCTGCAGTTGGAAATATTTATGGACTTACAACTGAGCAGATCAAAGCTGGAATCGAGAGCCTGGAGCCGATCAGCGGTCGTTTCAGAATGATCGAAACAGATAAATTTCTGATCGTAGATGACTGCTATAATGCAAATCCCATGTCCATGAAAGCCTCTCTGGATGTTCTGCAGGATGGTGCAGGACGCAGAATAGCAGTCCTTGGCGATATGGGTGAACTTGGAGAGAATGAAGTTCAGCTTCATGAGGAGGTAGGAGAGCATGCCGGAAAATGTGATATTGATGTTCTTATCTGTACAGGTAAACTGTGCAGAAATATGGCAGAGAGAGCACAGCGGACAAATCCGGACCTGAAAGTAATCTATGAGCCGGACAGAGAAAGTCTGCTGGAGCATCTGGAAGGTTATGTACAGGATGGTGACACTATTCTTGTGAAAGCTTCCCATTTTATGAAGTTTGAAGAGGTAGTTACGAAACTGGAAAATATGTAAACACTTTTGTCTTTTTATGAGAGAATTTGATGAGCGATTTTAGTTCCATGATACCGGAAACAGCAGTATAATAATCCTGTCAGTTTATGAGCAGGCAGCGTGTTCAAGTGAGGAGGATGTTATGCTGGAGAAAGTTATGGAACTGCATTTCCTGCTGTATGCCATGATGTTAATGGGCGGACTGGGAGCACTGGGGATGCTGACCACACATCTTACCTACCGAAGAATGATCAGAAAAAATACAGAGGTTAAATCAAATCTCAAAGAGAAATGGACAAATCTTTGGAAAACAAGAGACAGGCTGTTGAACCGTATGAACCGGTTTGTCTGGTATCCGTCACTTTTCTGTATTGCTTTTCTTGGACTGGCTTTTTTTCTGTATTCCAAAGATGCACGATGGGACGGAATGCCGCTGGCATATCTTTATGTGGCTGCGATTATTCCGACAGCATTGCTTTTGCTGAGACAGGCGCTGGATTTTACATACAGAGAAGAACTTCTGATGAATTCTTTTTCTGATTATGTGGAACATGCCCGCACATGGGTAGAAGAAGTGCCGGTGCCGGAGAAGGCTGACGAAGCTGTAAAAGAGGAAATCGTTGAACATATTGCGGACAGTATCCGCCAGACTGCAGCAGCAGGAAGCCATTTCAGCGGAATGCTTACACCCGAGGAAGATGAGATTATGAGAGAAATCATAAGAGAATTTATGAAATAAAGACATGAAAATTCACTGCAAATGAGATACACAGGATCAGAAACAATATGGCAATGTAAAGTTTCTGATCCTGTACACATTTTAAGACAGAATAATTTATTATTCGTCATCCTCTTCAATTACCTGGATCTCCAGATAATCAAAATCAATCTGCTCTATAAAATTATCCTGATAAAATCTGGCTTTTCCATGTTTCTTAAAATGTCTGACTGTAGATTCCAGCCAGATTGGGTTTCCCAGATCCATTTCATAACAGATACTTTCCAGACCACGAAAAATCTTGTGGGTCCGCGTATCTTCGGAGTCATCGCAGATTACAGTATCTTTCAGTAAATGATTATCTTTCCATATTTTTCCCCATAAACGGAACATATCGGTAATACCTCCCTGTCAGAACTGCCACAGGCGGCAGAAATCTCATTTTCTAAGTGATTCCCAGTATAGCGGATTTTGGTAGGAAAGTAAAGAAAGTAAAAAAATGCTACTGCTTGTAGTAACTAAAATGTTACTGTTCACTCCGTTCTCAGTAACATAGCCAAAATTCATTCCAGATTGCCTGCGGCAATGGAATTTTGGCTTGTATGTCTCGGGATTTTGGCATATTCATGCCAAAACACCTCGCGGAATAGTGGTGTGTGAACAGTAACACTAAAATACTTATAGTCTTAGGCTTGATTATTCCGGTGGAATATTCTATAATAAAACCTAAATTTCCATAAATTAGCGTGTCAAAGTGCCGGTTCAGGAGAAAATCAGTTTTCATCTGGAAATTTGAAGACTGGTGTGGATAAGGTGAGTTCCATAACTGCATTTGTGATATGCAAAAAAACAGAATGGAGGAGACATTATGAAATTATACGATACCGGTGTGTATTTGCTGAATGGTCAGAAGATTGTTCCGGAGAATCAGGCAGATTTTCCTGTTTCCAAAGAGGAAGCTGCAAAGAGTACAATTGCCTATTCAATTCTGAAAGCACACAATACTTCCGGAAATATGGAGAAACTTCAGATTAAATTTGATAAACTGACTTCTCATGATATCACTTTTGTCGGAATTATCCAGACTGCGCGTGCCTCAGGCCTTGAAAAATTTCCGGTGCCATATGTACTGACAAACTGCCATAATTCACTCTGTGCAGTAGGCGGAACTATTAATGAAGATGATCATATGTTTGGACTTACCTGTGCCAAGAAATATGGCGGCGTATATGTACCGCCTCATCAGGCGGTTATCCATCAGTTTGCAAGAGAAATGCTTGCAGCAGGCGGTAAAATGATCCTCGGTTCAGACAGCCATACACGATATGGCGCACTGGGAACCATGGCAATGGGTGAGGGCGGACCGGAGCTTGTAAAGCAGCTTCTTTCCCAGACTTATGATATCAATATGCCAGGCGTCGTTGCCATTTATCTTACCGGTTCTCCTCGTCCGGGCGTAGGTCCTCAGGACGTTGCGCTTGCGATTATCGGCAAGGTTTTTGCAAACGGATATGTGAAGAATAAAGTTATGGAATTTGTAGGACCCGGTGTTGCAAATTTAAGTGCTGATTTCCGAATTGGCGTAGATGTAATGACAACAGAGACCACCTGTCTTTCCTCTATCTGGCAGACAGATGAGAAGATTCAGGAATTCTATGAGATCCATGGCAGAAGTGAAGATTACAAAGAACTGAAACCAGGTGAAACAGCATACTATGATGGCTGTGTAGAGATTGATCTGAGTGAGATCAGACCAATGATCGCTATGCCATTCCATCCAAGCAATACATATACAATTGATGAACTGAAAGTAAATCTGGATGATATTCTGGCAGATGTTGAGAAAAAAGCACAGATCAGCCTTGATGGAAAAGTTCCATATACATTAAGAGACAAAGTAATTGATGGTAAACTTTATGTAGAACAGGGAATCATCGCAGGATGTGCAGGTGGTGGATTTGAAAATATCTGTGCAGCGGCTAATATTTTAAAAGGAGCAAGTATTGGTTCTGATGAATTTACATTAAGCGTATATCCTGCAAGTACACCAATTTATATGGAACTTGTGAAGAATGGAGCAGTTGCAGATCTGATGCAGACAGGTGCGATCGTTAAGACAGCATTCTGTGGACCATGTTTTGGTGCTGGAGATACACCTGCAAATAATGCGTTTAGTATTCGTCATTCAACAAGAAACTTCCCGAACCGTGAAGGTTCTAAACTTCAGAATGGCCAGATTTCTTCCGTTGCATTAATGGATGCACGTTCTATCGCAGCAACAGCAGCGAATAAAGGATATTTAACACCGGCAACGGATGTAGAAGCAAGTGATTTTATTCCAAAATATCACTTTGACAAGACAATTTATGATAATCGTGTATTTGACAGCAAGGGCGTTGCAGATCCATCAGTAGAGATTCAGTTTGGACCAAACATCAAAGATTGGCCAGAGATGTCTGCACTTCCACAGAACATGTTATTAAAAGTTGTATCAGAGATTCATGATCCTGTTACAACAACAGATGAATTGATCCCATCTGGAGAAACTTCATCTTATCGTTCTAATCCATTAGGACTTGCAGAATTTGCGTTATCAAGAAAAGATCCTGCATATGTAGGACTTGCAAAAGAAGTACAGAAAGCACAGAAAGCAATCGAAGCTGGTGAAGATGCAGCCGAAGCTTTTCCAGAAGTGAAAGATATCTTAGCAACGGTCAAAGAATCTTATGCAGATGTGACTCAGGATAATCTAGGAATCGGAAGTACGATCTTTGCAGTAAAACCAGGAGATGGTTCTGCACGTGAACAGGCAGCTTCCTGCCAGAAAGTATTAGGTGGATGGGCAAATATCGCAAATGAATATGCGACAAAGAGATACCGTTCCAACCTGATCAACTGGGGTATGCTACCATTTACAATCAAGAAGGGTGACCTTCCATTTAAGAATAAAGATTACATCTTTGTTCCAGAAATCCGCAAAGCGGTAGAAGACAAACTTACAAGCATTCCTGCATATGTAGTAAATGAAGGAATGAAAGAGATCACCTTAACATTAGGTGAATTAACAGATGATGAGAGAGAGATCATCTTAAAAGGATGTCTCATCAATTATTACAGAGATTAAAGGATTAAGGAGTAAATATACATGACAGGTACATTTTGGGCGATTCTTCCGCCGGTGATCGCAATTATTTTGGCATTAGTGACCAAGGAGGTATATTTATCGCTGATGATCGGAATCGCATCAGGCGCCTTGATGTATCATGATTTTCATTTGATCAAGGCAATGGATACGATTTTTGCGATCATGGGAGAGAAAATTGGAGCCAATTGCGATATTTTGATATTTTTAGTATTATTAGGAATTCTGGTAGCACTGATCACCAAATCAGGTGCTTCTAGAGCCTATGGAAAATGGGCAGCAAAAGCGATCCGCACAAAGAGACAGGCACTTTTTGCAACGATCTGTCTTGGAGTTGTGATCTTTGTTGATGATTATTTTAACTGTCTGACAGTTGGAACGGTTATGCGCCCTGTGACAGATAAACATAATGTTACAAGAGCAAAATTGGCTTATGTGATCGATGCAACTGCAGCTCCCGTATGTATTATTGCGCCAATCTCAAGCTGGGCAGCAGCTGTAGGATCATCTCTTCCAGCAGGATGCAATATTGATGGATTTACCTTATTTTTGAGAGCGATTCCATTTAACTATTATGCATTGCTCACACTTGTATTTTTGGCATTTTTGATCATTACGAATATTGATTATTCAAAGATGAAACAATATGAATTAAATGCACATTTAGAAGAGATCGTTGAAGACGAAGAAGAAGTACCGATCGTTGGACATGGAAAGGTAAAAGATCTGATCTTGCCGATTTTATTTTTGATCGCTTCTTGTATTGGATTTATGTTGTACACAGGAGGCTTTTTCAAAGGGGTTCCGCTTGCAGAGGCCTTTGCTAATTGCTCCAGTGCGAGAAGTTTGGTATTAGGATCATTTTTAACATTGATCTTTACATTTATTTTGTATATTCCAAGAAAAGTTCTTGCGTTCGTAGAT
>OGDE01001544.1_pt1 | contig 14018 bp, 15 predicted proteins | sample 1570321 | NCBI WGS metagenome assembly OGDE01 (sample SAMEA2581976, study PRJEB24529) | metagenome | biome: Human gut stool | place: China | collected 2011 | reverse complement strand
GTATCGATAAGGAAAAAGTCGGCCAGTACGCAGCTGAAATCAGAGAAAAGAGAGCTCCGGAACCTTATAAGGGTAAAGGAATCAAATACTCTGATGAGGTTATCAGACGTAAAGTTGGTAAGACAGGTAAAAAATAAATTTCGTGAAGGCAAAAGTGAGGATGGTCTTGACAGCAAATGTCATGTTTACATGACAATATTGCTGTGGAGAGCATACGAACGCGCCCGCGAGCGAGGAAATACGAAGTATTTTCGAGCTTTTGTCTGAACAGGCAAACAAAAAAAGTATAAGGAGTGAATATACGATGATTAAAAAGCAGTCAAGAAGTGAAGTTCGTGTGAAGAAACACATGAAGGTTCGTAATCGTTTCTCAGGCACAGCCGAGAGACCTCGTTTAGCTGTATTTAGAAGCAACAATCATATGTACGCTCAGGTTATCGATGATACTGTTGGTAATACTTTGGTATCAGCTTCAACTTTACAGAAAGATGTTAAAGAAGGTTTAGAGAAAACTAACAATGTTGAAGCAGCTGCTAAACTTGGCGAAGTAATCGCAAAGAAAGCATTAGATAAAGGTATTACAACTGTTGTCTTTGATAGAGGCGGTTTCATATATCAGGGTAAGGTTAAAGCTTTAGCTGAAGCAGCAAGAGAAGCAGGATTAGAATTCTAATATTGGTTGGGATTCGTGAATTGATTTAGGAGGAAAACTCATGAAACGTACAATTATTGATGCCAGCCAGTTAGAGCTGGAAGATAATGTAGTAACAATCAAGCGTGTTACCAAAGTAGTTAAAGGTGGACGCAACATGAAATTTACTGCATTAGTAGTAGTTGGCGATAAGAACGGACATGTTGGTGTTGGTCTTGGAAAAGCAACAGAAATTCCTGAAGCTATCCGTAAAGGAAAAGAAGACGCCATCAAGAAACTTGTTGAAGTTCCTATCGACGAGAACGGCAGTGTACCACATGACTTAACAGGTAAGTTTGGTAGTGCATCCGTACTTATTAAGAGAGCTCCGGAAGGTACTGGTATCATCGCAGGTGGTCCAGCCCGTGCCGTACTTGAGCTTGCAGGTTACAAAAACATCCGTACAAAGTCTCTTGGTTCTAACAACAAGCAGAACGTAGTACTTGCAGCAGTAAACGGTCTCAGCAACCTCAAGAGACCTGAAGATGTAGCAAAGGCTCGTGGTATCTCATTGGAGGAACTTTTAGGCTAATTGTTTAAACTGAATGGAGGCTATTATGGCAGATAAGTTAAAGGTTACATTAGTAAAATCTACAATCGGTGCCATTCCAAAACAGCGTGCAACTGTTGAAGCATTAGGCTTAAAGAAAGTAAACAAGACAGTTGAGTTGCCTGACAACGAAGCAGTTAGAGGAATGATCTGGCACGTAAGACACCTTGTTAAGGTCGAAGAAATCTAATATAGATTCGTGAATAAAGAACGCGGTAAGGGGAGAGTTATTTTAAATAACTCACTAGCCCCCTGCGGCGTTCTTTTTATTACAAATATTTTTATAATGAAAAAAGAAAATTATTATAAATGGAATGATGCTTCAATATCTGATATAGAATGGGAACAAATGATGGGGGAAACAGACTTTGAGTATCCAAAGGCTTTTTCATCTTTAGTTCATTTTATTAAGAGTTTGTCGGAAGAGGAAGAAAAGGCTTTTATAAATAAGATAGAAAAACTTGAAATGGAAAATGAAGAAGAAAGAAAAAAGCAATTATTAAACATGAAGAGTTATTTCATAAAAATTGGTGTCAGATGTATGGAAGATAAATATACAGTCAAAGAAATTAAGCAAAATTTGTATTGCCACATGATTATGATTGTATATGGTTTGCTAAATAGCTAAAATAGTAACAGAGAAAAATCCTTTATTCTAAAATATAGATTTAATAAAAATTTTACTGTACAAACGGGTGGTGTTTGTGGTAAAATATTGAACTGTAGCGAGGGCAATGGCAAGCGGAGCTTGCCGTTAGAAAAAAGCAAGAACAGCTTTTTTCCGAAGTTGTGAAGTTTGCCGTTAGAAAAAGCAAAAGCAGCTTTTTTTCGAAGTTGTGAAGCTTGCCGTTAGAAAAAAGCAAAAACAGCTTTTTTCCGAAGTTGTGAAGTTTGCTGTTAGAAAAAAAGCAAAAGCAGCTCTTTTAACAGTGAGTGTTTTACATTTGCCCGTTAGTGATTTGTGTGGCTGTAGGGTACAGCCCGTAGTTTTAGGAGGTTAAATAATGAATTTATCAGAATTAAGTCCAGCAGCAGGTTCAAAACAGAGCGACAACTTTAGACGTGGTCGTGGTCATGGTTCAGGAAACGGAAAGACAGCAGGTAAGGGTCATAAAGGTCAGAAGGCTCGTTCTGGTGCTCCACGTCCTGGTTTTGAAGGTGGACAGATGCCACTTTACAGACGTATTCCAAAGAGAGGTTTCACAAACATCAACTCTAAGGAAATCGTTGCTATTAATGTTGACAAATTAGAGAAATTTGCAGATGGTGATGTAGTTACAGTTGAAGCATTACTTGAAACTGGTATTATCAGCAATCCTAAGGATGGCGTTAAGATACTTGGAAATGGAGAATTAACTAAGAAGCTTACAGTACAGGTAAACGCATTCAGCAAGAGTGCTGTTGAAAAGATTGAGGCTCTTGGTGGAAAAGCTGAGGTGATCTAAGGATGTTTGAAACAGTCCGTAATGCATTTAAGATCAAAGATTTAAGAAAGAAACTTTTTTATACTTTCTTTGCTTTGATAGTTGTCCGTATTGGTTCACAGCTTCCAGTTCCGGGAGTTAAGTATGAGGCAATCAGGGAGATGTTCAATTCACAGAAATCACTTGATTTCTTTAACCAGTTGACAGGTGGTTCATTTGAGCAGATGTCAATATTTGCGTTGAACATTACACCATACATTACAGCTTCCATTATTATTCAGCTTCTTACGATTGCAATTCCACGCTTAGAGGAATTACACAAAGATGGTGAAGAAGGAAGAAAGAAACTCACAGAGTACACGAGATATGTGACAATAGGACTTTCAGTATTAGAAAGTGCTGCTATGGCTATCGGATTTGGTAACAGCGGATATCTTACTGACGATAAGATTACATTCACATCAGTTTCAGTCATCATTGTATCATTGACAGCAGGTTCTGCTTTCTTAATGTGGTTAGGTGAGCAGATTACTGAAAAGGGTGTAGGAAACGGTATATCTATTATCCTTTTATACAACATCGTATCAAGACTGCCAAACGATATGGCGAATCTCTACGAGAAGTTTATAAAGGGTGCGACTACAGTAACAAATGGTTTATTGGGAGCTGTTATAATCTTAGCTGTCTTACTTGGAATGGTTGTATTTATCATTATTCTTTCAGATGGTGAGAGAAGAATCAGCGTACAGTATTCAAAGAAGACACAGGGAAGAAAACTTGTAGGTGGACAATCTTCACATATTCCGCTTAAAGTAAACACAGCAGGTGTTATCCCGGTAATCTTTGCAGGTTCACTTTTTTCAATGCCTATTGTTATTGCAGGATTTGCAGGTATTCAGCCGGCATCAGGTGCAGGTGCTTCATTTGGACAGAAGATATTGAAGGTATTAAACCAGAACTCATGGTGCAACTTTGACAGCTTAGGCGAGTTCAAATACACAATTGGTCTTGTTGTTTATATAGTATTGCTTATATTCTTTGCATACTTCTATACTTCAATAACATTCAATCCACAGGAGATTGCGATGAACATGAAGAAACAGGGTGGTTTCATTCCCGGAATCAGACCTGGAAAGCCAACGACTGATTATCTTACAAAGATTCTTAACAGCATCATTTTGCTCGGTGCAATTGGATTATCATTCGTAGCAGTAGTACCTATTTTCTTCTCAGGTGCATTTGGTGCAAATGTATCATTCGGTGGAACATCACTTATCATTATTGTAGGTGTTGTACTTGAGACATTGAAGCAGGTAGAATCGCAGATGTTAGTTCGTCATTATAGAGGATTCATCAGTGAGTAATGTTATGTCTATAAAGTAACAGAGTTGTTACTGATGCAAAGACATCGTACTTATAAACATAAAGTCATACATTCAGGTGATATACCGTCTGTTATACAGATGGATGTTACCGTATGTGTGGCTTTTTCTTTTTTATTGTATAGGAAAATGCTCGTAATGTAGTGTGGCACCTACAAGAATTGCAAAGCAATTCTTGTAGGTGCAAAACGCTGGTTTTGCTCTTTTTTAAGTGAAAAAGTAGTGGATATTTTGCTATTAGGGTGTTAGAATATTTTTACTAATAACAACCTAAAAAGAAAGGGAATACAAAAATGAAAAAAAATTGCTTTAAAAAAACAAATTTAAAACGATATATTGCACTTATTCTTGTATTTGCCTTGATGTTTCAGACAGGCATAAAATATACAAATGCAAATGAATCTCAAGAAACACAGGTGCACACTGCCTATAAGGTAAGGGATATGTATAATATGGCAATACCTATCAGGTTTGATGGTGAGGATGAGTATTTAAACGAGAAAGTAACAGAAACAAATGATATTACAAACATAGAACTCATTGATAATACATATAATAAGTCTGAATATTCTGTGCGTGAATATTACAGAGCGGTATCTAATCAGACATTAAATTTAAGAACGGTTTACCTTACAGAAAATGATAACAAATTTACATCTATAAAGCTTGATCACACCAGAGGATATTATTCACCAAAGACAGATGAAAATCCAGAGGGTTATACTACAGACAAAGAGTATAGAAGATTAGAACTTTTAAGGGATTGGAGTAATAAAGTACAGGAGGCAGTAGATAACGGTGCAAAATTAAAAAATATGGCTGGTGAGGAAATTGGCTTTGATAAGCTTGACTCAGACAATGACGGTTATATTGATGCCATTACCGTCTTGTTTACACCGACTGATGCAAAGTATGCAAGTTCCTGGGATGGAGGGACTATACCTCTATGGGCTTATCATACGATAAATAATCGTATCACTATTAAAACAGCTAAAGGGACATTGACAAGCAACAGATATAATCAGGCTCCAATTCAGAATGACCCGGTGAGTATTTATAAAGAAGCCGGAAGCGATATATATTTTGTAAATAATAAAACGCTTATTCATGAGATGGGACATATATTTGGTTTATTAGATCTTTATACAGCTTAGGGAAAAAGTGAACCGGTGTGTTTTATGTCGGCTATGGCGAAAGCATTGTCTCCGGTCGTGCAGTTTATGACATCCCGTGAAAGAGAGGCGGTGGGATGGCTCGATGCAGATAATATTACACCTATTACAAAGGCAGGTGAATATACACTTCCGCCGACAAAGGATAAAAGACAGGATGGGACGGTGGCATATACATTGGAACTTCCTAATAATCATAAACTATATCTGGAGTATCGCTATGTGGACGATAGAGAAATAAACAGATTTGATTTAAATGCCCAAAATCGTAAAATATATAATTTACTTGGAAATTATGTGTCTGCAAATGGACTAAAGAAATCCGGGCTTCTTGTCTGTGATTCTGATATGAGTGTTAGATTTCCTAAAAATTTAAGTGGTGTGACACAATTATCTGCAATAGGCGGACAATATAACACAAGAATTGATGCACCAATGTCAGTTGGAGAAGACATAACATACGGTGGATACACAATATCCGTAACAGAGCTTACAAAAGAAAAAATAACATTTAATGTAAGTGGAAAGGAAATAGATGGCGAGCAACCGACAGAGCAGCCTGAAAATACTGGGAAACCGACAGCAAACGGTGTTACATTATTAGCACCGTCAGAAGTTGGTGGAAATCTTCAGATGACTGCCGTACGAGGAAGTCAGATTCAGTTCCTTGCACAGATAAACGGAAAGAAAATATCGGATGGAGACATAAAGTGGTATGTAAGCGGAGAAACAGCAGCGGACACAGAAATTGACTATGAGACAGGACTACTGAAAATAGGGGCATTTGAATCACCGACAAGTGTGTTGAAAGTAGTTGGGAAGTCTGAAAAAAATGATGAAAAAACGATAACGATAAATGTAAATGTAAAAATTGGAAAAAAGACATATTCGGTAACATATCTTCCCGGAAATGATGTGGTTGGAAGTGTTGAGTCAATAAGCAAATTGCAAGATACATCACTGAACTTAAAAGCTGCATTATATACAAAAACAGGATATACTCAGACAGGCTGGTCGCTCAGTGAGGGTGGCGAAAAGACATATGATTTAAATGGGGAATATAAAGAAAACGAAGCTATTAAATTATATCCGTATTGGTCAAAATCAGAGAAACCAACGGAAACAGCGAGTGCAAAACCAAGTCAGACAGAGAAACCAACGGAAACAGCGAGTGCAAAACCAAGTCAGACGGCAGAACCGAATGAAACAGCGAGTGCAAAACCAGGTCAGACAGAGAAACCAACGGAAACGGCGAGTGCAAAACCGGGTCAGACAGAGAAACCAACGGAAACAGCGAGTGCGAAACCAGGTCAGACAGAGAAACCAACGGAAACAGCGGGTGCGAAGCCAGGTCAGACAGAGAAACCAACGGAAACAGCAAGTGCAAAGCCAGGTCAGACGGCAGAACCAACAGAAACAACAGAGCCGAATGAAACCACAACTCCAACGGTGTCTCCGAACAGTATGGTTAAATTGAACAAAACTTCAGTTGTACTGTATCTGCCGAAATATAAAACATTTACTTTGATAGCTAAGGTAGACGGGAAATCGGTTAAAGCGAATTTCAAAAGCAGTAATCCGAAAATAGTAAAAGTTAATGCAGCAGGGAAACTTACGGCGGTAAAGTCCGGAAAAGCAGTAGTTAAAGTTACGGTTAATGGAAAGAAATTTATATGTAAGGTCACGGTGAAAAAAATATCACTTAAGATAAAACCGGTTAAGAGAACGCTTTATCTGAAAGGCAATAAGAGTATTCGTTTAAAAACGATAGTAACAGGTCCGTACAGGAAAGTCCGGTATAAAAGCAGTAATAAAAATATCGTAAAAGTGAACGGTAAAGGAAAAGTGACCGCAGTAAGAAAGGGAAAGGCAAAGATAACTGTTACGGCTAACGGAATAAAGAAAAAATGCAGGATAACGGTATTGTCAGTAAAACGAAAAAAACATAAAGGATAAGTGAAATATATAAAAATGTGGAAAAATTCACATAAATATCAATTATTTTTGGCAGATAAGACAGATAAATTTTTAGGCATTGCTTTTAACAGGTTGTACGGAAATGAGGAAACAAAATGAACATAATAGAGATAAAAGATTTTGAAGCAAAAGAACTTGATATATATGCAAGATTGTCTGAGGGACAGCTTTTAAACAGAGCAAAGCCTGATAAGGGAATATTTATAGCGGAAAGTCCGAAAGTAATAGAGAGGGCACTTGATGCAGGATATGAGCCGATTTCATGTCTTATTGAGAAAAAACATATTGAGGGCGAGGGGAAAGTTGTATTAGAAAAGTGCGACAGGATATATCAAAACAGAAAAATATATTCAGATGCAGAAAAACAGGAAAATCTTGTTTTGAAAAACAACAGAGAAAATACGGTATCAGAAGAAAAATATGCCTTAAAAAGTACCGGATACAAAGAAAAAAATATACATGAATTCCCTGTATATACGGCAGAATTTGAGATTCTCACAAAACTCACGGGATTTAAACTAACGAGAGGAATGTTGTGTGCGATGCACCGCAGACAACTTCCGGCACTTGAAGAAATCTGCAAGGATGCAAGGCGGATAGCTGTTCTTGAAAATGTAATGAATCCGACAAATGTGGGGGCTATATTCCGCTCAGCGGCGGCACTCAATATAGATGCGGTAATACTGACAAACGGCAGCAGTAATCCTTTGTATCGCAGAGCTGCAAGAGTGAGCATGGGAACAGTCTTTCAGATACCGTGGACATTTGTAAATATATCAGATGATGACAATGGAGAGAGTTATATAAAAAGACTTCACAGCCTCGGATTTAAAACAGCGGCAATGGCACTTGATGATAATTCTGTAAGCATAGATGATAAAGATGTAATATCAGAAGAAAAACTTGCGATAATTCTCGGAACGGAGGGTGACGGACTTTTACAGAGTACAATATCTGAGAGTGATTATACTGTCAGGATACCAATGTCACATGGAGTCGATTCGCTAAATGTTGCGGCGGCAAGTGCAGTAGTATTTTGGGCTGTTGCCCATTCACAAGTTTAACATAGCTGTCAGGCGGTGCTTTGCAAACAAAAGATTATGCTGCACTGATGTGCAGCTATAAATGAGTTTATACCAAACGGTCAGATGGTATTTGGCAGACTAAAGTTTATTTGTTGAAAATAATTAAATAATTGACATGGTAATGTAACAGTTCAGCCATAAAAAATAATTGACAATACTTGAGCTTGCTCATTGTATTGTTGATTATCTTTTTATGGTAGAATAGCCTTTCATTTCTGAAATGAAATAAACCAAAGCTGCGAAGCAGCGACTGACAGCTTGCTGGCAGGTTTATGAATTGAAGAAATAAAAGGCTGAACTTTTACATGGTAAGAGCAGAGTCAAAAAATTTGTATTGAAATAACTGACAATTTAGGATAGAATATATATTGAGCGTTCTTTGAATAAAAATTTTATGTTCAGAGATGATAACAGTTGATAGCAATAAAATTGATGCAAAGTAACATAACTGTTACGATGTGAAATACACGATATGTGTATAGTATGGCAAATTTAATATCATTCATGCAGTATAAAACACATGAATGTAAAAAACTGATTTTTTGAGAGGAGAACAAAATATGAAGATTATTATGTTAGGTGCACCTGGAGCAGGTAAAGGAACACACGCAAAGAAGATTACTGAAAAATTTGGTATTCCGGCTATTTCTACAGGAGATATTTTTAGAGAAAATATCAAAAACGGTACGGAGCTTGGAAAGAAGGCTAAAGAGTATATGGATGCAGGAAATCTTGTACCGGATGAACTTGTATGTGACCTTGTTGTAGACCGCCTCAAACAGGATGATTGCAAAAATGGATATATTCTTGACGGATTTCCAAGAACAATTCCTCAGGCAGAAGCACTTACAGCGGCACTTGCAAAGAATGACGATGCCATCGATTATGCACTTGAGATTTTCATCGAGGATCAGGCTATCATAGACAGAATGAGCGGAAGAAGAGTCTGTAAGTCTTGTGGAGCAACATATCATGTAGTAAATATTCCTCCAAAAACAGAGGGAGTATGTGATGAGTGCGATGGCGAGCTTATTGTAAGAGATGATGACGCTCCGGAGACTGTTAAAAAGAGACTTGATGTATATCATGAGCAGACAGCTCCACTTATTGATTACTATAAGAAACAGGGAATCTTAAAAGTTATTGACGGTTCAAAGGGACTTGATACCTGTTTTGAGGAGATTTGCGGAATTCTTGAGGGATGATTTTAGAAAAATTGAAATCCCCATAAAATGATGCATGGGGTTCAAAAGGTATTTTGCCATGAGTTTATACCACGGATTGATTTATTTTTATCCGGTTTTGAACCTTGCATCATATAAAATAAAGAATTGTAGTATTTATAGCATAACGGACACTATATGTGCATGATATAAATTGTCTCAATATCAAAAAAATAAAGAAAGAAGGCACATTAACATTATGGCAGTAACAATTAAATCAGAACATGAAATTGAATTGATGCGTGAGGCAGGAAGGATTCTTGCGATAGTTCATGACGAACTTGCAAAGATTATCCGTCCGGGTATAAGTACATTTGAGATTAACAGAAAATGTGAAGAAATTATAAGAAGTTATGACTGTATCCCATCATTTCTTAATTATCAGGGATTTCCGGCATCTGTGTGCACATCAATAAATGAGCAGGTAGTACATGGAATTCCAGATAAGAAAGACATTCTTAAAGATGGAGACATCATCAGTCTTGATACGGGTGTTATTTATAAAGGTTATCAGTCTGATGCAGCGCGTACTCATGCAGTAGGTGAGATTTCACCTGAGGATCAGAAACTGATTGATGTTACAAAGCAGAGTTTCTTTGAGGGAATGAAGATGGCGAAAGCCGGAAATCATCTCTATGATATTTCAAAGGCAATTCAGGATTATGCTGAGTCAAACGGTTTCTCAGTTGTAAGAGAGATGGTAGGTCACGGCATAGGAAAAGAGATGCACGAAGAACCACAGATACCAAACTTTAAACCAATCGGCAGAGGAATGAAGCTTCGTGCCGGCATGACATTTGCAGTTGAGCCTATGATAAACAGAGGAAAGAAAGAAATCTGGATACTTGACGATGGTTGGACTTGTGTCACAAGAGACGGTATGAATTCAGCACATTATGAAAATACACTTCTTATAACAGAAGGAGAGCCGGAACTTTTATCATACAATAAGGATCTGGTATAAGATTTGAAGTTATAAATAGGGTCAGGCAGCGATGCAGAAAATATCATGTCACTGTTTAGAATATAATTAAACAGCGGCAGGTAACCGATACAGCATATGTTAAGGTTCGTATCATTGTCTGACTTAAAATAAGTAAAAAAATTGCCGATTATTTTATAGGCAGGTTATAGAAAATGTTTACTGTTTGATGATGGATTTAATATTTGCCATAAACAGTAACAATAAATGATTTATCAAGACGGAGGTTATTTATGTCTAAAGAAGATGTTATTGAAATTGAAGGAATTGTAGTTGAGAAGCTTCCAAATGCCATGTTTAAGGTAGAACTTGAAAATGGTCATCAGGTGCTTGCACATATCAGCGGAAAGCTCAGAAAGAACTTTATCCGTATATTGCCGGGAGATAAGGTTACAATGGAAATGTCACCATATGACCTTACAAAGGGACGCATCACATGGAGAGATAAATAAGATTAGGGTTAAAGACAAATCATGGTGGTTTGTCTTTTTGTTTATTTTAATTAGATATTTGCACAATTTAATTCCATATATATATGATAGTTTTGCAAACATCTAAGTATAAAAATATAAGGAAGTACAATTAGAACAGAATATAATTGGTTATGTATAAGCATAAAAATACATTATAATAGGAGAACACAAATGTTAAAAAGAAAAAGAAAACTGATAGCGATGTTTCTGGTTCTTGCGGTTTTGCTAGGTGGTTTACAGCAGACTGCCGTGTCGGGTGTGAAAGCACAGGCAGCAGTTAAGACACAGACGGCGGTGAATAATAAAGTAACCGTTAGGACACAGACTGCAGATGGCAAAAATACAGTTAAAAAAAGTAACAAAGTTAAAGCAAAATTAAAAGGTGACAGCATTTCAGAAGCGGCAGATGTTACAACCGGCTCAGCTATTTATGATGATACATTGCCGACAATGGATGTTTCCATAAAGCAGGGTGGCTCAAAACAGATAAAATTAAAATGGAATTCATATGAGGGTGCAGCGTATTATACCGTATTTTATGTAAAAGGAAGTTTTCATCAGACTCCTGATAATTCGGGTAATACATCCGAAAGCACAAATGATGGAAAAACAGAAAATCTTTCACAGAAAACTTTATACAATGAAACAGAGTTTACACTTAATGTCAGCAGAGGTGAGAATTATTCATTCTGCGTTGTTGCATATTCGGGTGCGGATGTTGCTCTTGCAAGGACAGACAGACTTACAAGCTGTATTCCTAAAAAGAACAGTGTCAGATTTACAAGGCTTAGTTCAAGAAGAGTAAAGTTAAGCTGGAATAAATCAAAAGGTGCAGAAAAATACATTATATATAAGAAGGTAAACAATAATAAATACAGAAAACTTGCTGAGACAAAAAAGTTAAGATATAACGATGGAAAAGTCAGGGCAGGTAAAAGGTATAAATATTATATAGCTGCCGTAGGCATTTATAATAATGAAACATTCAAGACAGAGTCTAATGCAAAAAGTTTTGTAATTGCAAATTTTGTAAGCACGGGTCACCAGAAATACAGTTATCATGAGATGAGCGGTGATCTTAAACAGCTTGCAAATACATATTCTGACTATGTAAAAGTAAATGTAATCGGAAAATCAAATGACAAGAGAAATATCTATGATGTTGTGGTAGGCAATCCAAAGGCAAAGAAAACAATGCTTGTCGTAAGTTCGATACACGCAAGGGAGTATATGACGGCACAGCTTTGCATGGCTCAGATAGAACATTATCTCAAAAATTATAACGGTCGTGTGAAAGGTGTCAGATTAAAGAGCACATTAAACAAAATTGCGATACACTATATACCGATGACAAATCCTGACGGTGTGACAATATCGCAGTTTGGTATATCCAAGATAAGAGACAGCAAACTTCGTAAAGCACTTTACAGGATGCCGGGTGCAAAAAGTACCTCTTCATGGAAAGCAAATGCAAGAGGTGTAGATCTCAACAGAAATTATAAATACAACTATCATGCAAAATACGGCGGCAGGCGTGGCGGTTCAGGATATTCAGGACCATATGCGGAGAGTGAGCCTGAGACAAAAGCAGTTGTAAAACTGATAAATACATTAAAGAAGAATACAAAATTAAAAGGCACGGTAAATTATCACGCAATGGGTTCTATAGCATTTGGAAGTGTCCGGAGAGGAATTAAAAAAACTACAAAAAAGACTACAATAAAAATGTATAACCTTGCCAGAAAAATTACGGGGTATGCGAGCAGTGCCAGCTATGAAAGAGGAGGAAAAAGTGTTGGTGCACTGAGAGAGTACACAATGTATAACATGAAAGTACCGAGTATCACTCTTGAGATAGGTGTCGGCGGCTGTCCTCTCCCAAGTTCACAGTTTGGTTCAGTGTGGAGAAGAAATTACAGTCTTGTGATAAGAGAAGCGAGACTGCTGGGGTAAGGATAGAGTTTATTATGTTAAGTGGCGACGATAATAAAGTAACAGTTCAGCCTTTTATTTCCTCGATTCATAAACCTGCCAGCAAGCTGTCAGTCGCTGCTTCGCAGCTTTGGTTTATTTCATTTCAGAAATGAAAGGCTATTCTACCATAAAAAGATAATCAACAATACAATGAGCAAGCTCAAGTATTGTCAATTATTTTTTATGGCTGAACTGTTACATAATAAATGAAAAATCAAAAAAAGTGCTTGCATCCAATGAAAATATATGGTAAAATAGCAAATGGACTTTATGAAAGGAGGTTATTGCTGTGAAAGTTAGATCTTCAGTAAAACCAATTTGCGAAAAATGTAAGGTCATCAAAAGAAAGGGTAAAGTCAGAATTATCTGCGAAAACCCTAGACACAAACAGAGACAGGGCTAATTAGTTGACGGAAACCAAAGCAGTATTACTTTGGCTTTTCTGTTGTTATAATATAGAACTTGCTTTCTGTTCGTTATGATACTATATGTATCATGATATTGTAGACAGGCTGATTACCTGTTTCAGCGGAAGGTTGTGTCATTTCAATTGGAGCTGGTCTTATCAACGGCAGATTGATGACTGCGGCGTAGTACCGGCTGCCATTTCGCAGGCAGCTCGACATTTGTTCACCATAGTGGTGTCCGAAAAGGAATCGTCTATGCAATAGGATTACAATTTAAAGCGGCTGACAGTGCAAATGCACTGTAATCAATTTTAACTAACAATCTAGAAAATTAACGGAGGTGTAAAGTACACATGGCTCGTATTAGTGGTGTAGATTTACCAAGAGAGAAACGTGTTGAGATCGGACTTACCTATATTTATGGTATTGGTAGAGTAAGCTCAAATCGTATTTTAGCAGAAGCTAATGTCAATCCTGACACACGTGTTAAGGATCTTACTGATGACGAAGTAAAGCGCATTAGCAGTGTGATCGATGAGTCACAGACAGTTGAAGGTGATCTTCGTAGAGAAATCGCTATGAACATCAAGAGACTTCAGGAAATTGGATGCTATAGAGGCATTCGTCACAGAAAAGGTCTTCCGGTTCGTGGACAGAAGACAAAGACAAACGCTAGAA
>OGDE01001540.1_pt1 | contig 14045 bp, 9 predicted proteins | sample 1570321 | NCBI WGS metagenome assembly OGDE01 (sample SAMEA2581976, study PRJEB24529) | metagenome | biome: Human gut stool | place: China | collected 2011 | reverse complement strand
CATGCCTCTCTTCGCCTGAAGTGCGATAATGATGTTCTCACGTACAGACAGATCAGCAAGGATACCATCTTTCTTTCTGTCTTCCGGAAGATATGCCATACCAAGCTTCATTGCATCGATCGGAGCATGAATCTTCACTTCTTTTCCGTTAACTTTCAGTTTACCGGAATCCGCTTTATCAGCTCCATAAATTGCACGGACAAGTTCCGAACGTCCGGATCCAAGAAGTCCTGTAAATCCGACAACCTCACCTTTGTTGATCGTCATATCAAACGGTTTGATCGTTCCTTTATGGCCAAGTCCTTCTGCCTCGATAACCGGGATGAATTCTTTGAGTTCTGCATGATCTCCCTTAATATCTGCAAGATCATCAAAGTCTTTACCCATCATCTTGGCAACAAGCATAACTCTTGGCAGATCTTTGACTTCGTATTCGCCAACCAGTTCCCCATTTCGTAAAACTGTGATTCTGTCACAGACCTCATATACCTGTTCCAGGAAGTGTGTTACGAAAATAATACCTACACCTTCATCTTTCAGTCTGTTCATCAGTTTGAACAGCTTTGCAACCTCATCATCGTCCAGAGATGAAGTTGGCTCATCAAGGATCAGAACCTTACATTTCATATCAACTGCACGTGCGATTGCGATCATCTGCTGTCTTGCCAGAGAAACCTCTTCCAACTTCTGGGTAGCTGAAGCATCAATTTCAAGACTCTTAAGCAATTCTGTTGCACGTTTATTCATTGTACGCCAGTCAATAAATCCTGCTTTTCTTGGTTCGCGTCCAATAAACAGATTTTCTGCCACCGTCAGGTTCGGACAAAGGTTAACTTCCTGATATACAGTACTGATACCATTTGCCTGTGCCTCCTGCGGAGAATGATTTACAATTGCATTGCTGTTTCCGGCCATATGAATAGAACCGCTTTCAAATTCGTGAACACCGGTCAGCACCTTGATCAGAGTTGATTTACCTGCACCGTTCTCACCCATCAGTGCGTGGATTTCACCTTTACGAAGGGTAAAGTCCACATGGGAAAGGGCACGAACGCCAGTGAAATTTTTGGAAATATCGCGCATCTCCAATACTACATTTTGTTCCATAATCTTTCCACCTGCTTTCTATACTGGTTTTTACCCCTCATCGCTGAATTTTTTTCAGCAAAGCGGGTTAATTCATGGCATAAAGGTAGCGTGGTCCGCAACCCGGGTTTCTCCGAATTATGAACCACGCTCCGGATTTACACTAATAATTAGTATGCACGTCCATCAATGATGTCCTGTGTAATAGTTGTTACTTCATAGTCAGCGTCGTCAACTTTGATAGATGTAACTGTATCATCAGCTGCAAACATTTCTTCATCTACATAAGCCTGTTTGTCAACCTCTTCGCCAGCTTCAAGTTTCTCGATGATTTCCTGTACACGTGGTCCGTGTAATGGGTTACACTCTGTATCCAGTGTGATCTTTCCGCTTAATGTATCTGTAAGACCAGCGTTTGTTGTATCGAAGGACATTACAAGGATCTGGCCTTCTTCTCCACCAACTTCGTAGCCTGCTGCTTCGATCGCATCAATTGCACCAAATGCCTCGTTATCATTCTCACAGTAAACAACATCAATGTCATCACCGCTCTGTTTCAGGATAGATTCCATAACTTCCTGTCCTTTAGCCTGTGTAAATTCACCGGACTGCTGTGCAAGTAAGTTCCATCCATAGTTGTCAACGCCTTCTTCAAGACCTTTGGAACGTCCGATCTGAGCGGTAGATCCGATTGTACCCTGGATATCAACGATGTTAACGTCTTTTGCATCGATTCCCTTAGCTGTTGTGTATGCGTTCAGCCATTCAGCAGCTTTTCTACCTTCAAGTAAGGAGTCAGTTCCGATCCATGTTGTATATAAGCTGTCATCAGATACGTCAACCATACGGGCTACGATGATTACAGAAATATCAGCATCTTTAGCTTCCTGGAGAACTGTATCCCAACCTGTCTCTGTTACAGGAGCTAAAAGGATGTAATCAACTTCCTGCTGGATGAAGTTACGGATTGCTGTTAACTGGTTTTCCTGTTTCTGCTGTGCATCATCGAAGATTAATTCATATCCGTTCTCTTCGCTGAATGTGGATTTCATGGATTCTGTATTAGCTGTACGCCAGTCAGATTCAGCACCTACCTGTGAGAAACCAACTGTGATTGTGTCGTCCGCTGCTGCTACACCCACTGCCGGAACAACGCTCATACCGCATACCATTGTTGCTGTTAATAAAGCTGACACGATTTTTTTCTTCATTTTGTAAATCCTCCCGATTCATTTAAGATGTCTTTATTATAGTAAAAATCCAGGAAAATTCCATAGAATATTTTCCGCAAAAAGTTTATTCTTCTATCATATTTTGTTCATAATTTATACAAAGTTTGTTTTTTTATTGCGGAAGTTGAATTTTTTATTGTGCATTATAAATATATAAATAAATTATCAACTTTCTTTTATATTCACTTTGCACAATTCAGCATTAGTCGACATAATTCATACATTCCATTATTTGGCAGACCTTCGTAAGTCTCTATCAGCAGGCCATAAAACTGTTCTTGAATTGTTATCCAGGTTAATTTTTTTCGCCATATACACTTCCATAACCGTACCTTCTCCCTCTGTAGAAGAAATCTTCAGTCCATAACCCGGACCATAATAGAGTGCAATTCTCTCTGACACCGCAGCAAGTCCGAACCCGGCACGTTCACCGGTGCGGATGGCTTCCTGTACTTCATAAAGACGTTCCGGTGTCATTCCCTGACCATTGTCAGTTACTCTCAGCATCATATCATCTCCCAGATTGAATCCTTCAATAAGAATCTTACCTTTTCCACGCTTATTCTTAATTCCATGATAAAGAGCATTCTCCGCTAACGGCTGCAGAGTAAGCTTCGGCACCATCACTTCATCCAGTTCCGGCGGAATATTAATCTCAAATTCCATAATATCCCTGTATCTTGACTGCTGAATCTCCAGATAACTCAATGTGTGGCGTTTCTCTTCCGACAGCGGAATGATATCCTTCCCCTTCGAAAGCGAAGTGCGGAAAAAAACAGACAGACTTGTGATCATATCCACTGCATCCTGCTGCATACCACCCTCCACCAGCCACACAATAGTGTCCAGTGTATTATACAGAAAATGCGGATTTACCTGTGCCTGGATCAGCTGCAGCTCCGTCATATGCTGTACCTCCTGCTCCTTACGTACATTCTCAAGAAGCCCTTCAATCCTTCCTGCCATCTTTCTGGTACCGGCATCAAGCTCCTGGATTTCAACACTGTCGGCAGATACTGCATTAATAGTTTTGTACTCTCCTTTTCCAACCTTCTTAATATTATGGAGAATTTCAGAAATCGGTTTGGTAATGCTGTATGTCAGACGGAAAGAACGCCGCAGCAGAATAGCCGTAGCAACCAAAATCGCCGCACACATAGTGATGATCGTCAGACGTACATTTCCAGCCAGCTGAGACTCTATCTGCACCAGTTCCGTCGCCTCCTGATAAATATAATTCTGCATTTCTTTCTCAAAGAGCGTGGTCAGGATTTCTGTATTATTTGCCACAAATTCCTGTCGTTCCTGATAATTCTTTATCTCAAGAAGCTGATTCATCCGTTTCTTAAGATTCTCCAGATAGTTAGTCAGATATTTCAGAGAACGCAGGCTTTCCTTCTTTGATGTGGTTTTCTTCAGACTCTCCACAGTACTGATTGCCTTGTCTACCTGCTCTGTCGGCAGCCCGTCCTTACCTTTTCGCCCGATAGTCACATAATAGATATCCATATCCACTTCATCTTTAAAGCTCATATCATTATTGGAATTTCTATAGTTTGCATTATATTCCGAACTCACCGCCAGATTATTAGACAACTGATTATATTCATTTGTATAATGCCAGAAAAAAACAAGAAGCACTATGATCAGAATTGTCATAGGGATCATAGTGCTCAGAAGCATCCACTTCATCTTTGTTTCCAGCTTCTCCTGTTTCTGCTTCATGAATCAGACTTCTCCTCTCGTCTTACGATACTCACTCGGAGTTATTCCCTGAGTTTTCTTAAAAAGATAGCTGAAGTAATGCGCATCCTTATATCCCACTTCCCCTGCAATCTCACTGGAACGTTTGGAAGTACAGCGAAGCAGCTCCTTTGCCTTGTCCATGCGAAGCGAAGTCAGATACTCAATAAATGTCTGTCCCATATTCTGACTGAAAAGCGCGCTGAAATGATTGGCACTCACATTCGCCGCATGCGCCACTCTATTCAGAGAAATCTCTTCATCCATATAATGTCCATCTATAAAATCTGTTGCCTGCTTCAACACACTTCTGTTCTGACTGCCTGCATTTTCATCACGGATTGCAATGGCCCGTTTCAGGACTTCCTCTGCATATGCAACAGAAGCTTCTGTAGACTGGCTTGTCTTCTTCACAACATCATCTGTCTCTTCTCTGGACAATTCCGTATCATCATATCCAATTTTCTTAAGAAATGACAGTACAGAAAAACGCACATTCAAAACCACATAATTACGGAACACCAGTGATTTCATCGGTTCCCTGCCAATAGCATGGAAATAATCATGGACAAAACTGTCTACTTCATCTTCCAGACCACTGCTTAAAAATTTCTGAAGGATTTCCGGATTCAGGGCATTGATATTCACATTCTTAAGCTGAACAGCTTCTGTTTTTGAAGTATCTGCTGAATTCTCCTTTACCTGCTCAAGCATATTGTAATAAAGAATATGCCCGTCATACAGATAACGGAATGCATAAGTTCTTGCAGCCGTGTGATAACTCTGCTTAATTCTGCTCAGACGGTCTGCCTCCTCGCCGACTGCCACAAACCAGTCCACATTTGCTCTGGTTTCTTCCATGATCTTCTGAATTGTTTCCACACATTCGCATGTGTTCTTCTTTATCGTGTCTCGCTGCCCCTTGACCAGAATCGCATAACTGAACACCTGATGTCTGAAAAGCATCGCAACCGGATGACTGAGGAAATAATTCTCAATCTTCTTATGTACTTCTGCCTCCCAGTCTGAATATCCTTCCGACGAATTATAACTGCTGTCTGAAGCATCCGGTGTAAAAATCAGAATATTATAAGCCTCTGCCACAATATCAAGATTCAAACGATCTGCTCTCCGATAAATCTCTTCCAGATCAAAGTCCGCTCTCACCAGAGATTCAAAGAAATCACGGCTCGCATTCCTCTCATACTCCTGCATCTCCAGTTTGAATTTCTCATAATATTCCTTCTGCGTCTTCTCATGTTCATAACGATTATGAATCTCCTCCAGACGCTCAATAAATGCATTCTTAGTAATTGGCTTCAGCAGATAATCCTCCACACCAATATTGATTGCCTGCTTCGCATAGTTAAAGTCATCATAGCCACTAAGAATCACAATCTTAATGTCCGGCAACTCCTTCTTCACCAATTTACATAATGTCAGACCATCCATAAACGGCATCTTAATATCAGTGATCAGAAGATCCGGTTTGCTCTTTAATATCAACGGCAGTGCCATCTCCCCATCAGATGCTTCTCCTGCCAGTTCAAACCCATACTGCTCCCAGGGAATCATCTTCTTAATCATCTCTCTGATCACAACTTCATCCTCTACCAAAAAAGTTTTTAACATCCCTACCACTCTCTCATACTAAAAAATCTACAGCAATCCTCTTAAATACATTATTTACGAGAACTTCTACATATCCATCATACAGGTTAACACCATAACTTTAATACATGTCGCACACTCAGGCAAGTTATTTTTTAAATGCTTCACACACTTCCTTTCACAGACGAGAAAGTTCCCCATCCGGACAGGGGATGACCGGACAGGGAACTTTCTCTGATAACTTTGGCTAAATTTTGAGTTAATATTTTTTCTTATTATTAAGTTACTTATTTTTTACAGGAAATAATTCCTCTGCTTTCGGTGCCCAATGTTCTGCATAAGCATCACATTTCGCACAAAGATGCTCCACAGACTCCGGAGACTGCAAATCTGTAGACTTCGCACCGGATTCTTCAACCATCTTACGAAGCTTCTGCGGATTCTCAAGCATCGGGCATGGACGAAACCGCGCCGCTTTGTCTGACCAGCCGCGGCAGGATCTCCGGATTTTCCAGCATCGGACATGGTTTTAAATGATTACAGTTAAATGGCTGATGATCCCGATATGCCATAAAAAGCGGCTGTCTGAGCGCATCTAATAAAGATACTTCTTTTATATTGGCTCCAGAATAATGGATAAATACACATGGATCTACATCACCATTCGCATTGATATGAAGGTAACGTCTTCCTCCTGCAATACATCCTCCTACATACTGCGCATCATTCTGGAAATCCATTCCAAAAATAGCTTTTGTAGAACGATACTCTCTGATCTTGTGATACATCTTCTCACGCTGCTGTGGATTCGGCATTAATTCTACTACAGCGTCATTACCTGTCGGCATATAATGGAAAAACCATACAAATAATGCACCACAGTCAATAATGTGATCAAAAAATTCCTCGCTGCTTACACTGTCCACATTTGCAGAAGTATAACAGGTAGATACACCAAACGGAAGTTTATGAGCTTTCAGAAGTTCCATTGCATGCATAACTTTCTGATATACACCTTCTCCACGACGTCCGTCGTTTGCTTCCTCAGAACCTTCCAGGCTGATTGCCGGAACAAAGTTCTTAACACGAAGCATTTCCTGGCAGAATTCTTCGTCGATCAGTGTACCATTTGTAAAGGAAAGGAACTCGCAGTCCGGATATTTCTCGCAGATACGCATCAGGTCTTTCTTACGTACCAGCGGTTCACCACCTGTATATATGTACATATAAGTTCCCATTTTTCTGCCCTGCTCTACAATAGAACAGATGGTGTCAAAATCAAGATTCAGTTTGTGACCATACTCTGCTGCCCAGCATCCTGTGCAGTGCAGATTACAGGCACTTGTAGGATCAAGAAGGATTGCCCATGGAACATTACAGTTGTTCTCTTCTGCTGTTTCTTCCTGAAGTGCACTTCCTTTTAAGCTGGCATTGATAATAAAGTTTGTAAAGAATGCTTCACGTACTCCTGGATCCAGCTCATAAATCCTCAGGATCAGTTTATACCAGTTGCTGTCCTTATTCTGGATTGCATTACGGATTGCATTTCTCTGTGACTCATACCAGCCATCCGGTACAAATTTATCTACAAGTTCCATCAGTTTTGGTATATTTACTTCCGGGTCCTTCTCCAGATAACCCAGACCTGTCTTAACTGCTGCTGCAAGTGCAGCCTGTTTTGCTTTGTCCATTAATTTCATGTGATTGCTCCTCCTTGTTGTAATGTGATATATATAAACACCTGTGTATCAGGTATATTTTTATTATTTTATCAATATTCATCCATATCTATGATATCCTGTTTCTGGTTTTTAATAATTTTTACAGTGTAAATCGCCACACAAAGATTCAGAATTCCCTCAAACAGAACCGAAACACCAACCAGGATCATCATGATCTCTGCTGCCTCAAACGGCCTTATCAAAAGTAAAAATCCCAGAACACCGGTCAGAATCGCTACCAGGAGAATCCTCCACCAGAGATTCAGCCCGAATTTCTTTGCATCTATCGCCATCTGAATTTTAAATAATGCATCCGCAAGGATCAGAAGTCCAAAGATTCCAAAGATCAGATTCACCACTACGTTCCTGCGTACTATAATAATAATTCCTACTGCTGCCAGCAGCACTCCAAAGGCAAGATCAAACTGAAATGCCAGACAATAGATATCTCTGGAAAAATATCCCAGAATCTTTATCAATCCGTATACAATAAGCATAATCCCTACTGCTGTACAGAAAACTGCCATCGAACAATCCGGCCAGATAATCAGACAGGCACCCAGAACCATAAATAATACAGACATAATAATATAACCATTCTTGGCTAATTTTAACTGCTTCAGTGCATCCATCCTATTGCTCCTCCCTTCTGAAATATACCCGAACCTGTGACTGTCAGGCTCTTGTTTTCATCTCTTTATGGTTGCTATTATAGCTGTGATTTTTTTAACAATAAATAGACAAAAAAAAGCCCATGTCCAAAAAACAGACATAAGCTTAATTTTGTATAATATGAAAATTAAAGGAATTACCTATAACGCTTCTCTCAGATAATACATTTAAGAGAATTGCTATAATAAATATCAGGAACAACAGGTATTTTCACTCTATTCTGATCTGTTCAATACCGCATGTAGCTCCGGGTGCTTTTCAAAAAGCCGGGAAGCCTGACGCATTTCTTCTCCAAAATCAGATTTCAGATTATTATCCAGCCACTCCATCAGAAATCCCATAAACAGACACTTATAATATTGAATCAGAATCCGGATTTCTCCCTCATCAAGATCAAACTGATCTGCATTTTTCCGAAAATATTCCATAATAATATAGTTGGAAATCTCATTCATATAAAAAAGGAACGTATCTTTTTTCACTGATCTGTAAACATTAAACATAACCTTTCTGTTATTTCTCACCAGATCTGCCATTTCTTCCATACATTCCAGAATAGAGGCTCTGTCCTGTGGGTGTTCCAGAATCTCATCCCACTTCTTTTTCAAAATAAACTCCACTACATCCGGAATATCCTTAAAATGATAATAAAAAGTATTTCTGTTTACACCACATCGTTCCACGATATCCTTCACCGTAATCTTAGACATGGGCTTTTCATCCAGCAATTCTGTAAAAGTCTTTGCAATAATTTCCTTTGTAAAACCTGACATATTATCTTTTCCTCATCACTCTTAACACTGTTCTAATCATCAGTAACACTTTTCCTCTGAACAGCCCGCTCCGCATTAAAAAAGTCCACAGATAACCACTTTTATAAAGCAATTATCACTCATCTTTCGCAGGTTCTGAGTATTTTCATAATTATGCCATAAAGGATATAGTTTTGCAAGCGTTCCTAAAATTGGTCTTACCTATTCGGAATCAGCACAATTTCTTTAATTTCAAGATTATCCGCACCATAATAAAATTTGATATAGTGATTATGACCAAATCCCGTATTCAGGATGCGGCTTTCTTCTACCCATTTTCCATTGGTTCCCTGTACTGAAACAGTCATCTTATGAATATTGTCCAAAAATACAGAAACCGGAAGCTGAGCCAGCTCACCAAGATCAGATTTCAAAGTAAACTTCATTGTGAAATCACCCATGAACTCGTTAGTCACAGCAATCACATCTGCCTTTCCCTTTGCAGGATGTAATAATGCACCGTCAATTACAATTTTCTGTGTCACCGAATCACTTTCAATACTTACCAGACTTCCGGCATCCACATCGTCCCCTTCCTTTGTATTCATAGCCTCCAACTCCTCTTCACAGATTCTGTCTGCCAGAATCAGAATAGACGGACTCTTTAACAAAAATCCCAGAATATTTGCCGCATTTCTCTGCAATTCACCCAGAGTAATCTTTCCTGCATGAAGCATCTCCTCTACATCATCATTCTCAGGATTTGCCTTCGCATCACTTACTACCATATAAATATCATTCTGAGCCGCTACCATCGGTGCTTTCACCGGCGCTTCAGCCTGATGTCCTTCGTAGTTGGACTTCGCCCACCAGTCAGTCATCACAATACCATCAAATCCCCATTCCTTACGAAGAATAGTCGTACACAAATCATAACTTCCAGCCGTCCAGAGCCCGTTCACGCTTCCATAAGTCGTCATCACAGAACGCGCACCGCCCTCTTTTACCGCAATCTCAAAACCTTTCAGATAAATCTCCCGCAAAGCTCTCTCAGAGATCACAGAGTCCGAAGTACTTCTTCCAACTTCCTGATTATTACCACAGAAATGCTTAATTGTACTTCCAATACCAGACTTCGCCATAGCCTTCACTTGAGCTGCACAAATCCTGCCTGTAAGAATCGGATCCTCAGAAATATACTCAAAATTACGTCCATTCAACGGATTTCTGTGAATATTCATACCCGGTCCAAGAAGGGAATCAATCTTATTCAGACGAAGCTCCTTACCGGTCATCTCATACAATGCACCCACAAGCTCCACATTAAAAGTACAGCCAAGAGAAGTTCCATTCGGCAGAGAAAACGCCTTCGTACCGCAATCCATACGGATACCAGACGGACCATCCGAACAACAGCCAACCGGAATTCCAAGCGCAGTCAGACCATCTGTCACTCCGCCAAAAGCAGCCGCCGTTCCCGCAGTAACCTTCGGGCTGCACATACCCTCACCACGGAATATCGCAATCAGATCTTCCTCACTGATCTGTGCAATAAACTCCTCCATGGAAACCTTCTTATCCAGCACATCCACCAGCTTATATCCCTTATCCTCTGTATAATCCAATGTTTCTGGCATCTCATTCGCCCTGCGCTCCTGCGGATCAACAGTACGAACCGGCACCTCCTCAGTCACCGCCTGATAAGTCCCATCCGGCAATAAAACAGCCTTCATCCTCTGAAACTTCTCAACTGGCGCATAAGCCTCCTCAAGCTCCTCAAGCACCCGGAACTCTTCCTCATAACATCCGACAGACACCGCACTTCTCACATCACTGCCGACAAAAATCTCATAAGTTCCCTCTTCCAGAACATAACAAGACTTATGCCCTGTCACACCACTGTCATCATAAGAAGCCATATCATACTTCGGAATAACAATACAAATCTCTTCCTGCTCTCCAGGTGCCAGTTCCTTCGTCTTCGCAAACCCAATCAGCTTCCTGGCCGGATTTCCCAGTCTCCCCTGCGGAACCTTCACATAAACCTGAACAACCTCTTTCCCCCTTACCTCACCGGTATTAGAAACCGTCGCAGACACCGTAATCTCATCCCCGGTATTCTTAAGAATCTCCACTCTCGTCTCAAAAGTCGTATAAGACAGCCCATACCCAAACGGATAAAGCACCTTATCCTTCGCAAACGTCTCAAAATAACGATATCCGACATAAATATCTTCCTTATAATAATTCTTAAACGGATCCCCGAAATTCTCAGTAGATGGATAATCCTTAATATCAGCAGCAATCGTATCCGTCAGCTTACCACACGCACAAGCCTTACCAGTCAGGACATCGGCAACACCATTGCCACCTTCCTGACCACCCTGCCATGCATACAGAACAGCCTGAGGATGATACTTCTGCACCCAGCTCATATCAATAATATTTCCAACATTCAGCACCACAACCATAAGCTCACTCACCTAACATCCATGCTAGATCGTATCCTCCTCCGTCTCCGTCAGACAATAACTGCCAGCCTTCGCATTATTATCCTGATCCTCACCCGCAGTTCTACCAATAACAACCAAAGAAACATCATCCCTGCGCGCACAGTCAAGCATCTCCTCTGTCACATCCATCTCCTTCTGACACCAAGGCACACGCCCCCAACCCTGACCTTCATCATAAGGATTCCCCATAATCCAATCCTCATAAATCCCCATCAGCTTCTCATCCAGATGAACCCCTTCACACTCCTTCAAAGCATCCAGAATCCCCACGACATACCTCGTATTCACCAAACCACCAGAGCCAAGCCCACTCTTATAATAATGAAACGCCATACGTCCAAAAACAGCAACCCTATCCCCATCTCTCAACGGAAGCGCCTGCCCCTCATTCTCCAGCAACACACACCCCTCAGCCACAGCCTGTCTCGCCAATGCAGCATACTTCTCCAAATCCAGCTTATAACTATTCATAATATCTATTTCCTTTCTCCACAAAAGCCATCTCAACTCACTATCAAAACATCTCTCTCAGCAGCTCTCCCAATGACCGTTTTCCAACAATTTTCAATCTTCATCTTATCAGAAAACTCCCCCATTGAAAACACTAAATATTCCCATTAAAATAATCCACCAAATCAAAAAAGGACCCTACCTGTCCCACCTTTGAAACAGATAGCATCCTTTGTGCAAAAAAACTATCACAGCCAGTTTCCAGCGCGAAGCAGCATCTCTCTGTGGGTGAATTTGGAGGGGGCTTAGTAACTCTTAGGTTTGGGGAATCCGCGTTATGAAGAAAAATAGCAACGTGTTTGAGCGAAGTTTGCAACGAAGCGAGTTTTGCATTTTTCTTCATGTTTTTAGCGGATTTTTCAAACCTTAGAGTTACTTAGCCCCCGGAACTGAACTCACAGAGAGATGCTGCTTCGCGCGTCCCCCTAGTAATATCCAATTATTCTTTATGCACCTTAGGAAACTTCATACAAATTTCCGTTCCATTTCCTTCTTCACTTCTCAGTATAACACTTCCCTTCAGAGCCCCAACTGCATGTTTCACAATCGAAAGCCCAAGTCCTGTACCCCCAATTTCCTTAGAGTGACTCTTATCCACCCTGTAAAACCTCTCAAACACTCTGTCCTGGTCTTCCTTTGGAATACCCACACCTGTATCTTTTACCACAATCTGAATCTCCTGCGCAGTTTGTGTCAGAAAAACACTCACGCTTCCGTCATTCCGGTTATATTTGATTGCATTATCACAAACATTATAAACCGCCTCTTCCAGAAGTGTCCGTACTGCCTCCATCTTCATATATTCTCCGCAGATATAAAGATGCACGTTCAGTCTCTTCGCTTTTTCCTTCAGACTCTCAAACGCATTTTTACAAACCTGGTAAACATCCACTGGTTCCCAGGTATAGGAAGTCTTCTCCTCATCAAGCTGTGATATCTGGATCACATCCTCAACCAATTGCAGCAGCCTCTGAGATTCCTTATAAATACGCCCTGCAAATTGGGGAATATCCTCACATTTCACCAGACCACTCTGCATAATCTCCGCAAATCCTGAAATAGAAGTCAGCGGTGTCTTCAGCTCATGAGAGACATTTGCGGAAAATTCTCTTCGCAGACTTTCTCTCTCAAGCTTTTCCGTTACATTGACAAGCAGCACTACCGCACCTTCGGTTTTCTTATCCCGTATAACAGGATTAGCGATCAGCTGAATATCACTTCCATTTAATTTCAGTACCAGTTCCGTATGTTCTCCACTAAGCACCTGCTCAATGGCATGTCTGAATTCTTCCTCACGATCCAGACAATAAACACTTTCTCCCTGACACACCCTGTCCATATGAAACAGATTCCATGCACTGGAATTTGCAGAAAGGATCATCGTATATTTATCAATCACGATCAACCCTTCCTGCATATTCTCTGTGATAAGAGCGATCTCTTCTTGCTGCTGTTTCGCCAGTTCCAGTTGATTCTGAATTTCCCGGTTCTGTCTGTGTATCTTACTTAAGAGAGGAGAAAGTTCCTCATAAATCCGATTTTCTTCCGGACTTTCAAGATCCAGCTCATTGATTGGTTTCACAATTCGTTTTGATATTGCAGATGCCATAATTCCTGATAAGATCAGCATCAGACATAAAAGCCCGCATAAAGGAAATATAAGATTTTCAACCAGTGCCAACACCGAATCCTGCGTACCGGAAACTCTCAGTACCGTACCATCTTTCAGACGCAGTGCATAATAAATGGTTTTCTCAGAAAGTGTATCCGAATATCTCGAAGATTCTCCTGCACCATATTTCTCTGCCTTCTGAAACTCAGTTCTGTCACTGTGATTCTTCATCTCAGAAACATCTGCTTCATTATCAAACAGTACTGTTCCATCCTGATCAATATAAGTAATTCTTGCACTTTTATCCTTAATATTTTTAAGGTAATCCACGCCCTGCTGCTCTACACCATATGTCAGATAAGCAGCTTCCTTAGACAGCTCTTTCCGCATCTGTCCGTCAAAATTACTGTAAAGGATTCCCATTACAGCAGCCAGTCCCACAGCCAGAACCAATGCACATACAAACATTATAGATTTAAAGATTTTTTTTGTCACTTCTCTTCACTTCCCCTTTTTATTTAATGCCTCAGGCAAATATCACTAAGAATCCTGCTTGCAGGATTCCCCGCCTGCGGCGGGTCGCTTCAGCGACA
>OGDE01001514.1_pt1 | contig 14228 bp, 10 predicted proteins | sample 1570321 | NCBI WGS metagenome assembly OGDE01 (sample SAMEA2581976, study PRJEB24529) | metagenome | biome: Human gut stool | place: China | collected 2011 | reverse complement strand
TTCATCTAAATTTCTCTTTGACACCTTTATGGCTCAGTTCCGCCCGGAATGGAGACCTGTCCTGCGTATCCCTTGGAATCCTTTTGTTGCATACCCATGTCCGTGATGGGGCTAGCAAAGGCAAGCCAGAGTCCAGACAATGGCTAGATGGCTGTTTTTATAACCGGATTACCAGAAAAGTCCGTAAGGACTCCACAGTTACGATTGATGGCGTCTGCTATGATGTTCCCATGCAATTCATCTCCGCAAAGGTCGATATCCGTTTCCAGCCAGATGACATATCTTCTGCATTTATTCTGTTTGATGATCAGAAGTTCCCGATTCGCCAGACCAATCGCAACGAAAATTATCCCCGCTCAAAAAAATAAAATATCCGCTTCACAAATTAATCTCTTTTCAAAGAGGTGGTTATTAATTGATATTCATTTAATGTTTTCAGATACTCCATGAACTTTTCCTTATTTTCAATAGCTGTTGTTGTTGGTCTACCCAGATTTTGTCTTGATCCAATAGCACACTTCACCTCTATTAAACTCAACTTTTTTCGTTTTCTTGCTTTCTTAAGTTCTCTTTCCAAATCATCAAATGTATCAACACAAACTGCATGTGGATAACCACAGGCTTTCGCAACTTTTGTAAAATTAACAGAAGCCGCTGTTGGCATGCCTCCAACTGTTTCATGCGCTTCATTGTTAATGATTACATGGATCATATTTGCGGGGGCAGTAGAACCTATTATCGCCATAGCTCCCATATGCATAAGAGCTGAACCATCACCATCAATACACCATATCTTTGTATCTGGCTCATTTAGTGCTATACCCAGGGCAATAGAAGACGTATGCCCCATTGATCCTACTGTCAGAAAATCATACTGGTGCCCCTGTTCATTTGCTGTCCTTATTTCAAAAAGTTCTCTCGATGCCTTCCCGGTAGTTGAAATAATTGGATCTTTTTTAGAATTTTTTACAATAAGCCGAATAACATCTTCTCGCAGCATTTTGTTATGATTTTTGTATGAAATCTTTGTATCCGTAGAAATAGCTCCTTTACTGACTACAAAAGCTACATCTTTTCCAACTGCCAATTTTTTCCTAAAGCATTCCATCTGCTGCTCTACTTCTTTATCCGTTGTTTCTTTGCGGATTACAAAAGCTTCTATCCCCATATCTTCGAGAAGTTTTAAAGTAATCTCTCCCTGATAAATATGCTGAGGTTCATCATGTATTCCCGGTTCACCTCTCCAGCCTATAATAAATATCATGGGTATCGCATAGACCTTATCATTTAACAACGATGCAACAGGATTAATAATATTTCCTTCTCCTGAATTCTGCATGTATACTACAGGTATCTTACCTGTGGACAGATAGTAACCAGCTGCTAAAGCTGTACAATTTCCTTCATTTGCCGCTATTATATGATGGTTCTCATTGATTCCATATGTTGCCATCAGGTAATCACAAAGTGCTTTTAATTGTGAATCCGGCACGCCTGTATAAAAATCTGATCCTATAATCTGTACTAGCTTTTCTGCTTTCATAAGCTCTTTGCACTCCTTACTCTCTTTCCACACTTGTTATAGTGTATCGATTAATGTAATAATATCCTTAATCGGAAGTAGTCGGTCATCCACTTCTTTCGCTCTATGATATTTCAATATTTCTCTTGCTGTATCCTGCATGGCAGGAAATGCACTGCGAGTCAACTGATTCGCATAAATCACAAGGTTCACCCCATGAACTGCCAGTTCCTCTTCCGTAATCGTATTGAAAGAGGAGGGAACCACTACTAAAGGTGTTTCCGTATTTACCATCCTGAACTTATCACAAAATTCCAGTATCTCCGCTGGATCTTTTTTTCTGCTATGAATCATAATTCCATCTGCACCTGCTTTAACAAAAGCAGTTGCACGCTTTAAAGCATCTTCCATTCCGCGTTCCAGAATAAGACTTTCAATTCTTGCAATGATCATGAAATCATCTGTAAGCTGGGCATTTTTTCCTGCGCGTATCTTCTGGCTGAAATGTTCTATACTATCCTGGGTCTGTGCCACATCTGTCCCAAACAGCGAATTTTTCTTAAGCCCCGTTTTATCTTCAATGATCACAGCTGAAACTCCCATTTTCTCAAGAGACCTCACTGTATATACAAAATGTTCTGTCAGCCCACCTGTATCTCCATCAAAAATGATAGGTTTTGTTGTTACCTCTGTAACATCATCAATTGTTCTAAACCGGCTTGTCATATCAACAAGCTCAATATCAGGTTTCCCTTTAGCTGTGGAATCACAAAGAGAAGAAATCCACATTGCATCAAATTGATCCAATCTGCCATTATGCTCAACCACCGTTTTCTCTGCAATAAGACCTGTAATTCCATTATGAACTTCCAGTGCCTTTACAATCGGTCTAATGCCAAGTAACTGCTTTAATCGCTTCCGTCTGTACTCTGGCATAGCAAGTCTCGCCCTCATTTTCCTACTGAGTTCTTTAATCTGTGGATCATATGTATATGGAATATCAATGATCTTACCACCGTAAGCTTCCACTGCTTTTTTTGCATTTTCGCGGATTGCTTTCATAGGTCCTTTACACCAATTATCTCCATGTATAACATAATCCGGCTTTATTTTCCTAATGACCGTATCATACATAATTGAATCCTGTTCGACTACTTCTGACACACCAGTAATTTCTTGCACCATTTTTTTTCTTTCATAAAAAGAAATTGTGGGAAAACGGTCAAACTGTACTAATGCCTTATCTGTCATAACACCAACCACTACGTCTCCATATTTTTGTGCCTCATGGATGATATTTAAATGCCCTGCATGGATCACATCTGTTGTAAAGCATGTATATACAATGCCCATATTTGAATCTCCTCTAATTTGTTCGTTTTATTTGTTTTTTTCTATTATTTCCCTGATAATAAACTCTGCTGTATTATCTATTTCATCAAAAGAAACCTGTTTTGTAAGATTCACGTCAAAAACTTTTTTTACTTTTTGTAACAATTCATTTGTATAAACAAGAACACCATCCTGGACATTCTCTATTCCGTCTAAATAAATAGATTCTTTGTTTTTTTTCCTCATTTCTTCCAAAGAAAAAACAGTTTCATCTATATACGCTCGTGGAGATTCACCACTTCCATCAATAATAACCGGGTATCCACCTATCTCACCAAATACCCCAGGACAATGAAGTTTTGTCTTTTTTCCAGTTCTTACCGCCCCAAGGATTGCCTGAATAATTTCAAAATTACTAGAAGCATTCATCATATTTCTTTTAGCATCAACTGGCATAGGGATATTGCAATTGGATATGATTTTATCAATCCCCAAAGGTAGTGGACTGTCATGGTATCTCATGTCGATCAGCATTGGAACTCCCTCTGTATGACCTTCTTTACTAATACATACATCATGAAAATGGGCAACTGCAAATGTAATATCTATATTCCAAAAGTCTCTAATCGAGAGAATATTGCCTGCCGCAAGCTTAAATCGGTATACCAGATGATTGATGTTACCACTTCCAAAGTCCGGATATGCCTTACCTGCCGATTTCAACCATGGTATCACCACATCTGAATAAGATGTATTAATAACAATCGCATCTGAACCAGTTCTTTCATAAGCCTCCATGATATTTTTTGTATATCGTATAGATAAAGGAGACCAGATTCCATAAGCCCGCACTGTTTTCCACGAAATGCTTCCATATTTCAACCCTGAGTAAGCACGGCTGCTATTGACAATGATATCCGGTACAAAACACTCTATAGCATGCTCAATCGTTTTTATATCGTTTAAATCAACAGTAGCATTTATTTTTACCTGACATTTGTTTTGTCCTCTGATCAACGACGCAACCTTAACGATATTTACATCCGAGTTCATTTTTTCTTCATTTCTTCCAACCACGCAGATTTCCATATTCTCATCCGCCATAGAAACCAGATAATCCAGCAAATAATTTCCTACACTTCCCAGGCCAATGATCATAATTCTGACTTTCCTGTTTTTCAATTCATTTTTCAATTTTTCCAGCTTTTCATTGATTGTTTTCATCTTTTAATACTCCTGAATTTGGTTGAAGTCATCTAATGTATTGCAGTTAACCCAATTTCCCAAGGTAATCAGTTCATACTTGTCTCTCCCAATAGTACGAAAATATTTTTCAACAAAAATCAGATTAGTTCCTTTCCATTCTTCTTTATCTATTTTGCTAAATCCTTTTTTTGCTATTTCTTTATCTGAAAATTTCCAGACCTGTCCAGAATTATAAATCGCAAAAAAGGGCTCTTTTATGAGTAATTCATTGTGTCCTGTATCATATATGTATCGGATTTCACCAGCAATATCAAAATACAGCGCAACTGATTTGTCTGCTAGGATTGGATTTCTATTAACAGTAACCACACTTTTATCGGCACTACACACCCTTTGGTAATCGTCTTCATTAAAATATAAATCTCCTTCTGCAAAAACGATCTCATCTGCCCCTGTTTCAAAGGCTTTTTGCAGTCCTAAATAAAGACTATATCCTGAACCATAGGTTGAATAATATGGATTTTCAATCAAAAGAATCCTATCTGAAAACTTTTTAAATGATGCCCTGATTGTTTCGCATAACTCTTTATATCTGTATCCACCCACTATAATAAAATAGTCAAATTCTCTGCTGCGTTCTAACAAAATATACAACAAGCTGTCTTTTAATGACTTATTATGATATAAACACTTAATGACCGGCTTACCTACTGACCGGCTGAATCGTGTAGACATGCCCGCCACCGTTATGATTAAAACTTTCATTTGTTTAATTCCTTTACACACTCTTCAATACCTTGTTCAAGTGTTACTTTCGGCATCCATCCGGTTCTTTCCCGGATTTTATCTGTATTTAACAGTCTCCTTTCCGGATCTGACTTTCTAAATCCTGTAAATACAATCTGTGGATCTTTCTTCCCCATTTTATCCCCACACATTTTTACCAGATTTACAATGGATATTTCCTCATCCGTTGCCACATTATAAATAGAACCATCCAAAGCCTCCGGTGAATCAATCAATGCAATCACAGCCCTGCAAGAATCTTCATTGTAAAGAAATGTTCTCATATTTTTCTTACTATTTTCTAAAAGCTGCACCTTTCCTGTATCCTTTAACTGGTGAAGGATATAAGGGATAATATGTTTTGGATACAATTCATTTTTACTGTAAACATTAGCAAAGCGAATCGAACATCCTTTAATCTTACCTTCATCCACAGCATCTTTTATAAAAAATTCTGTCATAAGTTTTCCAGTAGCATAGCTCGTTCTCTGGCTGTGTTCTGCATCAGACATAGTAATAAAATCCGACTCTTTCACTCCATCCGGTGTCCATGACTGCATAGAATATACTTCAGACGTTGAACAATTTATATAAATATCTGCACCATTCTCTATCGCCTGGTCAAGAAACATCTTCATTCCCAGTACATTGGTTGTAAACGTGCGATTTACATGATAAAAATGTTCCGTATGTACCACTGCAGCACAGTTTATGTATACAAGGAAACCATATTGACCCTTTTCTTTTTGTATTTCTTGTTTCAGGCTGTCCATCTGGGCATTATCATTAATATCGTATTGATAAAACGTAAAAAGTGAATTATTGACTATGTCTTCTACTGTATGAAGAGAAGACGCAAAAAAATTATCAAAACCTATCACCTTATGTCCCATTCTGACAAGCTGTCTTGCCAATTCATTTCCTGTCATTCCAGTTACTCCACTGATCACATACAAGTTTTTCATTATCATCATACTCCTGTTAATAACCTTTTTTTATAAAAAGAATCTATTTTATCAGAAAATGCTTTCTGCTCTCTTTCTATATCATAATCAACTGCACACATCTTAAATTCATCTGTTTCTGTATCCCATAGTACAAATTGTGCTCTGGGATTATGATTCCTTGGCTGTCCGACAGACCCTGGATTAATAAACATTGTACGTTTCTTATTTCTGTATTCTATATTATCTACATAATAATATTCACCAAATATATGCGGTAAATGGGAATGTCCAGAAAAAACATAGTCATATTTTTTATATTCTCTTAAATCCTGCCCAGGTCTGATAGCTGTCCACAAATGATCTTTAAGGCTTCCATGAACTGCTAAGCATTTTTTTCCTTCTATAACTACCTCTGTTAATGCTGTTGAATCCATTATGGTATTCAAATAATGCCAACTTTGTGCATTCAGCAATTTTCGCGTATTCTCTGCACATCTTTTCCCTCTTTCAGAAGAAAACATGTCATATTTTTGTTCTATGACTGCTTCCTCATGATTTCCACGAATATTACCGATTATTTCCCATGGAAGATCCATTAAGCAGGTAATCACCTCATTTGAGTGAGGACCATAATCAATAATATCTCCCAGAATGAGTACTTTTTTTATCTGTTCTTTTTCCAGATATTTTACAACTTCACGAAAAGCTTCCATATTACCATGTATATCTGATAAAACTGCTATTTTCATTAATTTAAACATGCCATCGCGACATGTCCTCCTTGTATCGCTCCTGCCTTCGGCACAAACAATGCATGAATCTTTTTTGACAGGTTACTTTTTATTTCAGTTCGTTTTAAAATCCAATTGGCGATATCAGAATAGTATGACTATTTCCCGTTTCCGTATTGGCTGTGTTCTCACAGATTCCTTTATTATTTTGCATTTTTTCTTTTACATTTTTGCTTTTTACATTAAAGTCAAAACTTGATACAGGAGCATGTGTCTGCCTTTTTTCTACAGGAAGAGGTGTCATATAATCATTATAAAAATATTTTAAAAATCCATCATAATCCTTCGTTCCATAAAATTTATGCCCTTCAAAATCATATTCTGAACGCTCTAAAAACCAACTTTTAGGCATTCCAAAATGTGCTTTTCCGTGATTATAGTTTTTATGATATTGAAATAATGGAGATAATAGAGTTCTCACTCTATTTGGGCTGGTGTTACTACTTTTTTTGACATTTTCCCAACCTGTTTATATACCCAGTTTACAGAAATCAAATTTAAAAGTTGATAGCAGAGCTTCGGTAAACCTTTGGCATTTACTTTTCCTACCCGAGCATAGAGGATTTTTCGAAGAAAAAAGCACCAGAACCTATGAAATATCATCCCCAATAAGCTTTTGGGGCAGTCATCCATCACAAGGATATCCACAAATACCCCATTTTTTCCCTTCATATGCTCCTGACCTGCACGGACAAATGTAGTTCCAGTGCGTCGCAGTTTCCCATACTGCCAAAGATACTCCGGGTCATTAAAATGATCCTGGAAATAGCAGATAGAAGGATCCATTTCGTGTGCAACCTTACGAAATTTTTCATACTCTTCCCTAAGCATTGCTATATCAGAGTCATCATCCCATGGGATAAATCCCTTATGTCTGACAGCTCCCAGGAGGGTTCCATAGGTAATACAGTATTTAATATCATATTTTCTACATACCCATCCAATCCCTCCAGCATATCCAGCTCTAACAGCTGCATCGTCCTGAATTCTTCCGGTGATAATTTTCTTGGCTCTGCCATTTTCAGTTTCCTTTCCAACTTTAATCAAGCCCACAACAGAAAATAAAATCTGCTGTGGGCTCGCTCATACACACTATCTATTCTTTTTTAACCACAGCCTTAGTATTTGTCATTCTCCTCATAAGAGATAGTGGATGACGGTTCTTTTTCTCCTGTTTCTCCTGTTGTCTTGCCTGGCTGTGCTGTATGTGATACAGGATCCGCAGAACCATCCTTCAATGTGAATTTACCTACCAAATCCTTTAAGATCTGTGCCTGGCTGGAAAGTTCCTCACTGGCTGCAGCGCTTTCTTCTGCAGTTGCAGAATTGCTCTGTACAACGCTGGAGATCTGGCTGATGCCTTCATTTACCTGTTTTACTGAAACTGCCTGTGACTCGCTGGCAGAAGAGATCTCCTCAATGGTCTGTGCTACTCCCTGAACGCCTTCGGTCAGCTGCTGCAATGCCTTGGCCGTGTCATTTGCAATCTTTGTACCACGGTCAACTGCCTTAAGAGAACCTTCAATGAGAGCAGAAGTATTCTTTGAAGCTTCTGCTGATTTTCCTGCAAGATTACGAACCTCGTCTGCTACTACTGCAAATCCTTTTCCTGCTGCTCCTGCACCGGCTGCTTCTACGGCTGCGTTCAAAGCAAGAATATTAGTCTGGAATGCAATATCCTCAATCGTCTTGATGATCTTTCCAATCTCACTGGAGCTGTTGCTGATGTCCGTCATGGCAGAAAGCATCTCCTGCATACGCTGTCTGCTTTCTCCTGCCTGTTCTCTTACATTATCAGCCATGTCGCTGGCTGACTTTGCATTCTCGGCATTCTTTTCAACATTATTGGAAATCTCATTAATGGTAGCTGCCAGTTCTTCCACGGAAGAAGCCTGCTCGGTAGCACCCTGGGATAATGCCTGTGCTCCGGAGGATACCTGATCGGAACCTGCTGCCACCTGATCAGCTGACTGGGTAACACTCGAAAGCGTCGTGCTTAAATTATCTCTCAGAAGAACCATAGAGTTATAAATCGCAACATAGCTTCCTACATAATCCTTTGACATAGAAGAATACACATTAAAGTTTCCGCGGCTCATCTCTGTAAGGATATTTGTCTCATCTGCCACTACCGCTTTCAGGAACGCTGCTACAGACCGCAGATCGTCTGAAAGCCTTCCAAGTTCATCTTCAGACTTGTATCCGATCTCAATATCCATATTACCTTGTCTCATCTTTTTCATAGCTTCCTGCAGCTGTTTTACCGGCTCCACTACGGAACGTATCAGGATCGTTGCCATAATAACGGTAAGGATCAGTGCAACGATAACAATTATGATCCCTACAATAAACAGGATGTTTCTGGTCTCCATGGAAGAATTGTAACTATTATCAACAAGGTCTGTCACCTGATCGCTAAACTGATCCAGAATTCCTTCCAGCTTGGACACTTCCGGGTCAAACTCATTGATAAACGTGAGCCTTGCCTGCTCTTTCGCACGGTCAGAACCAGTGGACAGATACTCTATGACCTTGTTTGTGACCTCAGAAGTTACCTGAAGCTGTGTATGAAACTGGTTTACCAGTGTCATATCTCCATTATAATGCTCCAGGAACCAGCCTGCGTTCTCCTCAAGGCCGGCTCTATACGAATCAACGTTTGAAAGATGTGTTTTTGTGGCGGTGGGGTCATCATTAATCATAGCCTCCACCAGATTCTGGATTGTTGCCAGCGTATAGATTTTTACCTTGTCTACATGTACGATCGCTTCGTGGTTATTTTTATAGAACTGGGTATATCTTGTACTGATATTAACCATTCCATAAAAAAGTGCACCAACTGTTACAAAAAAACAGATGACCACTGCTCCAAAAGCAATCGTGATTTTTTGCTTCATATTACGGTTCTTCATGTTCCTTCCCTCTCTTTGTTATTTCTTTCGTGGAATATTGTGGAATCTAATCCCTATATTTATTATTCGGCAAGTACCGAAAAATCATAAGGGATGTTTGGTTTTTCATTTTTCTCTTTTCATCCATTTGCAAGCTTGCTTTTTACATAGTCCTTGATCATTTTACCGCTGTGTCTATCATCTGGTACTGGCATCTGGATCTGGTCACAGAGAGAAAGCCATTTGTCCAGCGTAAGGACTTCATTTTCCTCCTCTACATAATACAGATCTGTGGGAAGGATATCCTTATAAATTGCTGCTGACGGAGAATTCCATTCCTGATATTCCTGCTCTGTAAAACGGATATCACAGTTTTTTTCTCCTTCTGTAACTTTCCTAAATCTGCTGCCTAATACGGTCTTTTCTTCTTTCCGTTCCTTTCTCCAAACCACTGTTCCATCCAGACAAAACTTTAAATAGATTCCTGATCCCAGATCATCTGCGATCACTTCATTTTCGGATACTGCATATAGCTGTATTTCGTTGCTGTCAATATATAAAAGCTCTTCTATTTTTCCCTCTTCTCTGGTTTCTTTCAGGATGCATCCTGTTCTGGCATCGAAAAATACCAGAGTATCACCACAAACTGTAACCGAAGTGATTTCCCTTTCCGGATCTGCAAAACTGCACCAGGATACTTTTCCTGTATCCGTGTTCAGGATCAGCCATCGTTTTTTATAAGTCTGCGGACATAAAATGTTTCTGCCTATAGAAACAGCCCCGCCAAATACCCCCGGAATACCACGTACTTTATTCTTATCCACCATTGTATAGGTTACATGTCCGGAAGTAAGATCTATGCAAAGGATGCTGTTGTACCATGCAGGCATACAATATAGTACATTACCTCTCTGAAAGCCTTTCAGGAATAACGGCTGTTCTATAAAATGCTCTGCATCACGGATCTGTACGGACTCAAACTGATCCTTATCTATATGGTAAATGGCCAGGTTTCTGGCAAAATATGGGACAAGATACAGTCTGTCTTCTACCCGTACAACAGAACGGAACAGATCTCCCTTAAATGCCAATTCTCCCGGAATCTTTCCTATGCAGGAAAGTCTGTCCATTTGTTTATCATAATGAAACAGCAGGTTTACTTTTCCGTGAACAAACCACACCTCTTTTTCATCTTCCCAAAAAGCTCCCGGCCAGCATGGTATCTTACATTCCTTTTCTCTTACCAGGGAATCCTGATATAAAACCGGTTTTCCTGTTTCCCAGAACAACTGGGCTACAGAGCTGTAATCTCCGTAATAGCAGTCACAGGAAGCAATGGCAAGATCAAGATCGTATCCGCTGTCCAGGATTCCCCAGCCTTCTTCTTCATAGGAAGGCAGAAGTTCTCTATATTTCCGTAAAAACTGGGGCCGCATCACCTCCAGTGTCTGTTCATACAGTGGATGAGGACGAAGCCATAAAGCGAGATCTTTTCTGTTTCTAAAATATTGAAGTACCTCTTCTATCTTCTGCATCATATCTGGCTGGGTCAGAAGTGCCTCTACAGACAGACTATAAAATACAGTCTTTTTACTGGCACCGGCAGGTCTGTAAAGACATTCCCTCCATTTTTCTGGAAGAGAACTGTCCTGTCTTTTCGTACTTCGGGCACGTTCAATCTTTGGTGATCCAAAGTTCTGTACCTTCTCTTCCCATTGCTCTGTTGGAACTCCTTTGAGTCCGGAACACAAAATATTGATAAACAGTTCTCTTTCCTGCTCTGTTGCTGTAACAAAGCAGTCTGCATTAATAGTTCCCGGCTCAATGACAAACCCGGTGCTTCTCGCCTGGCGTTTCGCAGATTCTACGTTTCCAGTACTTGGTGTGGTATAATAAGGCAGATATACCAGCTGGTCTGCATATTTCTTCAATCTGCTGCTATAAAAATCAGGATGGACGCTGGTCAATCTATTGTTCTGGTCATAGGGATTGTGGATAAACACCGCATCCGGTTTTTTATCTTCCAGGCGGAATGTGCGGTAATCTGTGACAGGAACATCTTGTGGATACTGATCTCCCTCGTAGTGTTCTACTGTCAGATTCCCATCCTGGTCTTTATCAAAATAGGGGATCGGTACAACATAGGCATCGCAATCCGGATCTTTATCTGCCGCTTTCCAGACGGTTTCCATAGAATCCCACATAGACACTTTATATGGAAGAAAGACAAAACAGAGACGGTCTGTTTCCATATCATTCTCCATACGTTCATATAAAAGTTTCAATTCTTTCTTTATTTTTTTATACAGCCTTGCAATCTGTTTTTTGCTGTGAAGATTCTGACTCATCTCATAAAGATCTTCACAATATACTTCCAGAAGGGGGACCAGATCTGCTTTTCCCACATTTTCCAGCTCTGTCCACACAAAACGTCCTGTTTCCTGAGATTGTGAAAGAGCATCGATCATCACTTCTTCTGTATTCTGGCCGAATCCCATGAACACTCTTTCATTTGCCCGCATTAAGAGGGCCGCTGTCTGCAAAAGCCTTCTTTTTTCTTTTCTTTTGATCGCCATTTTTACGGTTTCCTCCAAAAATGATCAGATATCCCATTTCATAAAATTTTATCGGCGTTTTCTTTTTTTTTATAACTGTTTTATCAACTTACTGTTTCTTTTTTGAAATCCCCTTATCCATTTTCAACCACCGCCGATAAAGTTAAAAGAAATACTATTCTGATTATTATGAAAAAAGGCGGTGTACAATATGAGCAGTGGTATGGACAGCAGTATTCTGGATACATACCTTTATGAAGAAAACAATCTTTTAGACCAGTTAGACGAAATGCTGGTTGCTGATGAGAAAAACGGTGATTTTTCCACCGATGACGTAAATGAGATCTTCCGTATCATGCATACGATCAAAGGCTCTTCTGCAATGATGGAATTTAATTCGATCTCCACGATCGCCCATCATATTGAAGATGTATTTTTTTATATCCGTGATAAAGGAATCGAAACTCTGGATCCTGAACATAAGAAAGAGCTTTTCAACCTGATGTTCCGTTCAGAGGATTATTTAAGAAGCGAAATCGAGAAAGTAGAACAGGGAGTACCTCTTTCTACTGATATTGATGCGTTCTCCAATGAGATCAATTCTTTTTTGAAGAAGATCAGCGGCGCTGCACCTGCACAGCCGGAAGCTTCACAGGCTGCACCTGCAGCTTCTGGTGCTGCAGCTTCTGCACCTGCAGCTCCTGCTTCTCTCCCTGATGATAAGGATGCAGCCTGCTTTTTCCATGTTTTTCTGGAAGAAGGCGTGGGAATGGAGAATCTGCGGGCTTATATGATCGTAAATGCAGTAAAGGAATGTGATGTAAACTTCCGTTTTTACCCCAGTGATATGGAAACAGATCAGGATACTTCCCAGACGATCGCAGAAAATGGTTTTTTCCTTGCTTTTGACTCCAGTGAAGACGCTTCTAAGGCTGAAGGGATTTTAAAAACCCAGAACCACATCCGATCTTATGAGCTTGTAAATGTCCCAAAAGCCGCTCCTCCTGCAAAAGCTGAGGAAAAAAAGGCATCTGTTTCCAAACCCACGGCACCAGCACCTGCATCCACAGATACAGCTGCCGGGAAAGCAGCTCCTATGCTTTCCCATGCCCCGGTCAAGCAGAATCTGATCAGCGTCAACCTGATGAAGCTGGACAGCCTGATGGATATTGTTGGTGAGATCGTGATCACTGAATCCATGGTCACATCTTCCCCTGAATTAAACCTGCTGCCAAGGGACAACAGGGATAATTTTATGAAATCAGCACGCCAGCTGCGTAAACTTACCAATGATCTGCAGGATATTGCCATGTCTTTACGCATGGTCCCGATTTCCGGCGTGTTCCAGAAAATGAACCGTATTGTGCGTGATATGAAGCAGAGCCTGGGAAAAGACGTCCGTCTGACCATTGTAGGTGAAGATACAGAGGTAGATAAGACGATCGTAGACAATATACAGGATCCTATCATGCATATCGTGCGTAACAGCATGGATCATGGGATTGAAGAAACAGCCCAGGAACGTATTGCTGCCGGTAAGGATCCCCAGGGCGAGATCGTACTTTCCGCTTCCCATACCAGCAGTGAGGTTGTTATCTCCGTTAAAGATGACGGATATGGCATGGATCCCCAGAAGATTCTTGAAAAAGCCCGGTCAAAGAACATGCTGACCAAGCCTGATTCTGAATACAGCCAGAAGGAGATCCTGGGGCTGATCATGCTTCCCGGATTTTCCACCAATGTAGAATCCTTAGGCGGTATCGTTTCTGTATCCAGTACCTACGGTGAAGGAACTACGATTTCCATGAAGATCCCGCTGACTCTGGCTATTGTAGATGGAATGAAAGTAACGGTAGGTGATTCTATTTTTACTATACCTATCGCCAATATCCGTCAGTCCTTTAAGGTAAAAGCAGATCAGGTGATCAAAGATGAATATGGCAATGAAATGGTAGAACGTGTTGACCATTTTTATCCTATCGTCCGCCTCCATTCCTTCTATCACCTTCCAACTGAGGTTACCCAGATGGAAGACGGTATCCTTTTATGGGTGGAAGCAAATGACCGTTCTTACTGCCTGTTTGTAGATGATCTGATCGGCGAGCAGCAGGTGGTAGTAAAGCCGCTTCCTGCTTTTCTCAGTGAATTTAACCTGATATGCCTTGTCAATGACCTCTTTAATGTGATGGATGATAACA
>OGDE01001512.1_pt1 | contig 14252 bp, 11 predicted proteins | sample 1570321 | NCBI WGS metagenome assembly OGDE01 (sample SAMEA2581976, study PRJEB24529) | metagenome | biome: Human gut stool | place: China | collected 2011 | reverse complement strand
TCGGAGCAGCGGGATTTGAACCCACGGCCTCCTCGTCCCGAACGAGGCGCGCTACCAACTGCGCTATGCCCCGAAAATAAAATCTTTCGATTTTGCGTTATATTGCAAAGTTAAAATTTTCCATTGCCTGCCTGAATTTCCCCGCTTTTCAGCTCATTTTTGGAACTTTGGCGGTCTGTCAATAGCCATTTTTATGTCTCTCTGCTACAATCAAATCAGGCGAAAGAACGAAAAACAGGAGGCATCCGACATGTCGAAAAATTACAGCATCGACAGCACCAACAAGGGCATTTCCGAACGATATGACAAAGCGGGGCGGGTTATCAGCCTGCAAGTCAAGATGACATTAGGCACCGCCGGGAAATATGTATACCTGAGCAAAACAGCCAAACTGGACCCCGCACTGACTCCTGCTAAAGCCCGTACCGCAGCGAAGAAAGAGCTGGAACAATGGGCAGACGCGCAACGCAAACAGTATGATGAATACTCCGCTTTGTGTGAGGCAGGAGAGATTTCTGAGGCCGAATGCATGGACTATTCGCTTTACTGTAAAAACCTTGAACTTCTCCGGCAGAGTGCCGCCCGGATGTCCAGAGCACGAAAAATCACCTTTGCCGAGTTTGTCAACGAACATTGGCTTCCTGACCACATCCACGATGGACAGCATACTCCCAGCACAGTGGCAAACTGTGAATACCACGCCAAGTATCTGCTGCCTTACTTTGGGGAGATGAAGATGGAGAGCATCACCACCGAGGTGCTTAAACGGTATATCAATGTCTTGCGTACGGAACCACTGAGCGGGACGAGCCAGTACCACCGCTTTAATACCCTGCGGAATATCCTGCGATACGCTTTTGTGGTGGATTATCTGGCGGTAAACCCGCTGGATCGTCTTCCGCACTCTTTGGTCCCACACAAGGAACACCACAAGTTGGAAACAGGAAAAGACTTTCTCAGCCCGGAACAGGTGCAGCAATACCTCCACTGTTTGGAAGAAGAACCACCGTTTTACCGTACTATGGTCAACCTGATGATTTTTACCGGACTCCGCAGGGGAGAGGCGGTAGGGCTGCAATGGGGTGATATCGACCTGACCGACCATACCTTGAGTGTTGTGCGCAATGTCACCAAGGATACAAAAAGCCCTGAGCACATCCACATTGGAAAGCCCAAAACCGCCGGGAGTGTAAGAACCATCGCACTGCCGACCTACATTGTGGAGTTGCTGAAAAACTGGAAAAGGGAGCAGACTGCACGATACGGCCTGCTCTTGCCCAACGCCTATCTGTTCTCCAATGCAGAGGACCCGTACCGACCGCTCTATCCAACAACAGTGACTGCCTGGGTGCATGATTTTGAAGTACGACACAACCTGCCCAAGGTATCGCCGCACGACCTACGGCACACAGCTGCCACATTAGCCTTGCAGAGCGGCGCCAATCTCAAAACCGTACAGGATTTACTGGGCCACGCTGATTTCAAAACGACTGCAATATACTACACGGGTATCACCAAGAAAGTCCAACATGAAACAGCAGCAGCGGTAGAAGCGTTGGTCTTTGGGGCCTCGTAAAAATTGTGAAGTCAACTACAACTTTTATGATGGCAGATTCCCGTGCTTTTCTTATAGTGATACATGCTTTTTAGCCTGGTTGTGCTTGGGCATTGCTGCTCTTGTCTATTGTTCGGACAGGAGCAGCTTTTGTTTTTGGCGCGTTATCCATGTTGATAATTTCGCCGGACTGTAATTATACTTTGCACATTAACAGATTGCAATTCGCATTGCTCGATAGAAAACAAATATAGATGTTTTTACTGCCCTGTCACCCGCATCCCCTACATACACAAAAGAAGCCACACAGGCATCCAGCCCATGTAGCTCCTCTTGCGAAAAGTTCACTTCAATTTTTCAACGATCTCGTCTACGCTGACACCCTCGGCCAGCAGCTTCTTGACCAGATCTTCAGCCTCCGTCTTCTTAGCGGCTTCTGCAGCTTTCTGGTCCGCAGCGGCTTTCTTGTCCTCCAACTTAGCCAGCTCTTTCTCGACCTTCTTGAGCGCGGCCTTTTTGGCTTTCAAGTCAGCTTTCAGAGCGTTGATGTTGGCGGTGATGGATGCGATCTCAGCTGTGAGCGCTTCCTTTGCGGTCTGCTTTTCTGCAATCTGCGTTGCGAAATCAGCAGTCACAGTTTTGGGCTTATTCTTGCTACCTTTTGTTCTGGGCATAATAAAAACCTCCAGAAAGTATTAGTAATTTTAGTATAGCACTCTAATAACTCCGTTTCAATATTAAAGGCTTATGCTCCAATTAAAATTCTTTCTCACATCTATCCAATGCCGCTGCAATAACCTGATCCATGTCATAGTATTTATATTCGCCCAAGCGACCGCCAAAAATAACCTTTGATTCTACATCTGCCATTTTTTTGTACTCTGTATAGAGTGTACCATTTTTAGCATCGTTGACAGGATAGTACGGCTCATCACCCGGTTTCCACTCGGAGGAATATTCTCGGCTTATGATAGTTTTTGGCTGCTCATTACCGTTCTCATCCTTACCGAACTCAAACCACTTATGCTCGATGATGCGGGTCCACGGCGTTTCGCAGTCGGTATAGTTGACCGCTGCATTACCCTGAAAATTAGGTTTATTCAGCAGTTCATTTTCAAAACGAACAGAACGATATTCTAATGTTCCCAGTTTATAACCAAAGTAGGCATCAATAGGGCCAGTGTAAACCACTTTATCTGCCAATGCGTCTAATTCAGCCTTATTCTCCAAATAATCAGTATTCAGACGAACTTCAATACCATCCAACAGATTAGCAATCATCTTCGTGTAGCCGCCAATAGGGATTCCCTGATACAATGCGTTAAAGTAATTATTATCAAAGGTCAAGCGTACAGGCAGACGTTTGATAATGAAAGAAGGAAGCTCCCTACAAGCGCGCCCCCATTGCTTTTCAGTGTAACCCTTGATAAGTTTCTCATAGATGTCGCGGCCCACTAGAGAGATCGCCTGTTCTTCAAGGTTCTGCGGTTCGCCAGTGATTTCCTTGCGTTGCTCCTCAATTTTGGCTGCTGCCTCCTCTGGTGTTACAACACCCCACATTTTATTGAAGGTATACATATTGAAAGGTAGCGAGTAGAGTTCACCCTTGTAATTGGCAACAGGACTGTTGGTGAAACGATTAAACTCTGCAAACTGAGTGATGTAGTTCCAGACTTTTTTGTTATTTGTGTGAAAAATATGCGCACCATACTTATGGACATTGATGCCCTCGATATTTTCGGTATAGATATTTCCCCCGATGTTCGGGCGCTTGTCCACAACCAGAACGCTCTTACCGTGGGCCTTGGCCTCGTGTGCGAAAATCGCCCCATACAAACCAGAACCTACTACTAAATAGTCGTACATATTTTCTTCCCTCATTTTTTAAAGATTTTATTTAGTAATTGTTTTTCAATGTCAATTACAAGTGGCTCTTTCATTACTGTTAGAATAATAAAATACACTCCAAAGAACACCATAGCGGAAATACACAGCATAACAAAACTTCTCAGGTGCAGTTGTTTAATGAGAATTGATAATAAACTTGACATCAACAATGCAATTACCAATGATTCATAATGAACCATTTTAAATGCACTTTCAACCGCATTCTTCAATGCTATATACTGCATTATCAATACGGTTGCTTCCGCTGCCAAGGTTCCAATCGCCGCCCCCGTGGATGCCATCTTAGGAATCAGAAGTGCATTCAGAATGACATCTACAATCATTCCAGCAATCTCTGAATAAAGAACCACCTTCTCTTTCCCAAGAGGCACTAGCATTTGGATTCCCATTATATTTGTCAGGCCAATAAAAAGCAAAGTCGGCATTATAACCTGCATCGGAACAATCGCACCCGCATAGGCGTTTCCAGATAAGAAGAAAACTCCCTCTTTTGCAAAAAGCATAAAATATATCATCATCGGTGTTGCAATCAAAAACACGAAATTGATAGTATTTTTTGTAATACGGTAAAATTCATCCATCATATTATGCTCAACATAATATGATGCTCTTGGCAAAAGCACCACGCCTAAAGATGTGACGATACTTACGAGAATTGTTTTTATCTTTACCGCTGCATTATAATATCCCACATCAGCATCTGTACGAATAAATCCAAGCATCACAGTATCCAGATGCGTATATATTGTTGTGGCACAGGACATTGCAAAGAAAACAGCAACTGCTTTAAAATGTTGTTTAAAATCATAGTGGCCAACAGGCTTGACACCGATATAGCGATGTACATGAAAAAAGTTGAAAATATTTGAAGCCGATGATGCCAAAATGGAAATCCCACCATAAATCACATAATCGCTTTGTTCATGCACCATCAGGAACATCGCAACAATTGCAATGAATTTAAAAATAATTGAGCGAACAGTAATATAAGTATACTGTTCAAGTGCTTTATAAAGCCATTCCATTCCGATGGCATTAAAAAAGATTGTCAAACCAACAATTAGGAAAAGGACTCTGTCTTGTTGTAAACGCGGCACTAAAGCAATTGCAACAAATAGTGCAATATAAGCAATAATGCTCATCATTGAATTTATAATAAAAAGTTCCTGAACTGTTCTGGTAAGTTTTTCTTTATCATCACGAACCTTTGCACAAGCGCGAATACCATATGTTGGAATTCCCAACTGTGCAAATATCGAAAAATAAGAGATAACAGATGTCGCAAATGATACTTTTCCAGTACCCTCAGGGAGTAAAATTCTGGAGATGTATGGAAATGTAATCAATGGAAAAATGAACTGCGACATCGTTAATATCGAATTCATGATAAAGTTCTTTTTAATTGACTTTTGTTTTTTCAATTCAATAGCACCTTTTCGTAAAAAGCATGTATAAACACCAACGTACTAATTTTTAAGTTTTATCATAAATTTGTTCTTTTTATATGGAATTCCTATTTTATCTGTCATCAGTGTTGAACCAATAACAAACCAAAAAGTGTTATAGTTTAAGTATAGAAACAAATCATCTATCATACAATGTCCTGCAATTAGGGTCAGTATAAGCATTAAATAATAATTTTTGACTTTCCAACATTTGAACAATGTAAACGTTAGCAGTAAAATAATAACAATCGACACTAAAATCCCAAAGCGTTGTATAATAGATATATAAAAATTGTCTACCCACAAATAAGTTTCTGTACTCTTATTACCTGCCGAATCCAAACCATTTCCGATCCATTCCATATTACGCTTACCTAATATGGAAACACCATACATCATTAGCGACCTGTTTCCGAATTTTAAGCGATCATTAAAAATAGCATTGAGTTTTTTCATCCATTCAATGTTTGGATTATATATTACAGTTAAAACAACTGAACAAACCGCTGCGATGATAAACGAGAGCCCCATTCCAATATGAAATATTTTTGAATTTTCAAGAATCTTAGGAAATTTTTGAAAAAGAGGCATTATAATAATCATCAAAACAGCCATATAAAAAGACAATCTCGAATTCGTTTTATAAAAAACGAAGAAATTGGAAATCAACAACAAGAGCACCTGCCGAAGTTTTATCTTTCCTCTATTGATATAGAGCACTAATGCTGTAATATTAAATATAATAGCAGCAGGATACAAAGAATATCTAAACCCTAAGTACTCTCTTCGACGCATTTCAGTATTTTCAATATAATTGTTTATAATTCCTGCATAAGAACTTAAAATAACAAAAATCAATATGCTTGATGAAGTATATATAGTTATTTTTGCAATTTTCTCGAAAGAAATGTTACGACCGCAGTAAACAAAAGCAAGAAGCATTACCACATCACTAAAAAAACTAGTGTTATATGCAATAACTACATACATGGCACCACACACAAACAAGCCCCGCAACGACTTAAGTGTTAACTTTGATTTGATGACTTCATTTAGTATCAATAAATAGATACAAAAAAGTTTTATCGCCGTATAAATTGTTCCCTCAAAATACCTGCAATAAAAAGATGTTCTTAACAATGCAAAAAATAAATATATAAAGTATGCGCTGAAAAATATAACCTCACTAAATGAATTTTTTCGTATTTTAATTTTCACATCGTTCTCCCCTATAATTATTCATCTAACCCATATATCTGTGAATCTTCTTTGGCATCCAGCATTGCACGCATAATGTAAAAATCATCCGGTGTAGTAATTTTGATATTTTCTTCTGGTCCATCAATCAGGAACATCTTTTTCCCATAATACTGCATCATGGTGCAGGAATCTATAAAATTAGTTTTGTTTTCTTCTAAAGCTTTTCGATGCGCTCCAATAATATCGTCCAACCAAAAACTCTGAGGTGCGCGTGCCAGGCGAGAATGACTTCTATCTGGAATATAGTCAATGGAATCATCGTCATTTACGACCATCACTGTTTCTTTTACTTTCACACAGGTAATGGCAGAATTATTCTTTTTTACGGAATTAATATTATCGCTTATCGTTTTGCTATTGATCAAAGGACGGACACCATCATGAATCAAAACGATTGATTTCTGACCACCCGCAACCTCTTCGGCAGCACATAGGCCATTATAAATAGATAGTTGGCCAGTTTCACCACCATGCACTACTTTCTTGACTTTCTTAATGTTGTATTTTTGAATCAGCTCTACTAAGTATGGAATCCATTCTTCAACGCAAGATACAACGATTGCGTCAATTTCATCATGTGCTTCAAATATCTCTAACGTATGTATAATAATCGGCTTTCCATGCATGAGCAAAAACTGTTTTGGCTTTGATTTGCTTTTCATTCGAGAGCCAATTCCACCTGCAAAAATAACCGCTATATTCATTGTGATTCCTCTCATTTTGTGATCTTTTTTGTTGCCTCTAATAAGTAATATCCATTGCGTAATTGCTTTGAAACTCTCAGAACATTTTGCCTCATTTCCATATAGTCAGATTCACTGATTTTAGATTTTGCTTCTTCTATTTCAGAAAGACTATCAACGGCAATTCCGCAATTATTCTTTGTAACAAATTCCGCTAATGCAGCCTTTTTCCAAATTACAACGGGAATTCCGGAAGCTAAATATAGTGAAGTCTTATGTGGATTATTAATTTTCAAATATTCCCCATAGACCCCGCTGCAGGTATCCGCGCTTTCGCCATCCCATACCAGTCCAAAGCTTCCCTCCATTGCAAACGGCAAAGCATCTGGCATAAAGGAACCAAAATATTTGATATTATCTTTTTCTCTTTCCTCATAACCAACACCATACAGATTGAAATTCACATTTTCCGGCAGGTCATAGACATATTTTGCTTTATGTAACCTTAAAGTACCTGCAATAATTATCGGATTTTCTTTCCGAATCTTTTTTGAATCAAATTTTTCATCAAAGCCAGGAATCAAATAGTCAAATATTTCCAGCGAAATCAACTTGTTTTTCTCGATTCCTAATACCCGATTCAAATAATCCATCATCTTGTTATTGTGGGCAATAATATAATTGCACTCTTTTAATATGCTGTTTTCCTCTAAATTCAAGCGTTTTCTTGTTTTGGTAGAAACATCTTTTCTCAAAGAAGCTCTGATCGTTTCAAGATCGTGAATAAGCAATGCAACCGTTACTCCATTTTTCTGCAATTTAGAAATTGTATTTTTCAGAAAAATTGTGTGATTGATCACAGGGAATTGTATGATGAGGCAGTCACCTTTTGTTAACTTGCCTAACGCCTGATTCCACTTGCACATCGCATCATAATGATAGAATAAGCCTAAAACCGGATTCGCTTTTTTTCTTTTTTCAAGATCAGTTTCGACGGTGATTGCATGATAACCATTTTCCGATAAAATACTCTCCACATCATCTCTTGCCTTGATACCGGCTGTTTTTTGGACACCCGCACTTGTCTGAATCTCGTTAATAAAATAATTCATTATTAGCCTTCCATGATTTCATAGATTTTTTTGCAAATTATCTCTGCAGATTTCGGTGTTTCGATTAAACCTGTTTTTGCAAAAAAGCGATTAAGTTCATCTAGATATTCGTCTTTTTTAAAACTTACAATTTGAGATACTAATTCTTCCTCATTACATGCAAACGGAAATGGTAAACTTCTCAAATCCATATAAACTCCTCGCTCGTACTTAATATACTCATCTAAATCTGGAGCATACAAAAATGCGGGACGCCTTAATACGGCAAAATCAAATATTCCACTTGAATAATCCGTCAAAAACAAATCTGATAGCAGTATCAACTCCTGCATGTCTGGATAATCAGTAACATTTATTACAATATTGCTACTAGTTTTTATAATGTCTTCTGATTGTTTAATCAACAAGGGGTGTAGCCTAATTAGCATCACCCATGAATCGCCAAATTTTTGTTCTAATGTATCTAAAATTCTTTTATAATTAAATTTATAAATACTTGTATCTTTACTTTCTCTAAAAGTCGGCGCGTATAAAACAACTTTTTTGTTTTGCAGGTTTAACTTCGCTTTTAATTTTTTTATAAGCTCCTTATTGTTTTTATACAATATATCTGCTTTGGGATATCCACATTCTAAAATTTGTCCAGAATAATTCCAAAAAGCTCTTTTATAGAGTGAAGACAACCATTTAGAGTTCGATATCAACAAATCAACCATTTGCATGTTTTCTTTATTGGTTATAATTTCCAATTTTGAAAGTCGATTAGCAACATCGCTTTCAATTTTTTTAAATCCAAGTCCACCATGCCATGTTTCAATATAATATTGTTTTTTTCGTTTTCTGGGCCACCATAATCTTTTCATATGACTGTCTATCCAGATCTTTGAGGTACATGCCTCATAAAACATTTTGAAAGATCCAAATTTTACAACTTTAACATAATCCGGGCAATCCAAGGTGTAACCCTTATACCGAACCCATACTTGTTCATACTGTGGGTACAATTCATGTAACTTTTCAGAAATGTACTTAGGATTGTCACCGTATCTTTTTCCACTGAAAGCGCTAAATATTATTTTCTTTTTCAGTGGAAATACTCCAAACACAACTTTAGTAATGTTTCCTATTATAGGATATATAACGATTTTTGCTTCTTCCTTAAGTTTCACTTTTTCTCCCTATTTTATAAGATATTTTAATACCACATGCTGCTCACGTTTTTCTTTCGGAGGGATTTCCATATAATTCCCATACATGTGACGTAAGTATTTATCATATTCTTTTGGAACTTTTACCTTGATTCCCTCAAAGACAGCCTCTGTTGTTTCATAAAATTCATTTCTCTGATAAATTTCACCAAAATAATGTTTTCGTCCCGTGGGAACAGATACCATTTTTGTATTTTGATTTTTGCACAATCCGTTCCATTTATCTAAGAGCCTTGTCCATGTGTTTAATGGTAAAAAAGAAAAGAAAAAGCCAATCGCAATTTTGGTTTTAAACACTTTCTGCGTTTCACTAAGACCCGCTGACATCTCCAGCATGAATTTTCTGTTTTTGTAAAATCTTCTGCAGGAAACAATAAGTCCAAACATCAGGCTTCCCAAGCCATGAATTTTCCGAAAAAATACATTATCCGGTATGTTTTCCATGATTGGAATGTCAACGGCAATGCCGCACTGTTCCTCGCTAACGTCATAGCAAGTCTGAAAAATTGTATCTTTTCTTCGTAGCTGATAACATGGCATACAAAATTTTTCGGATGAATATGGCGTATGAATCCAGTACTTATCACCATATTCTTTCTCAATAATCTGCAAAAATTTCTGGATGTCTTTTCTTGCCATATCAATGTCAAGATCATCATCCCACGGAATAAAGCCTTTGTGTCGAATTGCCCCCAATGCAGACCCGCCGGTCAGATGATAAACAAAATGATTTTCTTCACAAATAGCAACGATATCTTTCAGCATATCGAAAGAAACAACCTGCACCTTTTTTATTTGTCCTTCATCTAATGTAATAAGATTTGAATTTTGTTGCGATAACTGTTTAAAATAGTCCGTTGTAGCTAATTTCATTTTTTCCCTTTCAAAGCTCTTCCGTACGGATATTGCCGCTAATTTCAAATTTAATAGTTGTTTGTATTACGCATACTCTTGATCATTCTTTTATAAGCTTCTTCTAATCCAATCTCCGGTTGCCAGCCTAAAGCTTTCATTTTTGAAGTATTTAATTTCATATAGGTATCCGCTGCATAGCCATATGTGTTTTCTTTCGGAATATCAAAAATAACCTTGATCTTATTTCCCGCTATCTTTTCGCACACCATCTGAGCCATTTGTGCAATCGTTGTATGGGATTCTTCGTTTGCTATATTGTATGCTTCGCCACGTTTTCCATTTACCGCTAAGAGAATGAGTGCTTTGATGGTATCTCTTGTATAACAATAGTTTCCCTCAGATTTTCCAAGGGTATGTAATACAATATTTTCGCCTCTGATTGCGCTCCTTGCAAACTGCGCGAATACACGATTCTCCGTCTGAAGAATTCCAGCACCAAAGGTCTGCGATAATCTGGCAATGCTAATTGGAAGATCATACTGCTTTACATAGGCGACGCAAAGATTCTCGCACATTCTTTTGCTTTCGGGATAATTGCTTCTTACTTCCAGAGGATTTATATATCCTAGGGTTTCTTCATTGACGTAGGGACTCTCATCGCCTTTTTTCTCAAATTTTCCGTACATTTCCATCGACGAAACATAAACAATCCCCTTACACTTCTTTGCGCGTGCAAGTTCTAAGATATTACTGGTACCATTCAAAGCTGTATATATCGTATTGACTGGTTGTTCAACCATCATTTTTGAAGCTGTTACACTCGCAGTATGGAATATATAATCAATGGCTTCATTTTTATCAATATACTCCATATATGGATCAAGAATGTCTCCCTTAACCACTTCCACATCATTACGTTTTAACAGATCGCCAAAAATCGATTCTGCCTTTTCTACGCTTCTCACTAAGATGCATATTTTAGAATTCAAGTTACGAATCCGGTTACATGCTACCAACGCTTTCGCTAATTGCGACCCAATTAATCCTGTACCACCTGTTATTAAAATTGTAGCATTTTTAAACTTTTCAAATTGCAAATCGCTGTTTGCAATTGCCTCTAAATCATCCTGCAATACTGCATCATTTTCGCTTTCCAATAACATCCTCTTCACCTTTCGAGTTTTATTTATCTTTAAAAACTTCCCTCATATTTTTTTCCTAAAAATTTAGCTTTTAAGAAACTACTTCCTTTTTTGTACCAATTAATTTTTTCCATATGTATGCAAGGGATTTCTTTTACTTCTTTCTTTTTTATTTTTCCAGATTGAACCTGCTCGTCCAGCCAGACATTAAAGATTATTTCTGAAATTCTGCCGTAGAATCTTCCCTGAAAAGCATTTTCTTTTCCAGCATTAATTTTCTGTCCTGCTTTGAACAAAATATCGAATAGCCAAGTACAATAATCGTTCAACAATTCTTTTTTCATGATCATCATATTGAACATATACCCATATGTGTGGTTTAAGATCTTGTCAAAGCTGTTCAGATACGCTGGATAATCCTGGCTTATGATGTCTCGAACTATATCCAGATGTTCCGCGTAATGTGTATGCGCATAGTGACTATACAAAGATTCTATGTAATATTTTCTTTTCGTCGGAACAAATACACGAATCGAATGGAGGTACGGTTCTATTTCTTTATAAGAAAGAACTTTATCAAAATCCGCCTTTCCTTTTTTCAAACTAAAATGTCTTCTATAATGTGAAAGTCCAATAAAATCCGCATCAAGATTTTTCCAGGCCCAATATAAACCTGTTAATTCACAATAGCTTGCATTCAGTTCTGATATGTTTTCTCCTGTGTTGTCTTTCTGATATCCCAAATCCAACGGGTTTCCCTGCTTATCCTTTTTTCCCTCTGCTCCTACATGCAGTGGAATATACATATCATCGTTTGGCATTTTATATTTTTTGTGCGTCGCTACAACTATTTTGACACTTAACTTTTTATCCGTCACAGTCCATTCTTCTTTCTAAGTAATTCATTCTTTATAACTTTAACCATATCCAAATCTCTTTCGATGAGCCTTGTTTAATCCGAACTTGCTGAAAGGTAATTCGTATTTAGGTACACATTCTATGTTTTGAAATGACACTTTATTTTATTCAACAGTCTGTTTTTCTGTGAGATATTTCTCGATATCATCGTCACAAATTAAGCGGCTTACGGTTGTTAATTCTATACCCACGCTTCGTGTTCTCTTTTATTTCAATGATATGAACCAAAAAGCATTTTATCCAGCTTTAGCAGATTTCCCCCCGGATTTTAGTTCCTGTTATCACTGCAGCACCACGCTATCTGCAAACCATTTTCTCCTCTCACGCACTCTCCGGCAAAGCTTTCTTGTTCTCTCCCGTCAGCACTTCTTTCAATTTTTCAATCTGCCTCGTCTTTAGCTTTTCTGGCTCATCCCGCAACATTTTCCGCTGCAGATACCACCATCTGCCCAGCCAGAAACCGTCATCCGTCTTATACTTTGCCGGAATGTCCAGATTTCCATGCTCTTTTTGATATGCTTTCACGCACTCCAGCCGAGTTTCCCACTGTTCCTCCCGGGACACTCGTGTGACTTTCGCTTGTGCCGTTGGCTTTTCCCACAGCATCCCAATGGCATCCAGCATTGCAATCCGCTCTGGGGTCAGCTTTGTCCGAACATCGCTATTTTCCCGCCGGTCATGGCGCAGAATCGCCATCCATCTGCCTAGTTGGATACCATCTTCTGTCACATAGCCAGCCGGAACATCCAAATTGCCATACTCTTGGTCATAGCGTTCTGCCGCGTGATACCGTTCCATCCAGCGGCGATAATTCCGTTCGCCCCAGTTCATCCCAATTTGTTCCAAGCGATGAATCTGTTCCTGGCTCAAGAGGCCTTTCTGGTAGGCATCTTTCTGATAAGAAATCCAACTTCCCAGCTTTAAGCCGCTTTTCGTAATATATTTTGTTGGCACTTCCAAATCAGCATATTTTTCATAGTAAGCCACCGCCTCGGCATATCCACGCTCCCACTTGGCGCTGACGGCATTCCAGGCCATTCCAAGAGCATCCAGCTGACGAATCTTATCCTCTGACAGAGCTCCACCCGTACGCTCTCTTCTTTTCACTGCGACCCATTGCCCAAGCAAAAATCCATCAGGACTCTTATACTTGAAAGAAATCAGCAAATTTCCATGCTCTTTAAAGTATGCTTTCGCATGTTCTAGACCTCGTTTCCAGGCCAGTTTCGTACGCTCATCCCAAATCATTCCGATGCCGTCCAAGCGTTGGATTTGCTGTTCGGACAAGTTTCCAATCCGCTTTCCGTTGCGGACAAGACGTTGCAATTGCACCCAGGAGCCGAGATTCAGCCCCGCCGGGGTACTGTACTCTACAGGCACTCGCAGGTTCCCATGCTCTGCATAATAAATGCTGGCCTCGGAGAAGTAGTGGTCCCAGGTGGAAGATAAGCTGGCCTGCAATCGCTCAAACAGAATGTGGCAGTCATGCACCTGTTCGATGACTTCAAATCGGTCTGTTACGATTTTTTCATTCTCACCATTGGCAAACAGGCGATATACCGCATCATTCATCTCGGCTTTTAATCCAGAAATACTGTTTAAATTTTCAAAATTATTGACCACATCAAGAATCAGTGGTGTTTTACTGTCCCCAGCTGTCAATGCACGGCCAATCTGCTGCTTATAGATGATAGGGGAGACCGTTGGACGGAACAGGATCACACCCGAAACGCCTTCCACATGGACACCCTCGTTGAGCATATCAATGCAGAATAGCAGCTTTAATCGTTCACTTTGATCTACCTTGAAGTCGGTAAATGTCTTATCTGTGCCCGGATCATCCGAGTACGCTTCATACACGGCTACATTGGGATTTACTTTTGCAAACCACTCTGGCACATGAGAAACCATCTCGTCCATGTGCTCTTTGGTGGCACAGAACACGATGTACTTTCCACTTCGGTTTGTGATATGATGGGCAAAAACCTTGTCCAGACCGTCTGCCTTTTCCAGCGCCCGGCGGAGTGCATCCAGATATTTCTGGTTTACGTCCTGAATCCCAGCAGAGCGCAGATTATCAATTCTGGACTGATATCTTACCAGTTCTTTCTGGTGCTGATAAACGGTCGTCACATATTTCGGGGCAGGCAAAATTCCCCGGACGAT
>OGDE01001504.1_pt1 | contig 14291 bp, 10 predicted proteins | sample 1570321 | NCBI WGS metagenome assembly OGDE01 (sample SAMEA2581976, study PRJEB24529) | metagenome | biome: Human gut stool | place: China | collected 2011 | reverse complement strand
CGTTGCAAAGATATGAAAAAACAGGCACCCCTGAAAGAGTGCCTGTAGATAAAAGAAGAATGATATCTGCCAGTGGTTCCAGCCCTTTCTCTTTGGCAATTGTCGCACGGGTACGACGTTTCGGGCGATATGGTCTGTATAAGTCCTCTACTACAACCAGTGTCTGGGCATCCAGAATCTGTTTCTTCAGTTCCTCAGTCAGCTTGCCCTGGTCTTCGATGCTCTTTAATACCTGATTCTTCTTATCTTCCAGATTTCTCAGATACGTCAGTCTCTCAAAGAGTGTACGAAGCTGCTCATCATTAAGGGAACCTGTTGCTTCTTTTCTGTATCGGGAAATGAATGGGATGGTGTTGCCTTCGTCAATTAATTTGACTGCGGCTTCTACCTGCCATTTCTCCACCTTCAATTCCTGTGTGATTACCTGAATAATATCCATTAATTTTTTATCTCCTCTTGTTGCTTTTCAGAATGCAGATGCGTGTAATTGACCCTTGCATCCACATTGTTTTTCTTCTATAGCATAAAAAACGCTCTTGTGATAGGGTATCAATCTGGCGTTCATTTGTCAAGTGTGGGATTGATTCTGCCAATATGATACATACTGCCGGAATAACATTAGCCAAAATATTCATCCAGTTGTCTGATAAACTCTTCCGGCACTTTCCGTTCAAACGGAAAAATTTCGATGTTTCCCAGTCTGTCCGCGATATGCCCCAGTAAAATCGCGCTTCTCTCCAACGACCAGTCCGACAGCAGTGCAATGGTATCATGACGTGTATGCATGCCAAATCCATCCCTGTTTAATGTCATAGCCGGAATACCTTTCCACGCAAAGGTGTTAGAATCGCTTCCCCAGATCTGATTCTTTGTAGACATGCCGATTCCTGTCTCATGAGCCATATATGTGATCATATTGCAGATTGACGCATCACCTGTCACTCCTACAACCGTTCCGCCCACAAGCTGTCCTGCGAGGTCTACATTCATATTGAAACGATGAGCCGGAAGTTCTGTTTCATGTTCTTTAATATAGTTCCGACTTCCAAGCAGACCTTTCTCTTCTGCACCAAACCATACGAATTCCATTGTTCTGCGTGGTCTGTGTTCTTTGAAATATCTGCAAAGTTCCATGATGATCGCGGCACCGGACATATTATCGTAAGCACCAGGTCCCTCCGGTACTGAATCATAGTGTGCAGTAAGAGTCAGGATCTCCTCTGCTTTATCTGTTCCTTTGATTCGTGCCACTACATTTCGGGATGTACGTGTCACTGTCTCCTGTTCTACGGACAGGCAAGCCTTAGCTGCCCCTCTTGTCACTAGTTCGACAGCATCTTTATAATGAATGCTTACACCCGGAATTCTGTTATCGTAATTTGCCGCTTCTATCCCGGCTGCTTTTTTCTCTTCACCTGGCAGATTCTTCGGTAAGCTGTATGCACGCGGTGTCAAATCTACGCCCTCGTCCAATGGGGAACCGGCAATACTGATAAAACCGGCTACACCTGCTTTCACCAGTTTCTGGTACAGTTCCTTTCTTACCGGGTCATTTACCATAACAATTTTTCCTCTGGCATTTGCGAGGCTGATCTCATCAGCATTCTCCACATACAAAAAAGATTCATTCCGTCCATTCTCATCTGTATTGGCACATCTTCCATATCCGGTTACGATGTATTCTTTTGCATATGGTTCCGTTATCGTAAGCTTCGCCTTTTTTACCTGAAAAGTTTCAAAACAAAACTCTTCCAGATGGTTCTCCACACCAAAACTATTCAATGTTTCCTGAATAATCGTTGCTGCTTTTTCCTCTCCTACAGTTCCTGCCTCTCTGATATAATCAAACTCCGCCAGAAACTCCATCTGACGTTTTCCACTGATTTCATTTGTGTTCATAATTGTAAAAACCTTCCTCAAATATATTTATGCTATCAGCAATTATTCCTATTATACCATTTACGTATAAGCTTTTTCCACCATTATAAATGAGAAAATTCAGTAAAACCAAATTAATAAAAATAAAAAAGACCTTTATCAACATTTTTACATTGTGTCAGTTAAAGGTCTTTCATATTATGATTTTATTTCAAGCTATTGAAGTATTCATCCCATGGTTTTGGTTCGTTATCTTCTTCCTCTTTCGGAGCAGTCTGTGTCTGAGTACTTTGCATGTCATTTTTTTCCGTATTATATTGATCATGCTTTTTTTCCGCATTTGTCTGACTACGTAAATCGTCCTGCATTTCTGTTATCCTGTGTCGTTCTATTATTTTCCGCAGAACCATACAAACTATCCTGGGTATTCTCACTTGCTGCATTATTCTGCACTTCTTTGTTCTCATCCGAAGCCACTGATGAATCACCTGTCACACTCCAGAACTGCTGCGGATGTGTCTGTTCTTCCTGTGGCTGTTCACTCTGTGAATAGCTGTCAAACATAGGATTCACATAGTCTCGTGCCACACGTTCTTCTTCCTCTTTCTGCACTTTAAGCTCCCCTGTCAGATCACGATAGAACATTACTTCTGTCATGGCCATATATGGAAATATCCACAAGAGTGCAATATAGAATGTAAAAACAGAAAGAAACATCAATGGGATAAAGCTTATCTTCAGCATCAGATATCTTCCGAAGTTTCCATGCATCATCTCCAGACTCTCTTTCATAGCCTCTGTACTTTTCAATTCCGGCTTATCTGCCAGAATATAATAAGTCATCTCCAGAGGAATGACCAGAATCTGATAAACAATCATTCCAACGATCATCAGAACAACACCTGTATACAGCCAGGTGATCAGCACCTCCACAGAAGCATCTTCACCCGGAAGATTCGCATTACTGTAAATCGTATAGGGCAGCATGGTAAGCAGATTCAGTACTGCCATAAAAAATCCGGCAACGATCACTCTGTCCGGATGATGTCTGTAAAAATAAAACAGGTCATTTAATGAATATACTTTCCCTCTGGCAATATTCAGATACATATAATTCATACCTGCCGCTACCACATTGATCAGCAGAGTCAGAATAAATGTAAATGCATACGACAGCACAATATCAATTGTTTCCTCTCCCGGAAATAAAGCCGAGGATATCATGCTGCTGATCAGGGCCAGCGCCTGAACTGCAACAAATGCCAAGATCAGTATCCCATATTTTCCTGACATGGCCTGCTTCGCATAGTTTTTTAATTCACGTCTCGATGTCATGTAATTCTCCTAAATCAGTCTGCCAGACCAAAGGCATCATGTACTGCATTCATTGCGCGCACGCCGTCCTTTTCATTGATCAGAACTGTCACACGAATCTCGGATGTAGAGATCATATTGATGTTTACGCCCTCATTATAGAGGCTCTCAAACATCTTTGCTGCTACTCCGGGATTACTCATCATTCCTGCACCTACGATGGAAAGCTTCGCAATATTTCTCTCAGAATGAAGCTCTGCAAATCCAAGTCTTGCCTGATTTGCATCCAGAACTGCAACTGCATCATCCAGATCATTTCCATCGACTGTGAAAGAAATATCCTTTCTGCCCGCACGTCCGATAGACTGCAGGATCACATCTACATTAATATTCTTCTTCGCAAGGGTATCAAATAATTTAAAAGCTACACCCGGCTCATCCTTTAATCCGATTACCGCAATTCTCACTGCATCTGTATCCAGCGCAACACCGCTGATCAACATTCTCTCCACTGTAACTTCCTCCTTTACCACAGTTCCTTCACTGTTGTTTAAACTTGAACGTACCACAAGCGGCACGCCATATTTCTTCGCCATCTCCACAGAACGGTTGTGAAGCACACCTGCCCCGAGAGTCGCAAGGTCAAGCATTTCATCGTAAGTGATCTCTTTGAGCTTTCTTGCTTTCGGAACCTTACGCGGATCTGCTGTGTAAACACCATCTACATCTGTATAGATTTCACAGGCATCTGCATGAAGAGCAGCCGCAAGAGCAACCGCTGTTGTGTCAGAACCGCCTCTTCCAAGAGTCGTATAATCATCATACTTGTCAACTCCCTGGAAGCCGGTAACTATTACAATCTTTTTGCTGTCCAGCTCTCTTCTGATACGCTCTGTATCAATTCTTTTTAAACGTGCATTTCCATGACTGCTTGTCGTATGCATGGAAACCTGAAAAGCATTCAGGGAAACCGCAGGAACTCCCAGTTTATCCATCGCCATTGCCATCAGTGCAACAGACATCTGTTCTCCAATGGTAAAGAGCATATCCATCTCTCTTTTCGGCGGTTTCTCATTGACATCCCTTGCCATAGTGATCAGTTCATCCGTATATTTCCCCATTGCGGACAGAACGACAACCACGTCATTTCCTTTTCTGTACTCTTCTATACAGCGGTTGGCAACATTAAAGATACGTTCTTTATTTGCAACCGATGTACCGCCAAATTTCTTGACAATCAACATTGTTTTACTTCCTCCATAATAAGTTTACAGGAAAGAGAAGATTCTCATATCTTCCCTTTCCTGTTCTGTTTACAGTAATCACTGTACAAATATTTATCTGAAGTATTGTATCAGTGTCCACCTTATCAGGCACACTATATGATACACGAAATCTGTCAGTTTATCAATCTTTAACTCGAATCTTTGCAAGTACCTGATCTCCGATCTGAGCCAGTTTCTCTTCAAATGCTCCCTGTGTCATTTCATCAGTGATAAATGCACACTCCTGTGGAAGCTGTCCCAGGCTGATGATCTCAACATCACCAAATACCTTCTTCGCTTCTTCTGCTGCTTCTTTTTTGATTCTCACGAAAAACTTTCCTGTCACTTCATCCAGTGGTTTCAGTACTGCCGGAGTGCTGTTCCAGTTTGTCACAATATTAACATGGAGATGTTTTGCGGCATCCACAATATCACCAACTACAGCACTTGCTGTAGGCAGTTTACCTGCACCGCTTCCATAGAACATGGCATCTCCAAGCATATTTCCATGTACAAATACTGCATTAAACACATCATTTACACTGTAAAGAGGGCTGTTCTGACCGAGCATAAACGGTGCTACCATTGCATAACAGGTTCCATCTGCCAGTCTGCGGCTGGTTCCAAGAAGTTTGATGGTTCTGCCAAGCTTCGCAGCATACTCCATATCTTCAGGTGTGATCTTTGTAATTCCCTCTGTATAAATATCTTCAAAATCAAAATATCTCTCATAAGCAAGAGAGGAAAGGATTGCGATCTTACGGCATGCATCGTATCCTTCCACGTCGGCGGTAGGATCTGCCTCTGCATAACCCTTCTGCTGTGCTTCCTTTAATACAGTGTCAAATTCACAGCCTTCTGTGCTCATCTTATAAAGCATGTAGTTGGTAGTTCCGTTCAGGATACCTGTTACTTCGTCAATCTCATCTCCTGTAAGGGAAGAATTGATGACACGAATGATCGGGATTCCGCCGCCACAGCTTGCTTCAAATAAGAAGTTAATGCTCTTTTCCTTTGCAATATCCATCAGCTCTCGGCCATGCTTTGCAACCAGAGCCTTATTGGAAGTGCAGACATTTTTTCCTGCCAGAAGTGCCTTCTTTACAAAAGTATAAGCAGGCTCCACACCGCCCATAACCTCTACTACAATATCTACTTCCGGATCACTGACGATCTGTTCATAATCATGGACCAGAACCTTCTCTACCGGCTGTCCCGGAAAATCACGAAGATCCAGAACATATTTTACATGAAGTTCCTGTCCGGCACGCCTGGAAATGCTCTCTTTATTTTCATTTAATACTTCAAATACACCGCTTCCAACTGTGCCATATCCTAAAATTGCTACATTGATCATTTTCTTTTACTCCCTGCCTAATATTTTCAGATAATGAATTCCTTCATTCTGTTCAATCGTCTCTACCATTGCTTCTGCATCCCCCTCGCCCGGAAGAATGTCCACACTCAGAGTAAGTGTGGCAATCCCATTGATAGGAATACTCTGATGAATGGTGAGAATGTTTCCATGAAACCGTGCAATCGTCTGCAGGACAACCGACAAAAGCCCCGGTTCATCGTCCATCTGGATAATAAAGGTGATCGTCTTTCCCCTTGTCTCTTCATGAAATGGAAAAATATCATCTTTGTATTTGTAGAAAGAGCTTCTGCTGATTCCTGTGCGCTCTGCTGCATCCTGTACAGTGTCCACTTTGCCGGAGTCCAGAAGCTTCTTTGCCTCCACCACCTTCAGCAGGACTTCCGGAACCGCACGTTCCCTCACTACAAAATATTTCTTTTTCTCTGTTACTGGTTTCTGCATATCAATTTACCTGTCCGTTCTTTAAAGACATTTGTTTTTACACACTGGATATATTATCACACCACACAAAAATACGCAAGAAATATATTCTGCTGAATCATTGTGTAAAATGCCTCAACACGAAAAAGGCTGTCCTGATTTCAGACAGCCTTTTTTATTCTTTTATTTCTTCAGTGCGATCCATTTCAGATATGCATTGATGAAAATATCAATTCCTCCGTCAAGTACTGCATCCACATTTCCGGTCTCCTCGTTTGTACGATGATCCTTTACCATGGTATATGGCTGCATAACATAAGAACGGATCTGATTTCCCCATCCGATATCTGTCACCTCACCGCGGATACCGGAGAGTTTTTCCTCTGCCTCCTGCTGCTTGAGAAGATACAGCTTGGCTTTCAGCATCTGCATGGCTTTATCTTTATTCATGTGCTGAGAACGTTCATTCTGACACTGTACCACGATTCCGGTAGGATAATGTGTGATACGGATGGCAGATGATGTCTTGTTGATATGCTGACCGCCGGCACCACTGCTTCGATAAGTATCAATACGGATCTCATCGTCATTGATCTCTACATCCAGATCCTTCTTGATATCCGGCATAACATCACAGGATACAAAAGATGTCTGTCGCTTACCTGCTGCATTGAAAGGAGAAATACGCACCAGACGGTGAACTCCCTTCTCTGATTTCAGATAACCGTAAGCATTTGTTCCGTTTACCTGGAAAGTAACAGATTTGATACCTGCCTCATCGCCGTCCAGATAATCCAGCACTTCAAGGGTAAATCCTTTCTTATCTGCCCAGCGGCTGTACATACGGTAAAGCATACCGCACCAGTCACAGGCCTCTGTTCCGCCTGCACCTGCATTCAGCTTAATGATTGCATTCTCACTGTCATATTCTCCGGAAAGAAGTGTCTTGATACGGATATTGTCAAAATCCTTCTGAAACTCATCCAGCATTTCCTGAATCTCAGGAATCAGTGCAGGATCGTTCTCCTCATATCCCATCTCGATCATGGTTTCCATATCTTCCATCTGTGTAACCAGATTCTGATAGGTCTCCATATCATCTTTCATGTCTTTTAATTCTTTCATTTTCTTCTGGGAAACTTCTGCATCATCCCAGAAATCAGGCGCTTCCATTTCGCGCTCTAATTCTTCGACCTTCTGCTCTTTGTTAGCCAGGTCAAAGTGAATCCCTCACTTCCACTAATGGTTCTGTATAAGTCGCAAGAATGCTCTTGAACTGGTCTAATTCAACCACAGCTTCACCCACTTTCTTATTATAAATATTCTCTGTCGGACTCCCTGTGGATAACCGACTGAATTGCTATAGATTATAGCAGTCCTGGTAAATAATTCGTTTAAAATAATACCATATCTTTAAGCAAATTACAAATAAAGAATTACCCACAGCGTGAAATGATCATTTATCGTAACAATCATTTCACACTGTGGGTAATCATACTTTACACTGAATTACGCATAAAGTCTGTGTAATTTATGAGAAGAAGCTCTCTGCAACACTTATATCTGCAATATATCCCACTGTTCCTGTCATATAGATAGTTCCGTCCTCTTCCATATCGATCTGTATCATTCCGCCCGGCTGATTTACATTAATACGGGATTCCACCAGTCCCAGCTTATAGGCTGCCGCTGCTGCCGCACAGCTTCCTGTTCCGGAAGCCTTTGTATATCCGGAGCCTCTTTCCCAGATTTCAATCTCCAGATTTCCCTTGTCGACCTGACGGCAGATCTGCAGGTTCATTCTCTCCGGAAATTCGTCTGCATTTTCCACATAAGGTCCCAGATTCTTTACAGCTTCTGCACTTACATTGTCTGTAAAAATAATGCAGTGTGGATTACCAACTGTCAGGCAGGTAGCCTTGTATTCTTTTCCATGGAATACGAAATTCTCCTTAATTACTTCACGAACTTCACCGGAAACAGGGATATCGCTGGAGATAAAAGATGGTTTTCCTATGTTTACTTTAAATTCCGTTGCCCGGCTGTTCAGGCATTCCACATGAATCGTGCCTGACATAGTTTCAATGTCAAATTTTTTCTCAGTAATATATCCATTATCCATCAGATATTTGGCAAAAATACGCACGCCGTTTCCACTGATGGCAGATTCACTTCCGTCTGCATTAAAAATACGCACACCCAATTTCCCATCAATTTCTACCGGTCCATAGAGCACACCGTCAGCGCCAAGCCCAAATCCTCTCTGGCAGAGAAGTGCAATCTTCTTTCCCTGAAGCTGTACCTGATTTTTCTTCGGATCAAGAATCAGATAATCGTTTCCAAGTCCCTGATATTTACTCATAATAATTGTATTTGCCATAACCATATCTCTCCTTCTGATTTATAATCCCGGATACTTCCCGCTTTTGTATCTGCATCGATAATCAATTGTCGGGCAATCTTTCCAACTCACTTCACCACTTGTCTGAGTCCCCACCCACTGCTTATTGCTCTTCGCAATTGAAGCAGGGGGCTTACTTGATTCGGTTAAATTTTGTGTCAGGTAATTTTCTCATATCACATCCTGACTTTATATTCATTATATTTTATTATTTTTACCATGTATATAGAGTAAAATGCTTAAAATATTGCAAAAAATGCTCTGTAGGTATTACAAAAAAGACCATTATATCAGTTCTCTGATATAACAGCCTTACAGCAGCATCACTCCTCTCTGTTCAGTTTTCTATTTCTTTACCCTATTTCGAAATAGTTACAAAGTTTTTACGATTACTTTGTAATTGTATGATACTATTATCGTGTAATAATGTCAATATCTTTGTAGCATATTTTCTCAGAAATTATAAAATATATTCGTTACTATTTGTTACATTCTTAGTAATAATTGTACATTTGCGCATTAAATGATATGATTATACCATGAATCAAACTTTTCCCTCCGCTTATTGCTTTCCACTGCTTATTTCTTTTCACAATCTCCACAGGGGACTTGCTTGATTCGATTAAATAATCATTGCAGATATCGGAGGCAGATATGTTATTATCAGAACAGTTCTATCAGACAGAAAAAACAGGATACCTGGACGAACAATTCCGACTTTTTCATCTTAAAGACCAGACCAGAAAGGAATTCTCTTACCATTATCATGATTTTCACAAGGTAGTTATCTTCATCTCCGGCAAGGCTGCTTATCATATAGAAGGAAAAGCTTATCAACTGAAACCATGGGACATTCTTCTGGTAAACCGCCATGCCATCCACCGCCCGGAGATTGATCCATCTGTTCCATATGAACGTTTCATTCTCTGGATTCAAAACGATATTCCCTGGCAGGAACTGCTGAAATGCTTCCAGAAAGCAAATGACCGAAGCTATAATCTGGTACGTCTGAATTCTGCTCTTCAGGAAAAGATGAAAGACATCCTGTTTGAACTGGAAAATTCTGCAAAATCCGATGAATATGGAAGGGAAATCCTGACACAGTCACTTTTTCTTCAGTTTATGGTTTATCTGAATCGTATCTTTCTGGAAAAGCAGTACATTTTTGATAAAAAATCTTACACCTTTAACTCGCAGATTGCCAGTATCCTTCAGTATATCAACCACAATCTGAAAGAAGATCTGTCTGTAGAAACGCTTTCTGTCAGATATTATGTAAGCAAGTACCATCTGATGCGGAAGTTCAAACAAGAAACCGGCTATACCCTTCATAATTATATTGTAAACAAGCGGCTTCTTATGGCACGTACTCTGATCTCAAATGGAATGCCTGTGACAAAAGCAGCACAGGAAAGCGGGTTCGCAGAATACAGCACTTTTTCCCGGGCATACCGTAAACAGTTCAAAACCAACCCCAGCGAAGAACTGCCTCATTATAGCAATCCTCTAAAATAATGCATCCACTACCTTTACACAACAATTCCACAACACAAAAAAGATGTAACCATGTCTGAAAGACTGTTTCCTCTCAGACATAATTACATCTTTTATTGTTCTCAGGTCGGACAGATATTCGCGCTCCGCTTACTGTTTCACTTTCTTCTTCGCTGTCGCACAGTAGAATACGAATCCCAGCAGTACCAGTGCCACGATCATCCATCCGGCCAGTGCTGCTGTTCCCAGACCTGCAAATTTATCATAGTAACCTTTCAGATAGATCACAATGATAATCGCCGGAATTCCATAGGCAACATAATTTTTCAGACATTTCGGGAATTTCATGCCTGTACCGGCATTCACCTCTGCAATGAAATTGTCCCATCCCCATCCGTTCTTTCTGGTACAAAACAGAAGGTAACCAAGACTTCCAAGAGGAAGAAGATTATTAGAAACAATAAAGTCTTCCAGATCCATGATGTTGCTTCCATCTCCGAATGGCTGGAATCCGGAAAGTACATTGAATCCAAGCACACATGGAATGCTTAAGATCACAACAAGAACTGCGCAGACAACAACACTCTTTTTACGGTTCCAGCCAAACAGTTCCATATTAAACACGATCAGGTTCTCAAATACAGCAATGATCGTTGAAACCGCAGCAAATGTCAGAAACAGGAAGAACAGACTTCCCCACAAAGCCCCTCCGCTCATCTTTGCAAAAATATTGGGCAGAGTGATAAAGATAAGGCTTGGACCTGCATCCGGCTGGATTCCATAGGAGAAGCACGCCGGAATAATGATAAATCCTGCTGTCAGCGCAACAAAAGTATCGAGTACGGTGATGCTTACCGCCTCTCCGGTAAGGCTTCTGGATTTGTCCAGATAACTTCCGAAGATCAGCATGGCACCAATACCAATGGATAATGTAAAGAATGACTGACTCAATGCCGCAAATACTACATTACCAACTCCTGCTTCCTTAATCTTCTGAAAATCAGGAATCAGATAGAAGCTGATTCCTTCTCCCGCGCCTTCCATCATTACTGAATGAACCGCAAGGATCACCATAATGATAAGCAGTGCACTCATCATTACTTTGGAGATTTTTTCAATACCATTCTGCAATCCCATGAAACAGACTGCAAATCCAATCAGACAGATGATCACCATCCATAACATCATCGTCGGTGCATTTCCCAGCATATCGGAAAAAGACTGTGTTACTGCTTCCGGAGTCGCTCCAACGAAATCTCCCCGCAGACTCTTCACACAATAGTAGATCATCCATCCTCCTACTGTTGTGTAAAACATCATCAGCATATAACATCCAATAATACCAATAAATTTCAATGGCTTCCAGCCGCTTCCTGCAGGTGCCAGTTTGTCAAAACATTTCGCAACACTTGTGTGGCTTCCCCGTCCTACCGCAAATTCTGCTACCAGAACCGGAATACCGAGAATAACCAGAAAACATAAGTAGATCAGGATAAAGGCCGCACCTCCATATGCCCCGCAGATATACGGAAACTTCCACACGTTTCCAATACCAATGGCACATCCTGCTGACACCAGGATAAAACCAAGGCGTGAGCCGAAAGACTCTCTTTTCATACTGTTTTTCCCCCTTTATGGAATTGTTATGTGACTGTTCATCAATCATAATCACATAGCTGTGGATGTACTGAACAGTTCAGACAGATATTCACAATCTGCCAATTCAACGCGCTAACGTGTTTTTGCGCACGATAAAAGGGCCTCATGATTCAGCCCTTTTATTTTGCAGCAGACATGATCTGCTCACAATGTTCTGTTTACAAAATCATTACTGCCCGCTCTGTAGTAATGAACTCACCACTTACAGAAATGGGAGTCTTCTCAACTGAGATAAACGAGTCAGACCTTATTCTTACGTCCACAGCACTGTTTATATTTCTTACCGCTTCCACATGGGCAGGGATCGTTCGGATATACTTTGATTTCTTTTCTCTGAACCGGTTTCTTAGGACCGGCACTGTCATCCTTGTTTGTTCCAGTAACTTTAGCTACCTGTTCACGCTCGATCTTCTGCTCTACATGTACATGGTACAGCATACGAAGAGTATCTTCCTGAATGGATGTGATCATTTCGTTGAACATATCAAATGCACTCATTTTATATTCAACAACCGGATCTCTCTGTCCATAAGCAGCAAGTCCGATACCCTGACGAAGGATTTCCATATCATCAATGTGATCCATCCACTTGCTGTCAATGCATTTCAGAAGTACAACTCGCTCTAATTCACGAAGCTGCTCCGGTTCCGGGAACTCTGCTTCTTTTTCTTCATAGAGCTTCACTGCCTCTTCTTTCAGTTCATGTCTGATCTCATCGCGTTTCTTGCCTTTTACACTCTCAGCTGTAAGCGGTCTGATCGGAATGATCGGAGTAAGAACACCGTTAAATTCATTCAGATCCCACTCTTCAGAATCTACATCATCAGAGAAACACATATCAACATAAGTATCCACTGTATCCTGGATCATCTTATAGATTGCTTCACGCATATTCTCACCGTCGAGAACCTGACGACGTTCTTTGTAGATGATCTCACGCTGTTCATTGTTTACCTGGTCATAATCAAGAAGATTCTTACGGATACCAAAGTTGTTAAACTCAATCTTCTCCTGAGCTTTCTCAATTGCATTGGAAAGCATCTTGTGCTCAATCTGTTCATTCTCTGCAACACCAAGAGATGTAAAGATCTTCATCAGTCTCTCAGAACCGAACAGACGCATCAGGTCATCTTCCAGGGAAATATAGAAACGGGATTCACCCGGATCTCCCTGACGTCCGGAACGTCCGCGAAGCTGATTATCAATACGTCTGGACTCATGACGTTCTGTACCGATGATCATAAGACCACCCGCATTTCTTGCCACATCATCCAGTTTGATATCTGTACCACGGCCGGCCATGTTAGTGGCGATCGTAACCGCTCCTGCCTGACCTGCCTGTGAAACAATCTCTGCCTCAAGTTCATGGAACTTGGCATTCAATACATTATGTTTAATTCCCTGTCTCTTCAGCATGCGGCTGAGAAGCTCGGAAGTTTCAATTGTAATGGTACCGACCAGTACAGGCTGCTGTTTAGCATGAGCTTCCACTACAGCATTGACAACTGCGTTGAATTTCTCTTTCTTTGTCATATAAACAGCATCTTCATGGTCAACTCGGATAACCGGTCTGTTAGTCGGGATCTCTACAACGTCCATTGCATAGATATCACGGAATTCTTTCTCCTCTGTGACAGCTGTACCGGTCATACCGCCCTTCTTATCATATTTATTAAAGAAGTTCTGGAAAGTGATGGTTGCCAGAGTCTTGCTCTCACGTTTGATCTTAACATGCTCTTTCGCTTCGATTGCCTGATGAAGACCATCTGAGTAACGGCGTCCCGGCATGATACGTCCGGTGAATTCATCAACAATAAGGATTTCATCATCTTTAACTACATAATCCTGATCCTTATGCATCAGGTTATGGGCACGAAGTGCAAGTGTAATATTATGCTGAATCTCCAGATTCTCCGGATCTGCCAGGTTTTCAATATGGAAAAATTTCTCAACCTTATGAACGCCCTGCTCTGTAAGGTTTACGATCTTATCTTTTTCATTTACAACGAAGTCACCTGTCTCGATAACTTCTTCACCCATGATGGCTGCCATCTTGGTCATCTCATGGCTGGCTTCACCGCGCTCTAACTGCTGAGCAAGGATATCGCAGGCCTCGTATAACTTGGTTGACTTACCGCTCTGTCCGGAAATGATCAGAGGGGTACGTGCCTCGTCGATGAGAATGGAGTCGACCTCATCGATGATACAGTAGTGCAGATCTCTCTGTACCAGCTGTTCTTTATAGATAACCATGTTGTCACGCAGATAATCGAAACCGAGTTCGTTGTTCGTAACATAGGTAACATCACAGTTGTATGCAGCACGACGCTCATCCTGCTTCATATCATTTAAAACAACACCGACTGTCAGGCCAAGAAACTCATGGATCTTTCCCATTTCTTCCGCATCTCGTTTAGCCAGGTAATCGTTGACTGTTACGACATGCACACCTTTGCCTTCCAGTGCATTTAAATATGACGGA
>OGDE01001503.1_pt1 | contig 14302 bp, 10 predicted proteins | sample 1570321 | NCBI WGS metagenome assembly OGDE01 (sample SAMEA2581976, study PRJEB24529) | metagenome | biome: Human gut stool | place: China | collected 2011 | reverse complement strand
TAATAGCAGCAACCGGAATTGTATTTGCCGTAATTGCAGTTCTGTATAATTCACCATTTGCATTGTTTCTCCCACCATTGGAAAGTGGAGACACAATACAGTCAGTGACAACACAGTATGTTTCAGAATTTAATCAGGAAGTGCAGGCTTTGATTGATGAACACAAGGACGCTGACAAGGGAAGAAAGGGGAATGTGGATTATGAAGGAATGAATAGTGAACCGTCCAATTATTACGACATTATGAGTGTATATATGGTTCAGCACGGATATGAAAATAGCGAAACAACAATGAATGAAACGAACAAGCAGAATTTGAAGGCGGTATTTGATGACATGTGTAAATACACAACGGAGAATGTAACAGAGAAAAAAGGCAAAAAGAAGACAAAGTACTTAGAGGTGAGAATTACACTAAAAACATATACTGAAATGGCAACAGAGTATCAGTTTGACGAGGACAGAACGGCAACACTTAATCAATTGATGAGTGCTTACATAACAAACAATCCTTCTGGTGGAAGCCAGATAAGTGGATTACAGGGAAGTCTTACTCCGCAGGAAATAAGCAACATAACAGACAAGATTTCTAACTCAACACAAAAAGTTGTTGCTTCATTTGTTTTGTCAAAAGTAGGATATCCTTACAGTCAGCCGTTAAGAAACAGTGGAAAAGCATTTGACTGTAGTTCCTTGGCGTACTATGCGTGGAAGTCAGCAGGCGTTGACATATCGTTTGGTGGTGGAACAACTGCGGCTGCAGAAGCAGAAGGCCTGAAAGATAAGACAATCTTTTCGCTGGATATGGGAGCACTGGTAGCAGGAGCGAAGTATCGTGGTGAATTTGAGGAACGTCTGAAAGCAGTTCTTGAAGAAGTGAAAAATAGTGACGGAAAGATCATTCTTTTCATTGATGAGCTTCATACGATCGTCGGAGCCGGTAAGACAGACGGTGCGATGGATGCAGGAAATATGTTAAAACCAATGCTTGCCAGAGGCGAACTGCACTGTATCGGCGCAACAACACTGGATGAGTATCGTCAGTATATTGAGAAGGATGCAGCTCTGGAAAGAAGATTCCAGCCGGTTACGGTTGAAGAACCGACAGAAGACGAGTGTATCCGGATCCTGGAAGGCCTGAAAGAAAAATATGAGGCTCATCATGATGTAGAGATCGAAGAGGATGCATTGAAAGCGGCAGTACATATGTCATGCCGTTATATCAATGACCGTTTCTTACCTGATAAGGCTATTGACCTGGTAGATGAGGCTGCTGCCCGTCTGCGTACCGAAATAGATTCGCTGCCGACTGAGCTTGACGAAAGCAAGCGCCGTATCCTGCAGCTGGAAATCGAAGCTCAGGCCTTGGGCAAAGAGGAGGACGCTCAGTCCAAGGACCGTCTGGCTAAGCTGAACGAGGAGCTGGCAGCGCTGCGTAAGGAAAATGACGAGCTTGTTAAACGCTGGGATGCAGAAAAGGCTTCTATTGCCCGCGTGCGTGAGGTAAAGAAGGAAATCGATGCTGTGAAAAACCAGATGGAGCAGGCTGAGCGCGACTATGACCTGAATAAAATGGCTGAATTGAAATACGGCCGTCTGCCTGAGCTGCAGAAGGAATTGGCTGCTTTGTCCAAGAAGGATGAAAACGGCAATGACAATGTTATGCTCAAGGAAGAGGTTGACGAAGAGGATATCGCCAAAGTTGTCAGCACCTGGACCGGCATTCCTGTTGCTCGCTTAGGCACCGGTGAACGTGCTAAACTTGTTCACCTGGAGGAAATCCTGCACGAGCATGTTATCGGTCAGGATGAAGCAGTCAAGGCTGTCAGCGAGGCTGTTATCCGTGCGCGTGCCGGTATTAAGGATCCTAACCGTCCGATTGGCTCCTTTATCTTCCTTGGTCCTACCGGTGTCGGCAAGACCGAGCTGGCTAAGACCTTGGCAGAGGTACTCTTTGATGATGAACGCAACATGGTTCGTATCGATATGAGCGAATACATGGAGAAGCACACCGTATCTCGTCTGATCGGTGCGCCTCCGGGATACGTCGGCTATGAGGAGGGCGGCCAGCTGACCGAGGCCGTGCGCCGCCACCCCTACAGCGTTGTGCTGTTCGATGAGGTCGAAAAGGCCCACCCGGACGTGTTCAACATCCTGCTGCAGGTGCTGGACGATGGCCGCATTACCGACAGCCAGGGCCGCACGGTGGACTTCAAGAACACCGTCATCATCCTGACGTCGAACCTGGGCTCCGACCTGATTCTGGAGGATCTGGAAAAGAGCCGTGCCAACGGCAGCAACGAGCTGTCCGACGAGGCCAGAAACGCCATTGACCAGCTGCTCAAGCGCCAGTTCCGCCCCGAGTTCCTGAACCGTCTGGACGACATTGTCTACTACAAGAGCCTGACCAAGACCGAAATCGGCTCCATCGTCGACCTGATGCTGGCCGACCTGCGCAAGCGTCTGGAGGACAAACAGCTGAAACTGGTTGTCACCGACGCGGCCAAGAACGCCATCATCGACGGCGGCTATGACCCGATCTACGGTGCCCGCCCCTTGAAGCGGTACATCCAGTCCCATGTGGAAACGATGATCGCGAAGGAGATCATCGGCGGCGCCCACACGGCAGGGGACACCCTGACCGTGGATGCGGATGGGAACGGACAGCTGGTGCTGCGCTGAACCCTACAATAATAAATGACGCTCCGGGCGGTATGGAGAATGTTCCATACCGCCCGGAGCGTTTTTGCTTGTCTTGCAGCGTTGCAGGAACCGCACATCTGCGACCCGTTAGCTTCCGGCAGCCCAGGCGCTTCCGGGGCGATGACGAGCATCGACCCCCACGCCGTAGGGGCGGATTCCATATCCGCCCGCTCATCCGGGCGTTTGCGGGTAAGCCGCGGGCCGAGCATGCCCGGCCCCTACAGGTACACCAAATTAAAGCACACCCAGCCCCGTCAGCAGCGTCTTGACACCGATCAGGATCAGCACAATGCCGCCGATGCGCTCGGCGGGGGCGCGGTACTTGTCACCGAACATGGCACCGACCTTGACGCCGATGGCGGACAGCAGGCAGGTGATAACGCCGATCAGCCCGGCAGCGGGCAGAATGTCCACCTGCATGGCTGCAAAGCTGACGCCGACGGCGAACGCATCAATGCTGGTGGCAATGGCCAGCGGCAGCATGGCTTTGGCGGAGTAGTCGTCGTCCAGCTGCTCGTCGCCGCCAAAGCTCTCCTTGATCATGTTCGCACCGATGAGCGCCAGCAGCACAAACGCGATCCACGGGCCGAACTTCGTCAGCAGCGCGGCAAACCGGTCACCGAGAAAATAGCCCAGTGCAGGCATCAAAAACTGAAACCCGCCGAACCAGACGCCGCAGATCATAGCGTGCTGCAGACTTACCTTGCGGACGGACAGCCCCTTGCAGATCGAGACGGCGAATGCGTCCATCGAGAGGCTGACGGCAATCAGGATCAGGTCGAATAAAGTCATGATTTTCTCCTCCGTTTTGGCAGGGTGCAGACAATAAAAAAGACCTATCCACCCGTGAAAACGGGCAGATAAGTCTCGTCGTTTAAAGTAAAGCCAGAGCAAACGCTCATTGTGTTGGCAGAACTGCGCGGCGGCTGCTCCACCGCTGCGTTGACTACTCCCTTATTGCTTCGGATAGTGTAGCATAGGTGAGAATGCTTGTCAATACGTTAGAAATGGCTAATCTTAAACAAAAGGCTTCCCCCCGCGGGGGAAGCTGTCAGTGGCTCCGACCACTGACTGATGAGGGCCGACCCGCCATGGTATCCCACCAACGGGTAAAAATGGCAAACATGCCCCTCATCCGATCCTGCGGGGCAGCTTCAGTCTACGCGCTAAGAGCCGCCTACGGCGGTTGCGCTCCGACACGCGCCTGCGGGCGCAGCCCCACAGGGGAAGGCAAGATGCTTGCATAATCCCCCATTTTAGAGTACAATATACACAAATCTGCATTCCGGGGGAATAACCATGCAATATAAAGTTTTGGCGCTGGACCTTGACGGCACCCTGACCAACACCGAAAAGGTCATCACGCCGCGCACTAAGGCGGCATTGCAGGAGGCGGCCCGCCGCGGTGTCTGCATCGTGCTGGCCAGCGGGCGGCCCACCGTCGGCATTGAGCCGCTGGCCAGGGAGCTCGAGCTCGAAAAGTACGGCGGCTGTATTTTGAGTTACAACGGCGGCAAGATCATCGACTGCCGGACCGGACAGACGCTGGTGCAGCATGCCTTCCCGGCAGACCTGATCGAGCCGGTCTGCACGTTCAGCCGCTATTGGAACGTCGTGCCGCTGACCTACGACAAAAACGGCATCGTGACCGAGGTTCCCGACGCCCCCTACGTGCTGGAGGAAGCCCGCATCAACAAGATCCCCGTGCGCAAGGTGGAAAACCTGCCCGCCGAGGTGACCTACCCCATCAACAAGCTGCTGCTGACCGGTGACCCCGCCGACATGCCGCACGTTGAGGAGCTGATGCAGCAGGAGTTTGCGGGCAAGCTGTCCATCTGCCGCAGCGCACCTTTCTTTATTGAAACAATGCCTCTCGGCGTCGGCAAGGATACCTCGCTGGAAATTCTGCTGCGCGCCAAGGGCCTGACCGCCGCCAACCTGATGGCCTGCGGTGACGGCTGGAACGACCTGCCGATGATACGCCTGGCCGGTATGGGCGTGGCCATGGGCAACGCCCAGCCGCCGGTCAAGGCCGCAGCCAACTACCTGACTGCTGATAACGACCACGACGGCGTGGGCCTGGCAGTGGAAAAGTTTATTTTGAATGAGGAGACCTGACCTGTGAATCTGATCGTTTTCGATTTGGAATGGAACATCGGCTACCAGCCGAAAACCTTCCTCTATCACGGCACGGAGCTGACGCTGCGCGGTGAAATCATTCAGATCGGCGCGGCCCGCATCAATGACCGCGGCGATGTGCTGGATACGTTTGAGGTCAACCTCAAGCCGCACATTTTCCGCAAATTGCAGCATCATATCGCCAAGGTCACGGGTCTGTCCCAGGGCGACCTGGACGCGGGCCTGCCGATGAAGGAGGGCCTGCAGAAATTTCTTGACTGGGCGGGCGACGATGCCGAGCTGGCCGAGTGGGGCCTGGACGACGTGCCGGTTTTAAAGCAAAACCTGTTCCTCGTCGGGCTGGATGAAAACTGGCCGAACCGCTGGTACGACCTGCAGCGCATCTTCCTGCAGGCTTACCCCCGCAAGGAGGGAGAGGGCCTGACCCTGGAAAGCGTTGTGGACCGCCTGGGCATCCCCAAGGAAGAACCGTTCCACAACGCACTGGACGACGCGCTCTATACGGCCAGGGTCTGCCGCAAGCTGCCGCTGGCCGAGGGCCTCGCGACCTATCCGACGGAGGAGGAGCTGCTGACCGAGGCGCTGCTCGGTGCCGAGAACACGGGCCGCGACGTGCAGCTGTTCATGAACCGCATGGAACACGACGACTACCGCAGCGTGCCCGAGCTGTATCAGGCCGACTGCCCTGAGTGCGGCGCGCCGCTGCAAAACGACGAGGTCTGGCTCAAGCGCGGCAACACGGGCTACTTTACCAGAGCAGTCTGCCCCTACTGCGGGCACTGGTATCTGCGCTTTAAGCTGAGCCGCCGCGACGGCCTGCATTGGAGCTTTGCCCGCTGCATCGACCCGGCTACCCCGGAGTACGATGCCAGATGGGACAAGCAGAAGGCAGCTCTGCTTGAGCGCATGAAGCGCAAGCAGGAGCGGAATATAAAAGAGTGATGAACCCCAAGCTCCGTCTCTTGGGGCTGTCTCCCTCGTAACCGGGGGAGACTTTTTTATTTTCCGTCCTCCCGCTCTTGACAAATCCGGCGTTCTGTCTTATGATTGATAAAAACGTAACACAATTTTTACAAAATTGCAAATATAGCAACAAGAGGTACAAGATGGATACAGAACGCTGGCAGATCTTATTAAAGGCAATCGACCACGGCAGCCTGCGTGCGGCGGCGGAGGAGATGGGTTTTACGGTCTCCGGCATCAGCCGCAGCGTGGCAACGCTGGAAAAGGAGCTGGGCTTTGCCCTGCTGCACCGCGCCAAAAGCGGCGTGCAGCCCACCGCGGAATGCTGCCAGCTGCTGCCGTCGGTGCGTGAGCTGCTGTTTGCGCAGGAGCGGCTGGAACAGACCGCAGCCAAGGTGCGCGGCGCAGACTGCGGCACCATTGTCATCGGTACGGCGTATAACTGCTACTATGAGTGGGTCACCCGGATGATGGCGGCGTTCCGCACACGGCACCCCGGCGTGGTCATCAAGATCGTCAACGGCACCAGCAGCGAGCTGGCCGAGATGCTGCTGGATCACCGCACGGATTTTTGCCTCATCAGCCACCGTGACTCGCTGCCGGTCTGGCTGCCCATCCGCCAGGACGAGCTGATGGTCCTGCTGCCCAAAAACCACCCGCTGGCGGACCGCGAGTCCTTCCCGGTGGAAAGCCTGAAGACCGAGCCGTTCATCGACAGCTACCCGGGCATGGAGACCGACATTACCCTGATTTTTGACAAGCTGAAAGCCCGCCCCGACGCGCGCTATTCCACGATGGACATCACGGCGACCTATGCCATGGTGTCGGCGGGCTTGGGCATCAGCGTAAACAACGCCATCAACCACCAGGGCGGCTATCCCGGCGTCGTGGAGCGCCCGATGAATCCCCACCAGATGATGGAGATCGGTCTCGCCTGCGGCGAGAACCTCGCCCCCGCCGCCCAGGCGTTCCTGGATTTCGTGAAGGAGCGGCTGCCGGAATAAGAATGCCTTCCCCCGCGGGCGGATGAGGGGGCGGGTCTATGTCATATCCCGCCAACGGATGATGGCCGTACACCTGCCCCTCATCAGTCAGCGGTCAGGGCCGCTGACAGCTTCCCCCAAAGGGGAAGCCAACAAAACAAAAACCGCCGTGCAAATCCATGCACGGCGGTATATTTTTGCCTTAATACGTGATAATGATGCCCTGATCCTGCGCGTAGAAGCTGCACAGGCCGGAGCAGGGCACGATCTTCACCGGAGCGCCGGGCCACTTGGCCTCAATGCCGTGATGCAAAAGCTGGGCGGCGTTCTGATTGCCGCACTCGCTGATGAGCACCGGATGGACACCATCGTATTTGTCCTCGTCCATCTGCTCCAGAATCTTTGCCAGCACGCGGGTCTCGCCGCGGGTCTTGAAGAAAAAGTCGATCTTGCCGTCCGGCGTGCGGCGGCCCAGAACGCGCATGTTCAGGCGGCCTGCGATAAAACCAACTACCCTGTTGACACGGCCGTTCTTGGCCAGATTGTCAAAGCTCGCCAGTGCAAACAGGATGTGGGTGCTATCGGCAAACTTTTTCAGCGCAAAGCAGATGTCGTCAAATGCCTGATCCTCGCCGATCAGCTTGTTGGCCAGCTCGGCGGCACCGGCCAGCGCACCGGAGCAGCTCAGCGTGTCCAGCACAAAAATTTTCTTTTCGGGGTGCTCCTCCAGCACCATCTCGCGCGCAGCCATGGCGGCATTGTAGCTGCCGGACAGGTTGCTGCTGATGGTGAGGGCAAACACGTTGTCCGCCTGCAAAAAATATTCGGCCCATTCCTCGGGGCTGGGGCAGGCGGTGGTGCTGGCACCGTTGTAGTCGGTCATGGCCTGCAGCATCTGCTGGGTGTTCAGCGTGGCAAGGTCAACATACTCGCGTTCACCAACGCGAATTTTAAACGGTACAAGGGCAAACTGCACGCCCGGTGCCGGTTTTTTCAGCTCGCGGATCTCGCAGGAGCTGTCGGATACGATCATCCATGCCATGGGGCAGGACCTCCGTTCTGTGATGATTGGTCACGTCTATTCTTACTCTTATTATAGAGGTACAGGAGAAAAGCGTCAAGCTGATTTTTGCAAACGTCCCTTTTTTGTTCTGTAAAATTTGCTGTGGCCACTTGTACCCGGTGCGGTTCCGGCGTATAATAACTATACATGCTTGATTGCGTAAAGAACAGGAGCTTTTATGGCTGATTTTTATACCTACCGCAATGAGGTCGCAGGCAGACGCCGCAAGCGCAGACTGTTCCTGATCCTCATCGTTGTTTTGGCGGCGCTCTGCATCGGCGTGGGCTACTTCTGGTTCACGCGGCAGAGTGCCCCGGCTCAGACTTCCCCGGCGGAATCCGCTACGCCGGAGCAGGCCGCATCCGCCGCTGTGCCCACCGAGGCCCCCTCGGCGGCCCCGGCAGACATTGCCGAGCCGCAGCGCATCCTGCCGGGCGTCGATACCGCCGCGTGGGACAAGTCCGAGGCAGTCGCGGCCACGATCGACACCGAGTATCGCAACACCGATCACCGCATGGTGGCCGTCCCGATGCTGGGCACTGTGACGAACGACTATTTCAACACCGTCACCTTCGCGGGCGACAGCATCGCGTCGGGCCTTGGCATCTACGATACGGGCTACCACAATGCCCACTACGCCACCTACGTCAGCGCGGGCGTGCAGACCTTTGTCAACAATGTCAGCGTCAAGAACGCCGTCACCGGTGCGAACGAGACCCCGATGGAAACCATTGCCGCCAGCCAGCCGGATTATCTTTATATCCTTGTCGGCACGAACAACCTCGTCGTGCAGGGCAGTGAGGACAGCTTTATCGCCTACTACGAGCGCCTCATTGATATGCTGCGTGAGCAGTTGAACCCCGGCGTGACGATTTATATCCAGTCCATCCCCGGCGTACAGGAGGATGTGGTCGCCTCCAAGCCCGGTCTGGACAACACCCGCATTGCCGCGGTCAACGACCTGCTGGCCAACATGGCGCTGCGAAAGGGCTGCTACTATATCAACATCCGCGAGGCCCTGACCAACCCCGCCGACGGCAGCCAGATCGACGACTACGCCACGAAGGACGGCGTCCACTTCAATGCCGCAGGCTACCATGCCTGGGCTGAATATCTGGCCACCCACACGGTCTGGAACCGCCGCAGCGTCTACAGCGGCGAGAACCCGTACTACATCTACGGGACCTGAAAATAATTCCCGGATTGCACAAATCCCCTGCAAAGTGTAAAAAGCACCTTACAGGGGACTTTTTTGTATATTTGTCCGAAAAAGCACCCGATTTATGTCGAACTTGTACAAAACGAATGGGTAACATACGAAAATTTTAGCAGAATATTACACAAAAGACCTTGCATTTCCTGTAAGAAACAGGTAATATAGAGACAGAGATTATACAGAGTCAGTGTACTGTATTCACTACAGCACCGCTCAAAAGGGGAGATTACGTTGAAACAGCGCAAAGAAACGCCCAAAAGCTCCGATCTGCCCATTTATCTGTTCAAGCAGGGCAACAATCAGGAGGCCTATCGCTACTTCGGTGCGCATCTGTGCGAGGAAAACGGCGAGGCTGGCGCGGTGTTCCGTGTCTGGGCACCGCACGCCAAGGCTGTTTCCATCGTGGGTGACTTCAACAGCTGGACGCCCGGCGAGCACCCGATGGAAAAGGTGACGGACGGTATCTGGGAACGCTTCGTTCCCGGCATCAAACAATTTGATGTCTACAAATACTGCATCACCACCCCGGCGGATGAGCTGGTCTATAAGGCTGACCCGTATGCCTTCCATACCGAGACCCGCCCGTCCAACGGCAGCAAGGTCTATGATATTGAGGGCTACACCTGGGGGGATGCCGCCTGGGTCAGCGACGAGGAAAAGCGGGATGTCATCAACAGCCCGATGTCCATTTACGAGCTGCAGGCCGGCAGCTGGAAGATGAAGGACCCCGAAAACGGCGTGCCCTACAACTATGCCGAGCTGGCCGACGAGCTGATCCCGTACATAAAGGAAATGGGCTACACCCACGTGGAGCTGCTGCCCATCACCGAGTATCCCTTCGACGGCAGCTGGGGCTATCAGGTCACGGGCTATTTTGCCCCGACAAGCCGCTACGGCACGCCGAAGGACTTCATGGCCTTCGTCGACAAGCTGCATCAGGCGGGCATCGGCGTCATTCTGGACTGGGTCCCGGCCCACTTCCCGAAGGATGGCTACGGCCTGTACATGTTCGACGGCGCCCCCTGCTATGAGGACCCCAACCCCCGCCGCGGTGAGCACAAGGAATGGGGCACGATGGTCTTTAACTACGGCATGAAGGAGGTCGAGAGCTTCCTGATCTCCAGCGCCATGTTCTGGGTGGACCGCTATCATGTGGACGGTCTGCGCGTCGATGCTGTCGCCAGTATGCTCTACCTCGACTACAACCGCAAGGACGGCGAGTGGGAGCAGAACGTCAACGGCGGCAAGGAAAATCTCGAGGCCATCGCCTTCCTGCAGAAGCTGAACACGGCTATCCTGGGCCGCTATCCGCATAAAATGATGATCGCCGAGGAATCCACCGCCTGGCCGCTGGTCACAAAGCCCGCGTCCGACGGGGGCTTGGGCTTCAATTTCAAGTGGAACATGGGCTGGATGAACGACATGCTCAGCTACATGAAAACCGACCCGCTCTTCCGCGCCGGCAACCACGGCAAGGTCACGTTCAGCTTCTTCTATGCGTTCAGTGAGAACTTCGTGCTGCCCATCAGCCACGACGAGGTCGTCCACGGCAAGTGCAGCCTGCTGAACAAGATGCCCGGCGATTATGAGGAAAAATTCTCGAACCTGCGCACCTTCTTCGGCTACATGATGGCCCACCCCGGCAAAAAGCTGCTCTTTATGGGCCAGGATTTCGGCCAGTTTATCGAGTGGGACGAGAAGAAGCCGCTCGACTGGATGCTGCTCGGCTACGATAAGCACCGTGAGCTGCAAAGCTACGTCAGGGATCTGAACCACTTCTACCGTGACACGCCCGCCCTGTGGCAGGTCGATTACAGCTGGGAGGGCTTCCAGTGGATCGTGCCCGACGACAGCAAGCAGAGCGTCATCGCGTTCCTGCGCCGCGACGCTGCGGGCAAGATGGTGCTTGTCGTATGCAACTTCAACCCGGTGCTGCGCAAGGAGTACCAGATGGGCGTGCCGAACCCCGGCAGCTACAAGGAGATCCTCAACTCCGACGATAAGAAGTACGGCGGCTCCGGCGTGACCAACGGCACGGTCAAGTCGAAGAAGGGCCCGATGCACGGCTTCGACCAGCATATTTCGCTGACGCTGCCGCCGCTGTCCACCCTCTATCTGAGCGTGCCCGCTGCCCGCAAGCCGCGCGCCGCCAAGGCGGAGAACAAGGCAGCGGAAAAGCCCGCCAAGCCCGCCAAGCCCGCCGCCAAAAAGACGGCAAAAACCACTGCCAAGACTGCGGCCCCTGCCGCAGACGCCGGGACCGAGGCGGCTCCCAAGCGCCGCGGACGTCCGCCCAAGGCCAAAACGACGGTGTAAGCCGTCTTTGGATATATGTTAAAAACGGCATTCTGCCGAAATTTTAAGGGGAGAAATCTTATGGCTAAAGAAATGATCGCAATGATCCTGGCAGGCGGCCAGGGCTCGCGTCTGTACGCGCTGACCCAGAAGCTCGCCAAGCCGGCAGTTCCGTTTGGCGGAAAGTATCGTATCATCGACTTCCCGCTGTCCAACTGTGTCAATTCTGACATTGACACGGTGGGCATCCTGACCCAGTATCAGCCCCTCGTCCTGAACGAGTACATCGGCAACGGCCAGCCGTGGGACCTTGACCGCCTGCACGGCGGTGTTCACGTTCTGCCGCCGTACCAGCAGGCTTCCGGCTCTGACTGGTACAAGGGCACGGCCAACGCCATCTATCAGAACCTGTCCTTCATTGACCGCTATGACCCCAAGTATGTCATCATCCTGTCCGGCGACCAGATCTGCAAGCAGGATTACTCTGACTTCCTGCGCTTCCATAAGGAGAAGAACGCAGAGTTCTCCGTCGCCGTCATGGAAGTGCCATGGAGCGAGGCATCCCGCTTCGGCCTGATGGTCACCGATGAGGATGACCGCATCAACGCCTTCCAGGAAAAGCCGAAGGAGCCTAAGTCCAATCTGGCGTCCATGGGCATCTACATCTTCAACTGGGACATCCTGAAGAAGTACCTGACCGAGGACGAGGCCGACCCCAACTCCGAGAATGATTTCGGCAAGAACGTTATCCCCAACCTGCTGAAGGACGGCCGCCGTATGTATGCCTACCACTTCAGCGGCTACTGGAAGGACGTTGGCACGATCTCCAGCCTGTGGCAGGCCAACATGGAGGTCCTGGACCCGAAGCATTCCGGCATCAATCTGTTCGATGAGAACTGGAAGATCTACTCCCGCAACACGGGCCGTCCCTGCCAGCAGATCGGCAGCGACGCCACCATCTCCAACTCGATGATCTCCGAGGGCTGCAAGGTCAACGGTACGGTCAACAATTCCATCCTGTTCCCCGGCGCAGTCGTTGAGAAGGGCGCTACGGTGGAAGCAGCCGTCGTTATGGGCGGCACGGTCATCAAGGCCGGTGCGTCCGTCAAGCACTGCATCGTGGCCGAGAACGTCACGATCGAGGAGGGCGCAACCGTCGGCGCTATGCCCGAGGGCGGCCTGAACATTGCCGAGCCCGGCGATGTCGCCACCGTCGGCTCCGGCGTTGTCATCGGCAAGGGCGCAGTGGTTGGCCCCAAGGCAATGGTCTCCAGCGATGTAAAGGATGGTGAGGAACAATGGTAAACAGCAATGTGAATGCTCTCGGCGTCATTTTCGCCAATACGTATGATAACCTCGTTCCCGAACTGGTGGCGGAGCGCTCGATGGCCTCCATCCCGTTCGGCGGACGTTACCGCCTGATCGACTTCACGCTGTCCAGCATGGCCAACGCCGGCATCGACAACGTGTCCGTCATCGTGCGTAAAAACTACCACTCTCTGATGGATCACCTGGGCGCAGGCCGTGAGTGGGACCTGACCCGTAAGCGCGGCGGTCTGAATATCGTCCCGCCCTTTGCCGAGCGCAGCGTCAAGCTGTACTCCGGCCGTGTGGACGCACTGGACAGCATCCTGAACTGGCTCGAGGCGCAGAAGGAGCGCTACGTCATCCTGTCTGACTCCTACATTGCCATGAACTTCGACTTCAATAAGCTGATCGATGCCCATGTCAAGTCCGGCGCTGACGTCACGATGGTTTACAACCGCGCCGCCATCCCCGAGGGTGCCCGCAGTGATAACTACACCATCCGTCTGGATGACAATGACCGCGTTGTTGAGATTCTGTCCAACGACTACCGCATCGGTGAGCAGAACCTCGCCATGAACATCTATGTCATTGAGCGCGAGAGCCTGATCCACCTGATCCACGATGCCTCCGTCCGCGGCCTCGTCTACTTCGAGCGCGACATCCTGGCCCGCAACCTCAAGCTGCTGAACGTCCATGCCTACCAGTTCGACGGCTATGTCGCCCGCGTCTCCGACATGAAGAGCTACTTCGACGAGAATATGCGTCTGCTCCAGGACGGCAGCATGGACGCCCTGTTCGGACCCGCGCCCATCTACACGAAGATTCGTGACGATAACCCGACCCGCTACCTGGAGGGCAGCTCTGTCAAGAACAGCCTGCTGGCTGACGGCTGCGTCATCGAGGGCTCCGTTGAGAACAGCGTGCTGTTCCGCGGCTGCAAGATCAAGAAGGGCGCTGTTGTCAAGAACTGCGTCCTGATGCAGGATACCGTTGTTGAGCCGAACTGCAATGTGGAGTACGTCGTCACCGATAAGAACGTCCACATCACCGAGGACAAGAAGCTGACCGGCACCGACACCTTCCCGGTGTTCGTCGCCAAGGGCCACAGCGTATAAAATACCCCGCCAGCAAAACGCTGACACAGGGGAGACATAACGCTCATAGAGGTCGAACTCCCTCTCCCCGGAGACGACTTTGATGAGAGGGCGGGGGAGAGCCAGACTTTCCCTCGCCCTCATTTTGTGAAACTCGCACGGAGGTGCTTATGAAAATCCTGTACGCAGCCAGCGAGGCTGCACCCTTTGCCAAGTCCGGCGGCCTGGCCGATGTTGCGGGCGCTCTGCCCAAGGCGCTCGTCCGCGACGGCATCGACGCCCGCGTCGTTATGCCGCTGTACGGCGACCTGAAATTCAAGGATACGCTGACTTATGTCACCAACTTCAGCGTGCCCGTGGGCTGGCGCAGCCAGTACTGCGGTCTGTTCAAAGCCGAGCGCGACGGCGTTGTCTTTTACTTCATCGACAACGAGTATTACTTCAAGCGCAGCGGCCTGTACGGCTTCTATGACGACGGCGAGCGTTTCGCGTTCTTCTCCCGCGCCATTCTGGAGATGCTGTTCTACACCGACTTTGAG
>OGDE01001494.1_pt1 | contig 14354 bp, 7 predicted proteins | sample 1570321 | NCBI WGS metagenome assembly OGDE01 (sample SAMEA2581976, study PRJEB24529) | metagenome | biome: Human gut stool | place: China | collected 2011 | reverse complement strand
AAAAGTAACCGTAGTAGGCGCAGGTAACGTAGGTGCTACATGTGCAAATGTACTGGCCTTCAATGAAGTGGCAGACGAAGTAGTAATGCTGGACGTAAAAGAAGGCGTTTCAGAAGGTAAAGCAATGGATATGATGCAGACTGCTCAGTTGTTGGGTTTCGACACAACAATCGTTGGTTGCACAAATGATTATGCTCAAACTGCTAACTCTGACGTGGTTGTGATCACTTCTGGTATTCCTCGTAAACCGGGCATGACTCGTGAAGAACTGATCGGTGTAAATGCTGGTATCGTAAAATCAGTAGCAGAAAATCTTTTGAAATACTCTCCGAACGCAATCATCGTAGTTATCTCTAACCCGATGGATACAATGACTTACTTGGCATTGAAATCACTCGGATTGCCGAAAAACCGTGTAATCGGTATGGGCGGTGCTTTGGATAGCTCACGTTTCAAATATTTCTTGTCTCAGGCTTTAGGTTGCAACGCAAACGAAGTAGAAGGTATGGTGATCGGTGGTCACGGTGATACTACTATGATTCCGTTGGCTCGTCTGGCTACTTACAAAGGACAGCCGGTTAGCACATTGCTGAGCGAAGAAAAACTGAACGAAGTGGTAGCTTCTACTATGGTAGGTGGTGCTACTCTGACTAAGTTGCTGGGTACTTCTGCATGGTATGCACCGGGTGCAGCAGGAGCTTATGTAGTAGAATCTATCATCCACAACCAGAAAAAGATGGTTCCTTGCTCAGTAATGCTTGAAGGCGAATATGGCGAATCTGATCTTTGCATCGGTGTTCCTGTAATTCTGGGTAAAAACGGTATCGAAAAAATCGTTGAACTGGAACTGAATGCTGATGAAAAAGCTAAATTTGCTGCCAGTGCCGCTGCTGTTCACAAAACAAATGCTGCTTTGAAAGAAGTTGGCGCTCTCTAATCTGAATGCCGGATTTTTAATCTGAAAATAGAATATGCAGGCCTCACAACTCTTTTTACAAGGGCTGTGGGGTCTTGCTTTTTTTAATATGCTTAAATAATACAAAATGAAAAAACTCTTCATGAGTGCTGTGGCCCTTCTGTTTGCCGGAGCACTTTGGGCACAAGAGAATCCGTTGTGGATGCGTCATTGTGCTATCTCTCCCGATGGAACTACCATTGCATTCACCTACAAAGGTGACATTTTTACAGTACCCGTATCCGGTGGCAAGGCTACGCAAATCACTACCAATCCAGCTTTTGATACGACACCGATTTGGAGTCCTGATAGTAAGCAGATTGCTTTTGCTCCGACCGCATGGGAAGTATGGACGTATTTATTGTGTCGAAAGACGGTGGAGAGCCTCGCCGTTTGACAACTTTTTCGGGGGGCGAAACTCCGGTTGCTTTTACTGATGCCGGACATATTTTATTTACTGCCGATATCATGCCTTCTACCGAAGATGCCGGATTCCCTTCAAACGGACAATTTCAGCAGATATATCAGATTCCGGTTTCGGGCGGACGTCCTGTAATGTTCTCGTCCATGCCGATGGAATGTATTTCTATAAATAAAGAAGGAACAATTCTTTATCAGGACAAGAAAGGATACGAAGATTACTGGCGCAAGCATCAGAAGTCACCGATTGCCCGTGATATCTGGATGCTCCGGCCGGGACAGACTCCGCGCTACGAAAAACAGACTACTTTCATTGGTGAAGACCGTGAACCGGTGTGGGCACCGGACGGAAAATCATTCTACTATCTGAGTGAAGAGAATGGAACGTTTAATGTTTACCAGCGTACTCCCGGTTCGGATACATCCAAGCAAGTGACTCACCACAAGCAACATCCGGTGCGCTTTCTCAGTATGGCTTCCAACGGTAACCTTTGTTATGGTTTCGATGGTGAGATCTATACGTTGGCTCCCGGCGGTAAACCGCAGAAAGTTTCTGTAAAGATTCTATCCGATAGAAATGATAAAGACCTGATTCGCCAGATTAAGACCAGTGGGGCTACCGAGATGGCTGTTTCTCCGGATGGTAAGGAAGTTGCTTTTATTCTGAGAGGAGATGTGTATGTCACTTCGGTGGAATATAAGACTACTAAACAGGTTACGAACACACCTTGCCAGGAACGGGGTATTGATTTTGCACCCGATGGGCGCACTCTGGTGTATGCTTCGGAACGTGGCGGACTCTGGCAACTCTATACTTCGACTATCGTACGGAAAGACGAAAAACAGTTCACTTATGCTACGGAATTGAAAGAAGAACGTCTGACTAATTCGGATATCGCTTCATTCAATCCGAAGTATAGTCCGGACGGAAAAGAAATCGCATTTCTTGAAAATCGTACGGCAATCCGCGTCATCAATCTTAAGACTAAGAAGGTACGTACTGTGATGGATGCACAATATCAGTATTCTTATAGTGATGGTGATCAGTGGTTTGAGTGGAGTCCCGATAGTAAATGGATTCTTTCTGAATTTATAGGTATCGGTGGTTGGAATAATAAAGACATTGTGCTTCTGAATGCCGATGGTAAAGGAGAAATGCACAATCTGACCGAGAGTGGATATTCGGATGGAAATGCAAAATGGGTGTTGGGTGGTAAAGCAATGGTGTGGTTCAGTGACCGTGCAGGCTATCGCAGTCATGGTAGTTGGGGCGCTCAGTACGATGCTTACATTATGTTCTTCGATGTAGATGCTTACGACCGTTTCCGCATGAATAAGGAAGATCTTGCTTTGCTTGAAGAGGCAGAGAAAGCTGAAAAGGCCGAGAAAGAAAAAGCAGAAAAGAAAAAGAAAGAGAATAAAAAAGACGATAAGAAAAAAGACGCCAAAGAGAAAAACAAGAAAGATGGGGATGAAGAAAAGAAAGAAGAGGTGAAACCTTTGAAGTTCGATCTCGACAATCGGTTTGACCGTATTGTACGCCTGACCGTCAATTCTTCTTTCATGGGTGATGCTGTATTGACACCGAAAGGTGATAAACTCTATTATCTGGCAGCTTTTGAAAGCGGTTATGATTTGTGGGAACATGATCTGAAAGAGAATTCTACCAAGATTCTGTTGAAAGGTGTTGGAGGCGGTTCGTTATTGCCCGATAAAAAAGGTGAGAACATCTTTATGTGTACCGGTGGGGGTATGAAGAAAATTGAGATAGCCGGTAGTAAAACAACACCGATTGCATTTGAATCTTTCTTTGATTATCAGCCGGGTGGCGAACGTGCTTATATTTTCGATCATGTGTGGCAGCAGGTCGATGATAAGTTCTATGTGAAAGATCTGCAAGGGGTAGATTGGCCTTTGTATAAGAAGAGCTATGAAAAGTTCTTGCCATATATCAATAATAACTACGATTTTGCCGAACTGCTGAGTGAGATGCTTGGTGAGTTGAACGCTTCACATACCGGAGCCCGTTATTCCGGTGCAGGAGGTGCATTGGCAACAGCAGCACTGGGTGTATTTTATGACGATACATATAACGGTGATGGGTTAAAAATAAAAGAAATTATCGAGCAAGGTCCCTTTACATTGAAAAAGACGGATGTGAAGCCGGGTTGCATTATCGAGAAAGTGGACGGTACTCTTATTAAGAAAGGTGAAGACTATTTCCCGTTATTTGAGGGGAAAGTAGGACGCAAGGTGCTGCTCTCTGTCTATGATCCTGCTACAAAGAAGCGTTTTGAAGAGACTGTGAAAGCAATCAGTTATGGCGCGCAGCGTGAATTATTGTATAAACGTTGGGTAGAACGTAATCGCAAGAAAGTAGAAGAATTGTCGGGTGGCCGTTTGGGATATGTGCATATTAAAGGTATGGACAGCCAAAGTTTCCGTAAGATGTATTCTGAATTATTGGGACGCTACCGTAATAAAGAAGCTGTAGTCGTAGATGTCCGTCATAATGGAGGTGGTTGGTTGCACGATGATGTGGTGACGCTTCTGAGTGGAAAAGAATATCAGCGTTTTGTTCCCCGCGGACAGTATATTGGTAGCGATCCGTTCAATAAATGGCTGAAGCCCTCGTGTATGCTGGTTTGTGAAGATAACTATAGTAATGCACATGGTACTCCATATGTTTACAAAACATTAGGTATCGGCAAACTTGTAGGTACTCCGGTGGCCGGAACTATGACAGCTGTGTGGTGGGAACGTCAGATCGATCCGAGTCTTGTATTTGGCATTCCGCAGGTAGGTTGTATGGATATGCAGGGTAATTATCTGGAAAACCATACACTTGAACCGGATGTGTTGATCTATAACGAGCCTGCCGCTTCGTTGAAGGGTGAAGATGCACAATTGAAAGCTGCAGTAGATTGTTTATTGAAAGAACTGCCAAAGAAATAATGATTTAACTATATTGTATATTTGAACTGAGAGGTCGTCTTATTTAAAGGCGGCCTCTTCTTATATGTGAATGTTTTATTAAATATGACTTTTATATGTGAAATACTATAAATATAGTTCTATATCTATATTTATAGTTATATATTTGTGTCATTCCATTCAGGTTGTATCCCAAATACTTGATGAATAGAAGTATAATCTAAAATTACTTGGTATGAATGAACAGAAAGAATTGACAAAAGCAGAACTCCAGATCATGCAGGTGCTTTGGCAGAAAGAAAATGCTTTTGTGAATGAAATCTTGCAGGAGCTGGAAGAACCACGTCCGGCGTATAATACAGTTTCTACCGTGTTGCGTGTGTTGCAAAACAAAGGTTTTGTAGCTTATCGTAGTTTCGGAAAGAATTATCAATATTATCCGTTGGTTTCAAAAGAGAGTTATACCAATCGTTTTATGAATCGGGTTGTGGACAACTTTTTTAGCGGTTCGGTGAAAGCAATGGTTTCGTTCTTTACCAAAAAAGAGAAAATGTCGGTGCAGGAAATCGACGAACTGATTGAAATGCTGAAGGAAAACAAAAAAGAATAAGGTATGATCGATTTTGATTATAGCGAATGGGCTATTCTTCGTTTCATAGGAGCTTCATTTGTGTTATGGCTGTGTTATTACTTGTTGTTCGATCGTAAAGCACCCTTCAACCAATGCCGGAATTATTTGCTGTTTTCGGTGTTGTTGGCCGGGGCAGTATCGGTGTTACGTATTCCGGTTTACCCGGTAGAGGTGGTGAAACCGGTAAAAATGGAACAAATAGTGGTGGCGCAGGAAGCGCAAACGGATAAAGTTTCTTTGATGCAAATAGATAATAATGGGATACAACCGGATACGCTTGCAACAGCAATGCTGACGGATGTGAATGAAGCTGTCACGCATCAGACGGAAGAAGAAATAGTCGAAGAACCTTTTTATGTTTCGTGGAATTATTGGCAAATAGCCTGGATCGTATACGGTTCGGGAGTATTTATCCTTTTGGTGCATTTATTGGTCGAAATGGTGCGGATCTGGCGTTTAAAGCGTTGGGGAACTTGTACTACGGATGCCGATGGGATTTGCATCGTACGTAACAATGAGGTCGTTTCGCCGTTCTCGTTCTACCGGATGATTTTTATCAACCGGAAATTAGAAGGCGAAGTGTTGCGTGTAGTTCTGCTTCATGAAAAGGCGCATATTCGTAATCATCACTATCGGGACACTTTATTTATTGAAGGTTTGTCTATTTTATGTTGGTTTAATCCGTTTGTCTGGCTGGTAAAACGTGAACTGCGAGCCCTCCATGAATTTCAGGTGGATCGTTGTTTGCTTTCCGGCGAGATTGAATTATTTGAATATCAAAGCATCTTATTCGAAGAGTTGATGGGATACAGCCCGAAGGTTGCAAATGGTTTTCATAATTCATTAATTAAAAAACGATTTATCATGATGAAACATCAATATAAAGAACGTTTGGCAGGGGTACGCAAGATAGCGTTGCTTCCTTTATGTATAGGTGTACTGGCTTTATTCTCTTTTACGGAAAATCCGGTGCTGGTCGAACCCGTATTGCCAATGGTATCTGTGACGATAAAGGCAGAAACTCCGAAAGTCGTATTACCCGAAGTAACAGTAGACAGTGCCGGTAATGAGAAAAACTTTTTATTGCTGGATACTCCAAAGATAGTTCACTATGTACAATCAAGGGATGCTCACATCGTTCAATCCGGGGCCGGACAGCCGCTTGCGCAAGTCTCAATTTTTGTACCGAAGGTTCTGGATACACTTTCGGCAGAGAGCTCGGATGGAACTTTTTCACAGGAGCAAAACATAAATCATACTGTGGATATCGATTTACGGGCTGATCAGGTTGTATTGTCTCGTGCTCCACGTAAAAATAATGCATATGTGCGGTTCATTGAACGGTCTAAAGAAGATACTCGTGTTACTTTGGCTATTCCAATACATTTTGACAGGCATTGGTTGCAATTTGAAAAGGGGTTGTCCATCGTTGACGAAGATTCGAAGGATGTTTACCGTATTCGTTCGGTTACCCGTGGGATTGAGTTAAACCGGGTTTATTGGGTTGTGGGGCAAGAAGGGCAAATGTTGGAATTTACTCTTGTATTTCCTCCCCTTGACCGGAAAGTAAAGACAGTAAGTATCCGGGATTGTTTTCCGGAAGAGAAAGGATTGACGCCGCCCAATGGAGGCGCATGGACGTTGGATAATCTGAAAGTTGATAATTTTCAGCCGACAGCTGTCCGTCAAGCCGAATATGACAGAGAGGGACGACCTCTACGTTCTGATAAATTGGAAGAAGTGACTCTTAATGCGAATCAGCTGTCTGTTTCTTCTCGTCACAATGGTGGAAGAACGCAGATTCAGAAGATTGAAACTTTGCCTGATAAGACGTTGGTTGTTTTGAGTGTACCTATTCATTATGATCGTAATTGGTTAGTCATCAATAAAGGATTGTGTATAGTAGATTGCAAGACTGGTGATGAATATCCGGTTCTGGAAGAAGCACATGGCATTGAAATGAATAAATTGCTGTGGGTGGAAGGTTGTCAGGGGAGCTCTGTTTTACTGACACTTGTGTTTCCAAAACTTCCCAAGAGGGTAAAAACGATTGATTTCTATAACAAGTATCCGGATGCGGGAATTATTTCGCCGACTAACGGAAGCAGTTGGAACTGGTGGAAAATCAAGATAAAAGATTATCAGAAAGAACCCTATAAACGCGTGATTTTGTAGCATGGTGTTCTTATGCTGATAGATTAGGCACGGATGATGCGGATTTCACAAGATTATAAATATCTGTTTTTCGGCTACATCCGTGCCTGTTATTTTTATTCCACTTCGAATACGGTCAGTACTGCTGCATGGTCTGATGCCCATACATAGTCTATTTCAGGAGCAGTACGTACGATCTTGGAAGATAATACTTTGAGTCCTCCTTTATAATAAATGAAGTCAATGCGGGACATTTGCATTTGCCCGTAAATGGCTGCAACTGTACCTCCCTGATAAGCAACTTCGTCGGGATTCTTCTCGCGGAAGCTGTCCTTGAAGCCATTCTCCAGCATATAACGAGAGGCCGGGAAAGCTACCGGACCATATCCGTGGTGTAATGGTTTAGCCCGTTCGGTCCAGTCAAGATGGCTGCACGAGTTAAAATCTCCGGTGACAATGACTGGCATGTCCGTTTCAAGGTTCGGGGCTATATCCTTGGTATAGATGTTTCGGATATCGGGTAATGCCAATATGGAATCTTCTGCAACCCATACAGAGGGGTCGAGACCTTTTTCAGCATAGCCGCTAGTATATTCCGGGCGGTAAGCATAGCGCAACCAGCAGTCAACAAACATTATCCGCTTACCATTCGGTAAGGTGATTTTGGCAGGATTCGATTTGAAAGGTTCTCTCCAGGCGATTGCTTCCAATGGGAAACGGCTATACATGGCCAGGTTATCTTTGAGAGAATGTGTCTTGAGGTGGTATCCTAGCGAATCTGCCAGCATTTGTTGGATGCCATAAGCTTCTTGCATCATGATAACGTCTGCACGACTGCTTCGAATCAGATCGAGTACTCGTTGTTGGCCTTCGTTACCCAGATGGATACCTCCGTGCCAGATGTTCCATTGGAGTACTTTTACTATATTGGATTGTGTTTGGTTGTTGCAAGTCACTTGTTTACGTACTTCTTCGGCAGATGTTTCGGGAATAATTTTTTTTCCGTTCAACTTGAAGAAAGGTACTGAGGCATATAAGGTATGTCCAGGAGTTGCTTTGGAGCGGACATCGAATGTGAGAAGAAAATAGTTGATGCCCGGTTGCAGCAGAATCTCTTCTCCGTGAGTGGGACGGAGTGTCAATGACTGTTCGGGAGTATGTCCGTTGCCGAACAGCTCTTTACGCTGTGTGGAACGTGCTTCACTACCGGTAGAATAGATATGGATTTGCTCAATGTCTGCAAGGTCGGTAGTTCCGGTGAAGTCAAGTTTCAGTTCCGTTAGTTTCAGTGGGTTTTTGGAACCTTGTACGGCAATCCTCAGTTTTAGCGCCTGGTCGTTTTTACTTCCCTGATCAGCATCCCATTCACTTTCGATAATCACGGCATTGAACAACTGTTGGTTTCCGTCAAACTCTTTAAAAGCAGGGTTGTCGTTGGGGACTGCATGTGCCAGTGGAGCTTTTTCGTTGTATTTGTTACGTCCGTTACGGATGTGATAAGCCTGATGTCCTTTACCTACCCAATTGACAGATGTTTCATCTTTCAGGTCATCGAAGTTATAATATCCCCACAAAGATTTAAATGCCGGGTGAGTGGCTTCTACCGGACGGTTCATCCAACGACGGATGGTTTGCTCCGGAAGTGCGCTGCGCCAGACACGTACTTCGTCGATTAATCCCCCGAAAGTATAATATACGTCATGCACTCCGATGGCTCCGGGAAGAATAGCTGTCGCCGTGTCAGCTTTGTCTACTTGTTTACCGTCAAGATAGAGGATGGTTTGCTTTCCGTCACAGGTCAGTGCCACGTGGTGCCATTGGTCATCCAGTATTTGGGGTGATGAGAGATTGGCACGGCTAGAGTGAATCTTGACTTCTTTCAAAACCAAAGGCAGATAATCCACCCATTTCAGTTCACTATATTCTCCTCCTCCGATGATCACTTCGAGACTATCCCATTGGCAATCATCCCCTTTAATCCAGGATTCCAGTGTCCATGAAGGTTCCAATATTCCCATACCTGTCCGTACGTTATTATCTTTCCCGTCGAGGTGGAGGGCGAGGTTAGACTTTCCGCCTTTTAAGGCGGAAAGTGCACCCTGCATCTGCAGAGAGGAGCAGATGCAGAGGATGAGTATTATTACATATTTCATTATGCGGTTACTTGGTTTTGAAAATTACGGTCCATGGTTTCGAACGTTTGCCACTGGCCGAGGTAACAGTAAATTCTTTGTTCAGCCCGCTCCAGTCCTGATAACCTCCGAGTGCGGGAGACAAGGTAGCTCCGGAAGAGAGGGTGCAGGTGGCAAAGACATTGGACAGATCGGTACCTTCATCTACCGTAATGGTAACGACTCCTTCATCCGAAAGAATAACAGGAGTACCGACTTCTTCTTTATCCTGATTATAAACTTTAAATGTCAATATCTCCGTTTTATCATAATTCGGTACGTCCGGTATGTCGGGTTGTTCACATGAAACAAAGAGGCAGCCGGCAATGAAGCAGCAAATCAGTATAGAAATTATCTTATTCATAATTATGCTATATTTAAAAGTGTGATGAAATCAATCGTTAATATCCCGGATTTTGTTTTAGAACGCTGGAGCGGACAATCTCGTCATGAGGTACCGGTGTCAGGTATAACCGGTCATTCCAGGTACGAATGTCCGTCTTGGTAACTTTAAATTCTGTAGGAGAAACAAAACGTACTCCGTGCAGGGTGGTCTGTGTCTCGGGGCCGATCTTCCAGCGACGGACGTCGTAGAAGCGTTGTTCTTCGAAGGCAAATTCGATACGGCGTTCTTTTCGGATCAATTCACGTAATTTTTCCGGATCCGATTCGGTGAGGTCCGGTAATCCCACTCGTTGACGAATCATATTGACTGCTTTCCGTGCGCCTTCCACATCGCCTGTTTCAAGGCGCGCTTCTGCATCATTCAGATAAATCTCTGCATAACGGAGTATGATCCAGTTAGTACTGAAGTCCGGGCTGCCGGCACCTGCGTACGGATAGTTATAGTTGTCATAATCAATCCATTTCCAGACATTATATCCGGTAAGCGAACCGTCTCCCTTGTCAGGAGTATCCATCAGATAGCGGTCTACTGTCACGGCACCTTTATCTGCATTAAAGAAAATTTGCGAACCGTGGAACACGATGTTTGCATAGAATCGTGGTTCCCGTCCCTCGTAAATACCGCAAGTGTTTATATCGAATACCTGATCGGCAGGAGCTTGAGAGTATTGTGTAGCGGGAGTACCGTCTGCCATTTCAAATGCGTCAATCAGTTCCTGAGTAGGACCGAGTCCACCCCATCCGCGATCACCGTATTTATCGTTGATATACGTCACCATGTTACACACCATCATGTTGTTGTATACGTCCGGGCTTTTGTATTGTACATCGAAAATAATTTCCTTGTTATCTTTATTGGTAGTCCACCAGATAGAGCGATATTTCTCCGGGGTGGTTCCATCTACCAGTTCATATCCCAATTTATATACTTCGGCACAACTTTTGATAACGTCTTCATATCGTTTGTCATACAACTCTACTCTTGATTTCAGTGCATAAGCGGCACCTTTGGTAGCCCGGCCTTTTTCTCTCGAACCATACGAGGCAGGCAACATTTCTGTTGCTTTTTTGAGGTCTTCCAGAATGAAGTCATAGCATTCTTTCTCAGATGAACGGGGGATTTCCCAGTTATCTTCCATGGTGAGCACTTTATCCAACAAGATCACTCCGCCATAGCGCTTTACCATTTCGAAATAGAACATGGCGCGCAAGAAATGAACTTCTCCTGTTAGCCTTGACTTCTCACTTTCTTCGATGGTCGATGTACCGATTCGTTCGAAGAAACGGTTGCATTTACGTACTTTTACGTAATAATCTTCCCATACGTCGTCATCTTGCGGATCGGAAGCACTGACCATGTCATAGTTGAACTTAAACCAGCTTGCACGGTATTTATCACGCTGTGCCGAGACGGAATTGTCGCTGCGGTTTTCTTGTAGTTGCAGTCCGTCTACGGAGATTTCGCTATATAGATCGTTTACGTAATATTTCACCAGTGTTTCGTCCGACCAGAAGGAGTCGTCCGCTATTTCGTCCAGTGGAGCTTTGTTCAGTACATCGCACGAACAGAAGAGCAATACAAATAAGCAAAACAGGGCTGTATTTATCTTTTTCATAATCACGTTTCAATTTTTAAGTTTAGAATGTAATGTTAGCACCAAACACAAAGGTTTTCATTTGAGGATAAGCGCTTCCGTCGGTGGAACGCAATTCTGGGTCGAAGTACTTGATCTGCGACCAGGTCAGCAGGTTGGAGCCGCTGAAGTAGAGGCGCAGTCCCTGAATTTCCGATACCTTGGATAACAGTAACTTCTTGAAGTCATAACCTATTTCTACATTTTTCAGACGGAGGTATGAACCGTTACGCATCCAGAAAGAAGAGAACAATTGGTTATTGGCATTGCCTCCATAGTACAAGCGTGGAAATTCAGCTTTCGGATTTTCGGGCGTCCACGTGTTGCCGATGTGATGTTCGAGCAGGGCTCCTCCGCGTCCTTCGATGTATGGGAAGGCCAGGTAACCATTGTAATAAAAGTCTGCCAGTGCTGCTCCCTGGAAGAAGAAGGTTATGTCAAAACCTTTCCATTCGGCATTCAGATTGAGTCCGTATACCAATTCCGGATAGTTGCTGCGTCCGATAGCTATTTCATCTTCCGCATCGATGATACCGTCGCCGTTCTGGTCTTTGTATTTGATATCACCCGCCTTTGCTTTGCCGAATTGCGGTTGAGGCCAGTTGTTGGCTTCTTCGTCCGACTGGAATAATCCCAATGCTTCATAACCGAAATATTGGCTCATAGAGTGTCCCGTGCTGCGCTGTCTCGGATTGTTTTTCTCACCGGCCGGCTCCAGCAGGTCAATGACTTTGTTTCTAGCCCAAGTCAGATTGCCTGCAATAGAATAGTTGAAATCGCGCAGGTGATTGCGATGTGTGATATTCAGGTCGATACCTCTGTTGTCTACTTTACCTACATTGGCTGCCGGCAATTTATATCCCAGGATGGCTGGCATATCCGTACGTTCGCGCAGGATGTCGTTTGTCTTTTTATAGAACCAGTCTGCTTCCAGATTAAGTTTTCCGTTAAAGAACGAAGCATCTATACCGATATTGAACATTTCAGAAGTTTCCCAAGTGATATTGGGGTTCGGGAAACGGGTTTCAGTGTATCCCGGGGCTATTTCCGGATTCTGACCGCCAAATACGGCATCACCGCCGGTACCATAAGCGGACATATACTGGAATTGACCGATGTTGTCTGTTCCGGCGCGTCCCCATGAAGTTCTTAACTTCAGGTTGCTGAGTACTCCGGAGAAAGGTTCCATGAAAGGTTCTGCCGATATGCGCCAAGCTGCCGATACAGATGGGAAGAAACCATAACGCTTGCTTTTCGGGAATTTTTCCGAACCATCGAGACGACCGTTAGCCTCCAGCATATATTTCTCTTTGTAATTGTAAGTCAAACGGAAGACCGAACCTACTTTACCGGTTTCGGAGGCACTGCCGCTGTTGTCTTTGTCTTTGTCCGGTCCGGCAAACAATTGCTGGATAGAATAGATACGATATTTTGTGCGTGAAGCCCAGAAATTCTCGTCTGCCCCTTCCGAACGTGAGAACACGAATAATGCTCCCAATTGGTGATCTTGTGCAATGGTCTTGTTGTAAGCTGCCTGGAACTCGAATGTCATGGCTTGACTGGTTGAGTATGTCTGTTTTAGTTCGGCACCTTCACGGTTAGGTGAATGTCCGTCATATTCTCCTGTAATTTTGTTCCATACATAGAAGTCTACCGGAGTAGTCCATCTTTTGATGCTATTGAATATTTTGTCGTAGGAGAAAATACCTTTCAGGTTCAAGCCCTCGAGTCCCGGAACATTGAAGTCCAGCATGAAGCGTGTGTTCAATACACTTTTACGGTCTTTCACCCAACCACCTTCGGTAGCCAGTCCGATAGGATTCACACCCAGTGACACTTTACCCAGGTTGCCGTCAGGAAAGCGTCCCGGGTCGGTCTGCGGGTTACGGTGCATATTGTTGAATACATCCGAAGTACTGCCTGCAATGCTGTTCCGGTCTTCCTGACGATAAGCCATGTCTGCCGATAAATTCAGATATTTGTCTACAATGTTGGCGTCTATATTAACACGTGCATTGTATCGGTTGAAGCCGGATGTTGATTTATTGGTGCGTGTGTCGCCATAGAGAGCATCCTGCTTCACGTAGCCGAATCCTGCAAAATATTTCACCTTATCCGAACCGCCGCTTGCTGTCAGACTATGCATTTGCTGCCAGGCACGCGGAAGCAATACTTCTTTGTTCCAGTACGTATTGGGATAACCGTAAGGGTCGGAACCATCTCTGAACTTCTGCAACTCTTCTTCAGTATAAATGCCATACATACCCGGATCTTCGCCCAAGTCCATTTCTTTGTTGCGCCATGCATCGTTCATAAAGCGGGCATGGTCATAAGAACTGGCTATTTCGGGCATACGGGTAGGGGTACCAAATCCTATTTTGAAGTTATAGTCTACCTGTGCTTTACCGCTTTTACCACGTTTAGTGGTGATTAGGATTACGCCATTGGCTCCTCGTGCACCATAAGGAGCTACTGCAGAAGCATCCTTCAGTACAGTCATACTTTCTATTTCGCTGGGGTCGAGTTGCGACATGCTACGTCCGATGATGCCGTCCACTACGATCAGGGGAGAAGAGGAAGTAGGCGAACTGGATCCGCGGATGATGATGGTCGGATCGTCATATCCGGCCTCGCCACCGGTCTGCTGAATCAATACGCCGCTGACGCGTCCGCCGAGTGAAGAAGCCAGGTTGGCGGTTGGCACATTTTTGAGTGAAGATACTTTTAGTGTAGAAGCCGAAGCGGTTACAGTTTGCTTTTTCTGAGAACCGTAGCCTACAACTACCACTTCATCCAGGGTTTTAGTATCTTCTTTCATCTGAATGTTGAAAGATGCTTTTCCATTCACAGGTATTTCCTGAGTCAGATATCCGATATACGAAATTACTAATACAGCCTTTTCCGGCACTTCCAATGTGAAGTTTCCTTCTATGTCCGTGATATCTCCTGTTCCCGGCTGCCCTTTTAGTGAGATATTGGCTCCGATAATCGGCTCACCTCTTCCGTCTGTTACGGTACCTTTGATCGTTTTCTTTTCGCTTTTTTTCTGT
>OGDE01001493.1_pt1 | contig 14356 bp, 13 predicted proteins | sample 1570321 | NCBI WGS metagenome assembly OGDE01 (sample SAMEA2581976, study PRJEB24529) | metagenome | biome: Human gut stool | place: China | collected 2011 | reverse complement strand
AGACAGTATTCTGGCACAGGATTGTGAAAAAAAAGCTGGTACAAAATTAAAACTTTTGATAAGGGATGACGGTTCAAAAGACGGAACGCAGAAGATACTTGGGGAATATGCTAAAAAATATCCTGAAACGATAGAATGGTATCAGGGGCAGAATGTAGGTGTTATCAAAAGCTTCTTTGACCTTGTGGTAAAGTCGGACGAAAAAGCGGACTACTATGCATTTTCAGATCAGGACGATTATTGGCATAAAGACAAATTAAGTGCAGGCATAACAAATATTGACAAAATGTCAAAAGAAAAAGACACAAAGAAAAATATGCCATTACTCTACTGCTGTAGTCCGATGCTTGTAGATGAAAATCTCAAAGAACTCAATAACGAAATGACGAGAAAACTAAAGAAACCGGCATTTGAAAATGCTGTTGTGGAAAATATAGTCACAGGCTGCACGCTTGTAATGAACAAAACGCTTAGGGACATGGCAAAGGCACATCAGCCGGAGTTTACGGTAATGCATGACTGGTGGTTTTATCTTCTTGCAAGCTGCTATGGGAAAGTATATTATGACATGGAACAGCATATAAGCTACAGACAGCACGGCTCAAATACCGTAGGATACAATGTCAGCAAGACAAAAGAATTTAAAGACAGATTAAAAAGATTTAAGAGAAATAGACGGAATATATCAAGACAATTATCAGAATTTGTCCACATTCATGAAAAATATAGAAAAGACACATCCTGCTTTAAAACAACAGCTAATAACAAAGTTGATGACATATCGCAAAAAAATGTTGCTAAAAGCCATGAAAAGGAAACGACAGTACCATTAAATGAGGAAATATTAAAAAGCAGTTCCGTGAAATCAAAGATAGTAATGGCAAAAAGGCTTGCTGAATACAGAGGAAATATAAAATATCTTCCAAAGAGAATGACACTTGTAAAAGAAGCAGGAATATACCGTCAGAGAAAAACAGACAACAGGATATTTAAGCTGATACTTATTTTGGGAAGTTATTAAACGGTCATCTGTGAAACTGATTATACATTATGATGTTGGGGGAAAGAGTTATTTTGCCCCAATTGATGCCACGGATTGCTCTATTGTGTTACATTATGGTGATTTAAAAGTTATTATAAAGAAAGGAATAAAAATGGGGATAAAAGCAAAAGCAGATAAGATAACAGGTTACATCAGAGATTATGGCATAAGCTATGCAGCAAAAAAAGTGTATTACAGATATAAGGTAAAATATAAGCTCGGAAGAAAATACTGTCCGTTTGAAATATCAGATGCTCAGAGAAAAAGTGAGCAGCAATATAAGCCTGCTCAAAAAATAAAAGTCAGTATAGTAGTGCCACTCTATAATACACCTGAAAATTTCCTAAAAGAAATGTTAGATTCGGTAGAAGCACAGACATACACTGACTGGGAACTCTGCCTTGCAGATGCAAGTGATGAAAAAAACGGGCAGGTAAAAAAGACGGTAGAACAATATCAGGCTAAAGACAAGAGAATAAAATATAAAAAGTTATCTAAAAATGAGGGAATATCAGAAAATACCAACAGAGCACTGGAGATGGCAGCAGGTGACTACATAGGACTTATGGATCATGATGACTTGTTACATCCGTCAGTCCTCTATAATGTGGTAAAGACAATAGAAGAAAAGAAAGCCGATTTTATCTATACGGATGAGCTTTCATTTGTCGGAACGACCGACAGAGTGCAAAGTATTCACTTTAAACCTGACTTTTCGTGGGAGACATTCAGAAACAATAATTTCATATGTCATTTTACGGCATTTAAGAGAAGTCTGCTAAAAGAGACAGGTGGATTTAGAAAAGAGTTTGACGGGGCACAGGATTATGATATGTTTTTAAGGCTGTTGGAGAAAGCTAAGAGGGTGTGCCATATACAGAAGGTGTTGTATTATTGGAGACTGCACGCCGGATCTGTGGCATCCGGAGTTGGTGCGAAGCCTTATACAGTTGAAGCCGGCAGAAAGGCTTTAGAAGAACATCTGCATAGAGAGAATATCATAGGAAAAGCGTATTCATCAGAGTTATATGGTCCATTTTATACGGTGGATTATCATATCTCTAAAAATGACAAAAATCTAGTTGTGGTTGAAAGTAAACAGGCAAGAAAGTTTGCAATACAGGAGATAAATAAGTCTGATTTAAAATATGATATTGTTGTAGCAGATGAATTCAAAGAAAGTCAGGTATCTTCTTATGATAATGTAATCTTTGTAGCAGATGGATATGAGAGATATGAAGACAGTGATAGAGAGAATGTAGGAAAAATTGATAAAGGTGTATTTGAGGAAGTATTACAATGCTTACAGCCGTCGGAGAATGTGGCATCAGGAGCAACGGTCTATTATAAGAAGAAAGTGTATCAGTCAGGATATTGTTATGATAAAGGATTGAAAAACTTTATTATGCCGCTATACAGGGGAGTTCCTGTAAAAGATCCGGCATACATGAACAGACTTAAATTCAGACAGAATGTGTCATTATTAGGTAAAGGGGTATTTGCAATCAAGTCTGGAACTTTATTGCAATACCTGCAGAAATCAGAGAATAAAGAGGACTTGTTTTCAAACGAATTCTATTTTGCGTTATGTTTGTATATAAAAGGAAAGGCAGAAAAATGTGTAGTATCTCCTTTAGTGCCTTTGAAAATATGTAGCAAAGTAAAAAATACGAGTATAAAGAAAGATTTTATTGAAATCAGACAAAAGGATTTAACATATAATGCTAATATGAATTTGTTTGGAAAATATTACTTCTTGTGGAAATAGCTCGAAGAAAGCACTTAAAATTTGCATTTCTACAATAGCTGTGATAAGATAAAGTAGGCTTTTAGTATATAAGTGAAGAAAAAATAAATAAATAGTGTATATAAAGTGGGATTTTAAGTAACAGGTGAGGAAAAAGTAATGAACTTAATAAAAGAATTATATAACTACAGAGAAATGATAATATCATTGGTGAAAAAAGACTTGAGAGGTCGTTATAAAGGCTCTGCTCTTGGATTTCTCTGGACATTTATCAATCCGTTATTTCAGTTGATAATCTATACACTCGTATTTTCAACGATAATGAGAATGGGTGTAGATAAATTTTATATGTTTTTATTTGTGGCATTAGTGCCGTGGATTTTTTTCAGTGCGTGTCTTCAACAGGGAGCTACCTGCATAATGGACAACAAAGAGATGGTGAAAAAGATATATTTTCCGAGGCTGGTATTACCATTATCGTTTGTTACCAGTTGTTTTGTAAATATGCTTTTGAGTTTTGTAGTCATTTTTGCAGTTATAATCGTGACAGGTTTTGGAATAAATCCTGTGGCACTCTTGTTTTTGCCATTAGTTATGATTATTGAGTATGCATTGGCACTTGGTATTTCACTTATAACATCTGCGTGTACCGTCTATGTCAGGGATTTACAGCATATATTATCAATAATAGGACTTGGATGGATGTATCTTACCCCGGTAGTGTATCCGTCAAGTATGGTTCCGGACAAGTACAGGACGTTATTTAACTTAAACCCAATGACTCCGATTATTACGGCATATAGAGATATATTATATTATAAACATATTCCGCATATGACAACTCTTATACAGGCATCAGCTATGGGACTGATACTGATAATTGTGGGAATGGTAGTATTTAGCAGACTGCAGCGCAACTTTGTGGAGGAATTATAATGAGTGAAAATGCAATCGAAGTCAGAAATTTAAAAAAGATATTTAAAATATATCCGGATAAGAGCAATAGTATTAAAGAAAAAATATTATTTTTTAAAAGAAACAAATACGAGGTCAATCAGGTACTTGATGGAGTGAGCTTTGACATAAAAAAAGGTGAAGCAGTAGGTTTAATTGGAAAGAACGGTTGTGGCAAAAGTACAACATTAAAGCTTTTAAACCGCATAATGTATCCTACATCGGGAACTATCAGGGTAAATGGCAGAGTATCAAGTCTTATAGAACTTGGTGCAGGATTTCATCCTGATATGAGTGGAAGAGAAAATATTTATACAAATGCCTCAATTTTTGGTCTTACAAAAAAACAGATAGATGAAAAACTTGACGATATTATAGAATTTTCCGAACTTGGTGAGGCAGTTGACAATCCTGTAAGGACATATTCTTCAGGAATGTATATGAGACTTGCATTTTCAGTTGCGATAAATGTTGAAGCTGATGTGCTTCTGATAGATGAAATACTTGCCGTAGGTGATGTGAGTTTTCAGAAGAAATGTTTTGAAAAACTGCGTGAGATAAAGTATTCAGGAACAACGATAGTGATTGTTTCTCATTCGCTTCAGCAGATAGAACAGATATGTGATAAGAGTATATGGATAGAAAAAGGTCATATTCGTCAGATTGGGAGTCCAAAAGAAATACATTTAAAATATTTAAAAGAAATGGAAGAGGAACGCCAGAGACTTATCCATGAAGCACAGAAAAATAAAGAAAATGACATAGAGGACAGAGATAGTTTTTGTGGAAAAAAAGTTATCCGTTCGGGTAGTGGCGAAGTATATTTTACAAATGTGACTTTAAAAGATAAAGAAGAAAAATTACAGAATGTGTATAAATCACATGATTTTATGCAGGTACAATATGACTTTGTAAATAAGTCAGATATAGAAGAAGCTGTGTTTTCGGTAAGAATTTATAAAGATGATAATACACATTGTTACGGAACGACATCAGATATAGAATGTAATGATACGATAAAAATAAAAGGAAAAAATAAATTTATCGTGGATTTTGATGACTTGTGTCTTCTTGATGGAAATTACATGATAGATGTTGATGTAAAAGATAAAACAGGTGATATAGTTTATGACAGCATACATGATACAATACGATTTGATGTGATAAATGAAGATGGAAGAACGGGTGTATGTGCTATTAGGACAAGTTGGAAAGTAGAGTAGATATATGAGCAAACAGGAAGAAATCTCAGGTGTACACAATTTTTTGAGAGAAAGTACATTTTTAAAACCGATAGAATTATGTTATGCACAGTTGCTTAATATAAAAAGATATGGTTTTAAATACGAATATCAAAAAATAAAATATGGTTTTATAAGAAGACATGAGAGTAAAGTTTTCTATAAAAAGATTGTCATATCCGAACAGGAAAGACAGAAACAAAAGCAGGAAACTTATGAAAAAACATTATGTTTTAGCATACTTGTGCCACTTTATAATACACCTGAGGGCTTTTTGCGTGACATGATAGAGTCTGTTCAAAAGCAGACATATTCTCAGTGGGAGCTTTGTCTTGCTGACGGAAGTGATGACGAACATAGCGATGTAGGAAAGATAGTAAAAGAATATGCAGATGCTGACAACAGAATAAAATATAAGGTGCTTGAGGAAAACGGCGGCATTTCTAAAAATACAAATGCTTGTATCGATATGTCAAGTGGGGATTATATAGTGCTTTTTGATCATGATGATATGCTGCATGAATCAGCACTTTATGAGATAAGAAAAGCTATAGATGATAAGAATGCTGATTTCATATATACAGATGAAGCGATTTTTTCAACAGATTACAGGAAACCGGACAGTTATCATCTTAAAACAGATTTTGCTATAGATGACCTTCGTTCAAACAATTATATATGTCATATATCATGCTTTTCAAGAGAATTACTTGAAAAGGCAGGAAAGTTCAGAAAGGAATTTGATGGCAGTCAGGACTTTGACATAATACTCAGATTGACAGAAAAAGCAGAAAGTATTGTACACATTCCTAAAGTATTGTATTATTGGAGATGTCATGAACTTTCAGTTGCCTCAGATATATCAGCAAAAACATACTGTATAGATGCAGGAAAGAAAGCAATAGAGTCACATTTAGAAAGAGTGGGGGTTAAAGCAGATGTGAAAAGTTCTGAAATATATCCCGTTATATATAAAGTGACATATGAGATAATCGGAAAACCACTTGTTTCTATAATAGTAACAAAGCAGTATGATGAGATAGATGATTGTGTGGCTTCATTAAAAGAAAATACATTATATGACAATTATGAGATAATAATTTGTGAAAACATAGATAAAAGAAATCATGCTGTGCAAAATGCAAAAGGTGATTATCTGGTGTTTGTGACAGACGGATGCCGTTTTGAAAATAATGAATGGCTTACGGAACTGTTGTCTGTAGTACAGAGAAGCGATATTGGAGCAGTTGGGTGTAAGATAAGTCATGCAGACACAACGCTAAGGGATTTTGGAATTACACTGGGAGTTGGAATCACCTGTGGATTATCATCAAATTTCTATGGTATGGGGTATGACTGTCAGGGTTATATGGGCAATATGTACTTTACACATGAAGTATCGGCTATGACCGACTGTGGAATGATGGTATCAAAAAAAGACTTTCAAGATGCAGGTGGATTTGACGAAAGACTTTCAGAATGGTTTGCGGGAGTTGATCTGTGTCTTAAATTGAAAAATGCAGGAAAACTAAATGCCATAAATCCATATGCAAAGATCGTTTATGTGCATAGGGAGAATAGGGACATGAATGGATGCTATGTAAGTGATAAAGAATGTATGATGGCTGTAAAAGATAAGTGGAAAGATGATATATCATATGATGAGTATTATAACAGTAACCTTACAACAAAGTGCAGTAATTGGATGATAGGATAAAGGAAATGAGCGGTAATAAAAATATGACAAATAAAGGGAACAATATACAAGTTAGTGGCATAAATGGCAAACAATTTATAATATATATTGTTCTGTTCATGCTGGTTATCGTTGAGATTTATGGGACAAGATTAGCAGGATATGAATATGTTGACGGTCAGATGGGTGTTACTACTGAAACTTTAGAACAGGTAAACGGATATAATGTAGAAGGAACACATTTTTCGGCAATATCTGATGATTCATATATAGCGTTTAACAGTAATTTAGAGTCAATAAGTAGTTTTACCATATCATTTAATGAAAATTTGACAGATGATAAAAATATAAATGTATATTATGATAATGGAAAAGGATATAATGAAAAAAATTACAATAGTGTTATATTAAGTAAAGATGAAAACAGTTATTCCATAAGCATACCTAAAGGTGCATATAAAAAATTAAAAATCAATATTCCGGGAGAGTTTGATCTTAAGGAGATTATTGTCAGTGGAACAACTACTACAAAAGATAATATAAGATTATTTTTATATGTGATGTTTTGCTGCTTTGCTGATATTTGTATTTTGGTGCTGTCAAATAATTTAAAATCACAAAAAACAAATAAAATAAGTATATTAAAACTTATAAAAAACAGTATTATTGAAACAAATAAACAAATAAACAGTATTTTAGAGAACATATCAAGAAAAATACGGTTGAATATTGTGAATTTTTTTACAATAGCCGGGTTAATAATGGGAATTTTGATGTCAGTAATTGTTCCTACGGGACAGATTCCTGATGAAGAAACACATTTTAAAATGATAGCAGAAGAATATGGTTTAATGGATTATTTTCAGAGTTATTGTAATTATACATATGTTGAGACAAATACAATAACTATAAAAGATAATCCGGAAGAAAAGGTGGATACAACTAATTTACAGAAGTATTTAAAGAGTAAGTTTGAAATTTCTAAAACAGCAATAAAACCTAAGTTCAATTTTTCTATGATAAAACATTTTCCAATGGCTATTGGTCTGACAGCGGGAATATTATTAAATTTACCGATATATTTTTGCTTACAGCTTGCTGAATTAGGAGCTGTCATCTTTTTTGTGATAATGGGAAGATTGACTTTAAAATATTTACCGGTAAAACAGCATTTGATGTGTGCGGTTATGTTGTTACCTATGTCATTACAACAGTGTTCATCAATAAATTATGATGCAGTGTTATTACCAATATGTTATTTTTTAACAGCGTATTTGTTGCATTTTAGATATACGTACAATAAATTTAAAACAAAAAATTTGATAATCGTATTATTTTTGGCATTTATAATATGTATTGTAAAAATACCATATATATGTATTTTATTACTTATATTTTTAATACCTAAAGAAAAATTTGAAACATGTCTTGGAAATATAAATGTAAGTGATATTATATTTAAGTATAGAAAAATTGTCAGTGTGGTATTCATTATCTTTTTGTGTATGGGAATATATGTACTAAGACAGAATTATTATGTTTCGTTAGTATTGGCGTGTCTCAAAAATTTAAAACAATATGTTCATTTGTTATATGTAACGATTACACAGAAAAATGACTTTTATACACAATCGTTAATCGGAGATTTTGGATGGTTACAGGTTCAGACTAATAATACATTTAATGCCTTGGTACTGATTGGTTTATTGATATTTGGACAGAAAGAGGATAAGTGTATCACGGACAATAAAAAGAAATATGCTGCTGTAAGGATAATGTCATTCTTGGCTTTTGCAGGTGCATATATACTGGTTCACACAGTTATGATTTCATGGTCATTTGTACTGTCGGGAATAGCAGAATCCGGAACAATAAATGAAATATCCAGTAACTTGAACAATATTTCAATTATTGAAGGCGTTCAGGGAAGATATTTATTACCGGTAATATTTTGTGCATATATGATTTGCTCAAAAATAAGACAGTGGAAAAATATATATGGATTTCAAGTAGTGTATTACATTATTATATTTGTTGAGCCGGTGATATTATTGTTAAACAGATATTGGAGATAAGAAAGGAAAAAATGAAACATACATTTGTAATTTGTGCATATAAAGAAAGTGCATTTTTAGAAGAATGTATCTTGTCTTTAAAAAAGCAGACAGTAAGATCGAATATTTTTATAGCAACATCAACACCTAATAAATATATAGATGATATTGCAGAAAAACATGGGATTGCTGTTATAGTCAATCACGGGCAGGGTGGAATAACGCAGGATTGGAACTTTGGACTTAGTAAAGTTAAAACCAGATATGCCACGGTTGCTCATCAGGATGATATATATGAGCCTGAATATGCAGAAAAAATAATTAAGGAGATGGCTAAATCGGACAATTCGATTATTGCATTTTCTGATTATAGTGAGCTTAGAAAAGGTGAAAAGATACATGATACAACGATGCTTAAAATTAAGAGGATAATGTTATTGCCATTGAGAGTAAGGGCATTTTGGAAAAGCAAGTTTATAAGAAGAAGAGTTTTGTCTATGGGCGATCCAATATGCTGTCCTGCCGTTACATTTGATCTTGAAAATGTTAAAAGACCGATTTTTGCCGATGGTTTCAGAAGCTGCGAGGACTGGGAAGCATGGGAAAAATTGTCCAAATTAAAAGGAAAATTTATTTATATAAATGAACCCCTTATGTGTCACAGAATACATGAGGAATCGGCAACAACGGCTATAATACATGATAATGCAAGAGTTCAGGAAAATTATATCATGTATTGCAAATTCTGGCCGAAACCGATAGCGAAACTGATAAATCGTTTTTATACAAAATCTGAAAAATCAAATGAGATATAGTGAATAGATAAAGATGAATTAGAGTTATACAAGATTAGGGAGTTAAAATACAATGAAAAAACTTGTAATAATTCCGGCTTTTAATGAAGAAGGAAATTTAGAAAAAACAATAAAAGATATAAAAGATAATGCACCGGACTTTGATTATGTTATAATCAATGACTGTTCAACCGATAAAACACTTGAAATGTGTAGGAGACATGGATTTAGTTATCTTAATCTTCCGGTAAACCTTGGAATAGGTGGTGCTGTCCAGACAGGATACAGATATGCGTATTATCATGGTTATGATATAGCAGTTCAGTTTGATGGTGACGGACAGCACAGTGCATCACATTTAGAGGATATGGTTACGACACTTATCGATACAGAGTCAGATATGGTAATCGGTTCAAGATTTATTGAAAAAGAAGGTTTTCAATCATCGGGACTTAGAAGAATAGGTATAAAATATTTTACGGGACTTATAAAGATATTAACCGGAAAAACGATAACTGATCCGACTTCAGGAATGAGAATGGTTAATAAAAAGCTCTTGGAAAAATTTACAGATGAATATCCCAAAGATTATCCTGAGCCTGAAAGTGTAGTAACGATTTTATCTGAAAAATATAAGGTGACGGAAATTCCTGTAGTTATGAATGAAAGAGAAGAAGGTGTATCTTCAATTTCATTAAAAAACAGTGTATATTATATGATTAAAGTTAGTTTTGCAATACTGATAGCAAGAATGAAAAAATAAAGGTGGATAAAAATGTCGATAAAATTACAGATTTTGATAATAGTTGTCATTATTTTGGCAATGTTATATATTGTTAATCATGTTAGAAAGAAAAGCATAGATTTTAAATACGCATTATTATGGCTTTTTGTATGTATATGTGTATTGGTACTAGCGATATTTCCTAAATTGTTGAATGTGGTTGCAAAAGCATTTGGGATAGCATCACCAGTAAATATGTTATTCTTTTTTGGATTTTGTCTGTCTATAGTAGTTATATTTACATTGTCTATAGCATTGAGTAATCTGACTGACAAGGTTAAAAAAATGGCACAGGAGATTGCTATTATCAGAAAAGATATGTATGAAAGATACAATTCAAATAAGGATGTATGATAATTGTGAGGATAAAATGAAAAAAATATCAATTGTTTTACCGGTGTATAATGGTGCAAAAAGTGTAAAAAAGTGTATAAAAAGCATATTTGCCCAAGATTATACAAACTTAGAAATTATAATTGTAAATGACGGCTCTACAGACAATTCTGAGGAGATAATAAAAAGTGTAATAGAAGAGTATGGCAGAAAAGATGTGATATATATATATAAAGAAAATACAGGGGTTGCAGACACACGAAATTATGCCATAAGTATTGCTTCAGGTGATTATATTACTTTTATAGATCAGGATGATATGTATTCTGAAAATTATTGCAGCAGTTATATGGGACTTGTTGACGAAAATACGGATATTGTTGTTGGTGGGTATATAAGAGTTGATTCAGAGGAGAAAGACCTTTATCGTGAACATTTAGCAGAAGCGGAGTGGAGTAAGTATATAGTTACCGCACCGTGGGCTCATATTTATAAGAGAGATTTTCTGGTAAATAACAAAATAGAATTTTTAAAGTCGGCAATCGGAGAGGATGTGTATTTCAATATATTGGCATATGCATATGCAAAAAATGTAAAAATATGTGAAGAAGAATTATATTATTGGACAAACAATCCGGAGTCGGTTTCAAATTCAAAGCAGGCTAAAATTGATGAAAATATAGATCCATTGTTTTTATTACAGTCAATATACGACAGGCTGCCGGAAGTATCGGGCAAAAAAAAGGAATTTATAGAATATTATTTTATTAGGTATATTGTATGGTATATATTGTTTACATTGAAAAACAGTGAGTGGAAAAAAGTCAAGGAAAAGAAAAAGGAAATGTTTAATTGGCTTGAAACAAAATTTCCATACTATAGGAAAAATCCAAACATAAAGATGGGACTTCCGAAAGGGGATTCATTAAGAAACAGGTTAAGTGTGTGTGGGATAATCAGATTAAATATGTTGAGAGCTGATAATTTGATATTAAAGATATTAAAGGTTGTGTTGTAGAGGAAAGGAATAAAATGAGTAACATATTATTTTCTGTTTTATTAGTGACATATAATTCAGAATTGAGTGATATATTTAAGACATTAACTTCAATTATAAATCAGGAGTTTAAGCATTTTGAGATTGTTTTGTCTGATGATGGTTCTGAAGATAACAAATTTAAACAGATTGAAGAATTTATGAAAGAACATAAATTCTTCAATTATAAGATGGTTGGACATGATAAAAATCAGGGAACAGTTAAAAATCTTATAAGTGGTCTTGAAAATTGCTCCGGGAAGTATGTAAGAGATTTTGGACCTGGTGATATGTTTTATACAAAAGATTCATTAAAAAAGTTATATGAATTTATGGAAAAGAAGCAATGTGACAGTTGTTTTTGCAAAGTACAGGGTTATATTGAGAAAAACGGAACATTGACAGAGAAAGAATATATACATCCGTTCGACATAAACGCATATAAAAAAGGTAAAAAAGACTTAATTTTAAAAAACTTGATTTTGTATAGTGACAATGTCTCAGGGGCATCTACATCGTATAAGACGGACTATTATTTAAGTTATCTTAAGAAAATAGTTGGAAGTGTAGTATATGAGGAAGATATTTTTCAAGTATATGCGGCACTTGAAGGAAATAATTTTGAATTTTTAGATGAATGTTTGATATGGTATGAAACCTCAGAAGGTATTTCTACAAATAAAAATAGTCCTTTCAAGAAAAAGATTGCATTGGATGTAGAACATTTTTTTGATCTAATGAATTTAAAATTTGGAGAAAATAAATATGTGCAGAAAAGGATGAGATTGTCAAAACTGTACAGAATAGATAATTTATATCTAAGAACGATTGTACGTTTTTTGTATGATCCATATGCAATCATCTATTTGGTAAAGCATTATGTATCTGTTATAAGAGGTGATTACAAAATCAATAGTAAAGGTGAACAGTGGAATAGCTAGGGAGTGATAAAGATGGAGATAGTAAAGTATAGATTTCAGCAACATGGTGATGAGAGAGGACAATTGGTAGCTCTTGAAGAAAATAAAGATATACCATTTCAGGTGAAAAGAGTATATTATATGTATGATACCGTGAAAGGAGTTAGGAGAGGATACCATGCACATAAGTGTTTGAAGCAAATTCTTATAGCAATACATGGAAACTGTAAGATTCATTTGGACAATGGAAAAGAAACCGCAGAGATTTTATTGGATAAACCATATGAGGGATTATATATTTCAAATGATATGTGGAGGGAAATGTATGATTTTTCGGAGGATGCTGTTCTGATGGTACTGGCATCGGAATATTACGATGAGAGTGATTATATAAGGAATTATGATGAGTACATACAATATATAAAAAATGAGGTGAAAGAATGATGAATATACCGTTTGTAACATTTGAGCATATGCATAACGAGATAAAAGATGAAGTATTAAAAAAAATAAAAGATGTATATGAAAAAGGCTGGTTTATACAAGGAGAAGAAGTAGAAAAATTTGAAAGTGAATTTGCAGAGTATTGTGGAACAAAGTATTGTGTAGGCACAGGGAATGGTTTAGATGCGTTATTTTTAACTTTGAAAGCACAGGGAATAGGAGAAGGTGATGAGGTTATCGTACCGTCCAATACATTTATTGCTACTGCACTTGCGGTTTCTTATACTGGTGCAAAACCGGTTTTTGTAGAACCTAGAATAGATGATTATCTTATAAATGAGGAATTGATAGAGGAAAAAATAAATAGTAATACTAAAGCTATTGCAGCTGTACATTTATATGGACAAACAGCTGAGGTAAAAAAAATAAATGAAATTGCAAAAAAACATAATTTGTTTGTTTTGGAGGATGCTGCCCAGGCTCATGGTGCAAGATTGTACGGACAGAAAGCTGGAGCATTAGGTGATGCGGGTGCTGTGGTTACAAATAATAAAGAGCTTGCAGATAAAGTAAGGGCATTGGGAAATTATGGTTCTGATTATAAGTATCATCATATATATATGGGAAATAATTCAAGGCTTGATGAAATTCAGGCAGCAGTTCTTAGAATTAAATTAAAAAATTTAGATAAATGGAATAAGAACAGACAGGAAATTGCAAATGCATATTTATTAGGAATAAATAACAGTAAGATTATTTTGCCTAAAATAAATCAAAACTGCGAGCATGTTTTTCATATTTTTGCTATAAGATGTGAAGAAAGAGCTAGTTTAGAAAAACATCTAAATGACAATGGAATTGGAACTAATAAACACTATCCTATACCAATACATATTCAGAAAGCATATAGTTATTTAGGATACAAAGAAGGGGATTATCCGATTGCAGAAGAAATTTCAGATACGGAACTTAGCATTCCTATGTATTATGGAATGTCAGAAGAAGAAGTGGATTATGTAATTAATACAATTAACAACTGGAGGTAGTAAAATGTTTCATTTTGAAAAATATAATGAAAAGGATGAGAAAAAATGGGATGATTTTGTTATGGAAAAATCAATAAATGGAACTTTTTTACAGACAAGAAGATTTCTTAACTATCATCCAAAAGACAGATTTGTAGATGAATCAATAATAATTTATAATAAAAAAAATAATATTGCAGCGGTTTGTCCGGGAATGCAGCTCGCTCCAAAGCGTGAGATGGCGGCAAAAAATCGGTAAACAGACGGCGGCAGGGGTATTCCCCTG
>OGDE01001490.1_pt1 | contig 14364 bp, 13 predicted proteins | sample 1570321 | NCBI WGS metagenome assembly OGDE01 (sample SAMEA2581976, study PRJEB24529) | metagenome | biome: Human gut stool | place: China | collected 2011 | reverse complement strand
CTTTACTACACCGAGAGAAATCGGATTGACATTCATCACATATTTCGCACCAGCTCCATGTGTGATCTCACCAATCTCGGCTGCTTCTTCCAGATTACCGTAATAGTTCGGATGTTGGATCAGTACACATGCTGTCTGGGCATCTACATGTTCTTTCAGATATTCCATATCTGTAAGTCCGTCTTTTTCCGGAATCACATAGCGGTCCTTGGTAATGAGGATACCGTCTGCTTTAGGCTTCAGATGCTCATAGGCTTCAGCGGTGAGCGGAAGATTATATTCTTCACGGCTCATGAGACCCTTGGATTTGTAAGTAAGAAAATAGTCATCATCCTGCCGGCGGATGCGGACGACAGGGGAAGTGCAAAGATACCCCTGCTCGATCCTGTGGCAGGGATAAGAAGCCAGATCCTGCGGAAGGTCATCCTTCCGGATCAGAAATTTACGTTCGATCTCCATATAAAAAACCTCCGGATTTGTGAAATGAAAAGATATTATGTTCAGTCTACAGGAAAAAAACAGGATTTGCAATGGCATATTTGTTGAAATTTCTTGACATTTTCAGATGGAAAAAGCATTATGGAAGGGAATGGGGAATACAGAAAATATTTATGGATTTTATAAAAGAAAGGATGAACAGGATCATGAGTAAAGTATATATTTTTTTCGCAGATGGTTTTGAAGATATTGAAGGACTGACCGTGGTAGATCTGATGAGAAGAGCCGGGATCGACATCCAGACAGTATCTATCAAAGAGACAAAAGAGATCAGAACCTCTCATGGGATCGATCTTCTTACAGACCGTACCTTTGGAGAATGTGATTTTTCCGATGCGGATATGCTTGTAATTCCGGGAGGAATGCCGGGAACAAAATATCTGGAGGAATATAAACCGCTGACTGAGCTTCTGACAGATTTCTATCAGAATGGCGGCAAGGTAGCAGCTATCTGTGCGGCACCAGGTATATTCGAGAGACTTGGATTCCTGAAAGGCAGAAATGCTACATCGTACCCATCTGTTATGGAACAGCTTAAAAGTGCCAGAACATCTCTGGAGCCTGTAGTGGTAGATGGAAATGTAACTACCAGCAGAGGCCTTGGAACAGCCATCGATTTCAGCCTTTCCCTGATCGGACAGCTGGAGGGAAGCGCAAAGGCAGAAGAGATCGCTGAATCGGTGGTGTATGTAAGAGCATGAAAAAAGAGATGAAACAGGTCCTGTGGGTAGTGGCGCTTTTTGTTATACTGATGACAGCCACAGGAAATTTGGTGTCAGCTGCCGGCTTTGACTGGTCGGATGATACATTCGGGAATGCTTGCAAAAAAGTGTATTCCGTATCTTTCAGGTCAGGTGGAGGAGCCTCCTCTGCTATATATAAAAAATTGGAAAAGAAACAGAAATATGGTTCCATGATCACGATTCCCAAAGTGCCGCAGGTCCCAGCAGGATATCAGGCAGAAGGATGGTCTCTGAAAAAAGGAGGAGCGGAGGCAGGATATAAGCCGGGAAAAAAATATTTTGTAAAAAGAAATGTAACGTTTTATGCAGTGATAAAAAAGAAGAATAATCCCAAACTGATCCTGCACAGGAATGACGGAGATATCTACAAGATCATCCAGGCTCCAAGCGGAAAAATGAAATTGCCGGTGATGGCCAATGAAGAGAATTATACATTCCTTGGATGGTCTACCAGGGCAGGTCAGAAGACCGCACCAAGGTATGAAGCCGGACAGGTGATCACAGTCAGTGGGACCATGCATCTCTATGCGGTGAGATTCTGGCGGTATCAGGAACCGAATCTGGTCAGGAACAGCTTTCATTATCCTGAGAATTACGAAAGGATCATCTTTGTGGGAGATTCCAGGACATATGGTCTTCAGAAGGTATTGTACGAACAGTTTGGAAAGGAGTATGTGGACAGCCATGTCAGCTTTGTATGCTGTTCTAATACGGAACTGGGCTGGCTGAAGTCAACGGGTGCACAGGCTCTTTTGAAAGAAATAGAAAAATGTCGTAAAAATGAAAAATACGCAAAGATCGCAGTGGTGTTTAATCATGGTATCAATGATCTCAGAGATATTAACGGAAAACAGGATCTGAATGATAGACTCTCACAGTACGTGTCTTATATGAAAAAGCTGGGAACAAAGCTTTTCATGAAAAACTGCAGTCTGTATTATATGTCTGTGAATCCGATCAATGGAGGGGAAAAGGGAAGTACCAAGAATCGTAAATGTGAGGATGTCCGGACTTTTAACAGCGGTCTTGCCGGTGAGCTTGGAAGTCAGTACCACTATATTGATGTTTACAGTTATCTGATGCGGACCGGATATGGTACTGTATCCAATACGGGAGACGGTACAGACGATGGTGTTCATTATACGCCTAAAACTTATAAAAGGATTTTTACATTTTGTCTTAACAACATAAGAAAGACAGAAAATTACTTTAACATTGAGGACGTGGGCAGCTGAGAAATGCCCTGTGGGGGCATATGGAAAACTGAAAAAAATACTGGCGTTTTTACAGTGATTATGCTATACTACAGAAATGACTGTAAATATATAAAATGCGAGTGTTAACTATTTATATAAGGTATTTACTCGATAGAATTAAGGAGGAACAAGAAACATGAGTTTACAGGTGGAGAAAATGGAGAAAAACATGGCGAAACTTACAATCGAGGTTTCCGCCGAGGATCTTGACAAAGCAATGCAGAATGCATATCAGAAAGCAAAAGGCAGAATTTCTATTCCGGGATTCCGTAAAGGAAAAGCTCCAAGAAAAATGATCGAGCAGATGTACGGAAAGGGAGTATTCCTTGAGGACGCTGCTAACGCTCTGATTCCTGAGCATTACAGCAAAGCACTTGCTGAGTGTGATCTTGAGATCGTTTCCCAGCCTAAGATCGATGTAACACAGGTTGAGCCTGGCAAACCATTTATCTTTACAGCAGAAGTAGCTACCAAACCAGAGGTAACTCTTGGTGACTATAAAGGACTTGAGGTTCCGAAGTCTGAGACAGAAGTAACAGACGAGGAAGTTGAGGCAGAGCTTAAGAAAGAGCAGGAGAAGAACTCCAGAACGATCACAGTTGAGGATCGTGCTGCAGAGAACGGCGATACAGCAACAATTGACTTTGAGGGATTCGTAGACGGAGAAGCATTCGAGGGCGGTAAAGGAACAGATTACCCGCTGACACTTGGTTCCAACACATTTATCCCGGGATTCGAGGAACAGCTTGTTGGTGCTAAAGTTGGCGATGATGTAGACGTAAAAGTTACATTCCCTGAAGAATATCAGGCAAAAGAACTTGCAGGTAAAGAAGCAATCTTCAAATGCGCAGTTAAGAAGATCGAAGCAAAAGAACTTCCTGAACTGGATGATGATTTTGCAAAAGATGTTTCTGAGTTCGATACACTTGCAGAGTATAAAGAGCATGTAAAAACAAACCTTGAAGATAAGAAAGCAAACGAAGCAAAACGTGCAAAAGAAGATGCGGCAGTAGATAAAGCAATCGAAAATGCACAGATGGATATTCCGGAAGCTATGCTTATGACACAGTGCCGTCAGATGCTTGATGATTTCAGCAGAAGAATGCAGTCCCAGGGATTATCCATGGACCAGTACTTCCAGTTCACAGGTATGACAGCTGACAAGATGATGGAAGATATGAAACCACAGGCATTAAAGAGAATCCAGACAAGACTGGTTCTTGAGAAAGTAGCAGAAGTTGAGAACATTCAGCCGACAGAGGAAGAAGTAAACGAAGAGATCTCCAAGATGGCTGAAGCATACAAAATGGAAGCTGACAAGTTAAAAGAATTACTTGGAGAGCGTGAACTTGAGCAGATGAAGAAAGACATGGCTGTACAGAAAGCAGTTACTGTTATCGCTGACGCTGCTAAGGAAGTTTAATTTTAAAGTAATCAAATTTTAAGATCCGGAAAGAGACAGGCTCAGAAGACTACCTCTTTCGGAAAAAAGTCAGCCGCGTAAATGGAGGCGTTTATATGAGTTTAGTACCTTATGTCATTGAACAGACAAGCAGGGGAGAGAGAAGCTATGATATCTATTCAAGGCTTCTGAAGGACAGAATCATTTTTCTTGGTGAGGAAGTAAATGATGTGAGTGCAGGACTGATCGTATCACAGCTTCTTTTCCTGGAAGCAGAAGATCCTGGTAAAGATATTCAGCTGTATATCAACAGCCCGGGCGGTTCCGTAACAGCCGGCATGGCGATCTATGATACCATGCAGTATATTAAATGCGATGTTTCTACCATTTGTCTTGGAATGGCCGCCAGAATGGGTGCCTTTCTTCTGGCAGGCGGTGCAAAGGGTAAGAGATTTGCTCTTCCGCATTCCACTATCATGATCCATCAGCCATCCGGCGGTGCGCAGGGACAGGCAACAGAGATCCAGATCGTGGCAGATCATATCGCACAGACAAAGAGAACTTTAAATGAGTTATTGGCTGCAAATACCGGTCAGCCGATAGAAGTTGTTGAGCGTGATACAGACCGGGACAACTATATGACTGCTGAAGAAGCAAAGGCATATGGACTGATTGACGGTGTAGTCATGCATAAATAATGCGAAAGATAAGACTCCTGTGAATCGTCACAGGAGTCTTATTAGTTAGTATAGAGAAAGGACAGACATAAATTCATGGCAGAAAAAATGAGAGAAGGAAAAGTAAGATGCTCCTTTTGCCAGAAGACAGAAGATCAGGTAAGAAAACTGATCGCAGGTCCGGATGGTAAAGTATTTATATGCGACGAGTGCATTGGCATCTGCTCAGAGATCATGGAGGAAGAATTAAATCCTTATGATGACGAGGTTTTGAATTCTGATATTAATCTGTTAAAACCGGAAGAGATCCATGCAGTTCTGGATGATTATGTAATTGGTCAGGATGCAGCAAAAAAGGCTCTTTCCGTTGCTGTTTATAATCACTATAAAAGAATTCTTGCGTCAAAAAATTCTGATGTAGAGCTTCAGAAGAGTAATATTCTGATGCTTGGACCTACAGGTTCAGGTAAAACTCTGTTGGCTCAGACACTTGCCAGACTTCTGAATGTACCGTTTGCTATTGCAGATGCTACTACACTGACAGAAGCCGGATATGTAGGAGAGGATGTTGAGAATATTCTTCTCAAGATCATTCAGGCAGCAGATTATGATATTGAACGTGCACAGTACGGAATTATCTATATTGATGAGATTGATAAGATCACAAGAAAATCTGAGAATCCATCCATAACCCGCGATGTTTCCGGTGAAGGCGTGCAGCAGGCACTTCTGAAGATTCTGGAAGGTACAGTGGCAAGTGTTCCGCCTCAGGGTGGCCGCAAGCATCCTCATCAGGAGTTTCTTCAGATTGATACAACAAATATTCTGTTTATCTGCGGCGGTGCTTTTGACGGAATCGAGAAGATCATTGAGTCCAGACAGGATACCAAGTCCATCGGTTTCGGTGCAGAGGTTTCTGTTAAGGAAGACAGAAATGTGGGTGAAATCCTGAAGGATGTAATGCCGGAAGACTTTATCAAATTCGGCCTGATTCCTGAGTTTATCGGTCGTGTGCCGGTAGTTGTAACTCTGGATGCGCTGGATGAGAATGCGCTGATCAGTATTCTGAAAGAGCCGAAGAACTCACTTACCAAACAGTATCACAGATTATTTGAACTGGATGGTGTTGAACTTGATTTTGAAGATGATGCACTTGAACTGGTCGCAAAGAAATCTCTGGAACGTAAGACAGGAGCCAGAGGTTTGCGTGCGATCATGGAAGGTTCACTGATGGATCTGATGTATAAGATTCCGTCAGATGACACGATTCGCAAGTGTACAATTACCAAAGATGTAGTAGATGGCACCGGTGAGCCGGAGATCGTCCGCGGAGAAACTCCTGCACAGGCGAAGACAGCCGGAAGCAGAAGAACGTCCCGGACACACAAGAAGGATAAACCGGAAACAGCCTGATGAAAGGGACTGAACAATAAATGACAAATCAGAATATAGTGCTGCCTGCGATCGCTCTCAGGGGGACTACCATCCTTCCCGGGATGATCGTTCATTTTGATGTGAGCAGGGAGCGTTCTGTCAAGGCGATTGAAGCTGCCATGCTTCATGACCAGAAGATTTTTCTGGTTACTCAGATTGATCCTGAGGTGGAATCACCGGATCTGGCAGGTGTATATCATGTAGGAACCATTGCCTATATCAAACAGGTTGTGAAACTTCCGCAGAATCTTTTGCGGGTACTTGTAGAGGGAACGGGAAGAGCCACACTTGTGAAATTTGAGCAGGAGTTTCCGTTTATCAGAAGTGAGATCACACCTGTTGATGAAGAAGAAATGCAGATGCCGGAACCAGTGATGGAAGCCATGCACAGAAGCCTTAAGGAATTATTCCACAGATACTGCATGGAAAATGGAAAAGTCAGCAAAGAGCTGGTAGCACAGATTTTAAATATAGATAATGTTGAGGAACTGGTTGAGCAGATTGCCGTAAATATTCCTTTATCTTATCAGAATAAGCAGAAGATCCTGGAGGCACTTACACTGGAGGAACGTTATGAAGTTCTGGGTGCAATCCTTGGAAATGAGATTGAGATCATGCAGATTGGCAGAGATCTCCAGAAAAAAGTGAAGGCCAGAATTGATAAGAATCAGAGAGAATATATTCTCAGAGAGCAGCTGAAACTGATACGTGAGGAACTGGGTGAGGATAATACTGCGGATGACGCAGAGGAGTTTAAGAAGAAACTCCAGGAACTTCAGGCCGGCGATGAGGTAAAAGAGAAGATCAGCAAAGAAATCGAGAGATTTAAGAATACCAACAGCAATGTATCCGAGAATGCAGTACTGCGTGGTTATATTGAGACCATGCTGGCGCTTCCGTGGGAGAAGAAATCCACAGATTCTGATGATCTGAAAGAAGCATGGAAAGTACTTCAGGAAGGTCATTACGGTCTGAAAGATGTGAAGGAGCGTGTGATGGAGTTCCTTTCCGTCCGCAAACTGACACATAAGGGAAAAAGTCCGATCCTTTGTCTGGTAGGACCTCCCGGAACAGGTAAAACCTCCATTGCCCGATCGATTGCAGAAGCAATGCATAAGAAATATGTACGTATCTGTCTGGGCGGTGTGAGAGATGAGGCTGAGATCCGGGGCCACAGAAAGACTTATGTAGGAGCAATGCCGGGAAGGATCACTGCAGCATTACAGCAGGCAGGAGTGAGCAATCCTCTGATGCTTCTGGATGAGATTGACAAGACCAGCAGTGATTATAAAGGAGATACTTCTGCAGCACTTCTTGAGGTGCTTGATCCGGAACAGAACAGTAGATTTATGGATCATTATATAGAGGTTCCACAGGATCTTTCAGAAGTACTGTTTATTGCAACTGCAAACGATGTTCAGGGCATTCCGAGACCACTTCTTGACCGTATGGAACTGATCGAGATCGCAGGTTATACTGAGAATGAGAAGGAACATATTGCAAAGGAACATCTGATTCCGAAGCAGATGGAAGAGAACGGTATCGAGAAAGGTAAACTGACAATCCAGTCAGCGGCTCTTAAGAAGATCATCAACAATTATACAAAAGAAGCCGGAGTTCGAAACCTGGAGAGAACCATCGGACAGATATGCAGAAAAACTGCACGTCTGATCATGGAAGAAGATAAAAAGAAAGTTACAGTGACTTCAAAGAATCTGTCAGATTTTCTTGGAAAAGAGCATTTTAACTATCTTATGGCAAATAAGAAAGATGAGATTGGTATTTCCCGCGGGCTTGCCTGGACACAGGTGGGCGGCGATACACTGCAGATTGAAGTCAATGTAATGCCCGGCAAGGGCGAGCTGATGCTTACCGGACAGTTGGGAGATGTTATGAAAGAGTCTGCACAGGCAGGTATTACTTACATTCGTTCCATTGCTTCTGACTATAAAGTTGAGCCGGAATTTTTCCAGGAAAACGATATTCATGTGCATATTCCGGAAGGGGCAGTACCAAAAGACGGACCATCCGCAGGTATTACCATGGCAACTGCAATCCTTTCCGCAATTATTAAGAAGCCGGTAAGGGCAGACCTTGCAATGACCGGTGAGATCACACTGAGAGGAAGAGTTCTTCCGATCGGCGGTTTGAAAGAAAAACTTCTTGCGGCAAAATATGCTAAGATCAAAGAGGTGTTAGTGCCGGCAGAAAACAAACCGGATATTCAGGAATTAGATAAGGAAATCACAGACGGACTTACCATTACCTTTGTAAGTTCGATGAAGGAAGTGCTTAATAAGGCACTGGTATAAAATAAATGGTCAGTCAGTAAAGATTGACCATTTGTTGTGAAAAAAGAGAGGAAATCAATGGTTATTAAGAATGTATCATTAGATATCGTATGCGGTATTACCAGCAAACTTCCGGACACCAACAGACCGGAGGTTGCATTTGCAGGAAAATCAAATGTGGGAAAATCATCGCTGATCAACGGGCTGATGAACCGGAAATCTCTTGCCAGAACAAGTGCACAGCCGGGAAAAACACAGACCATTAACTTTTATAATATCAATGAAGCCATGTATCTGGTAGACCTCCCTGGTTACGGATACGCAAAGGTTTCACAGTCTGAGAAGGAAAAATGGGGCAAGATGATCGAAAGATATCTTCATACATCCAAAAACCTGAAGGCGGTTTTCCTTCTTATTGATATCCGTCATGATCCGTCTGCAAATGACAAGATGATGTATGACTGGATTCTGAACAATGGCTATGAGCCGATCATTATTGCAACGAAGCTTGACAAGCTCAAACGAAGCCAGGTTCAGAAAAATATCAAAGCAATCAAAGAAGGGCTGAAGCTGAGCAAAGATGGCATTATTATTCCTTTCTCTGCTGAGACGAAGCAGGGAAGAGATGAGATCTGGGCTCTGATTGACGAGTTGACCGGACTGGCAGCTACTGAAGAAGCCTGAAAAAATAAATATTCGCTGTTTACTGACGGGATTCTTTTCCTGTGAAAATAAGCAGCAGACAGACAAAATACGAGGACAAAAAATATTATGGGAATTATCAAGGCATTCAAGCTGGGATTTGACTATCTCAAGTATGATGAAGATGGTAACGTGCAGGATACGCAGCGTGCTGTCAATGATGTAAACCTGGACATTGAAGCCGGACAATTCGTGGCTGTTCTGGGACATAATGGTTCCGGAAAATCTACTCTTGCAAAGCACCTGAATGCGCTGTTGCTTCCGACGGAAGGAACTTTGTGGGTAGATGGGATTGACACGTCTAAAGAGCCGGAATTATGGAAAGTCCGCCAGAAAGCGGGCATGGTTTTTCAGAATCCTGACAATCAGATCATAGGAACTGTAGTAGAAGAAGACGTAGGGTTCGGACCGGAGAATATGGGTGTGCCCACAGAGAAAATCTGGGAGCGTGTAGATGAGAGCCTGAAAAAAACAGGAATGACATCCTATCGTTATCATTCTCCGAATAAACTTTCCGGCGGACAGAAGCAGAGAGTTGCAATTGCCGGTGTCATGGCAATGCGTCCGAAATGCATCATTTTGGATGAGCCAACTGCAATGCTGGATCCGAATGGACGAAAGGAAGTTCTTGAGGCAGTCAGTGACCTTAACAGACGGGAAGGAGTGACAGTCATTCTGATCACCCACTATATGGAAGAAGTTGTTCATGCGGACAAGGTATATGTTATGGATAACGGAGAAGTGGTGATGCAGGGAACACCCAGAGAGATTTTCTCACAGGTGGAAACTCTGAAAGAATACAGACTGGATGTGCCGCAGGTAACACTTCTGGCACACGAACTTCATAAAGCCGGAGTGGATGTTCCGGAGGGAATACTGACTACAGAGGAGCTGGTGAATGCCTTATGTCAATAGAATTAAAAAATGTAACTTATACCTACAGTCCGGGAACTGCCTATGAGATTCATGCGCTGAAAGATATCAATCTTTCTATACCGGACGGACAGTTTATCGGAATTATCGGACATACAGGAAGTGGGAAATCTACACTGATCCAGCATTTCAATGCGCTGATCCGTCCAACTTCCGGTACGATCACTTATAATGGAGAGGATATCTGGGGAGAGAAATATGATCGTCGTGCCCTGCGAAGCGAGGTTGGTCTTGTATTTCAGTATCCGGAGCATCAGCTCTTTGAGAATGATGTGCTTTCTGATGTATGCTTTGGTCCCATGAATCAGGGATTATCCAGGGAAGAGGCAGAAGTAGAAGCAAAGAAAGCACTGCAGCACGTAGGTTTCAAGGAGAAAAATTTTAGTAAATCCCCTTTTGAGCTTTCCGGCGGACAGAAGAAAAGAGTTGCTATTGCCGGTGTACTGGCAATGAATCCGAAAATTCTTATTCTGGATGAGCCAACTGCAGGTCTGGATCCGAAAGGACGAGATGATATCCTTGACCAGATCGCAGAGCTTCATAAAGTAAGAGGGATTACCATTATCCTTGTATCCCACAGCATGGAGGATATTGCAAAATACGCGGAGAGACTGATCGTAGTCAATGACGGAGAAATCGCATATGACGATGCTCCCAAAGCAGTATTTGCTCATTACAGAGAGCTGGAGGCCATGGGACTTGCAGCACCGCAGATTACTTATATCATGCATGCGTTGAAGGAAAAAGGCCTGGATGTAGATGTAACTGCTACAACGGTGGATGAGGCAAAAGAGAATATCCTTGCAGTTTTAAGAAAATGTAATCCCGGGAAATTGTCTGGTGACAAACAATCTGTTTCAGACAGTCAGTCGAAAAAAGAAAATGCCAAAGCAGAAACCTTAATTAGTGAGATGGAAGCTGATCTGACTGAGGATGGGACGAAAGAGTCTCATTCAGATGCGCCTGATGAAGATTTAAGCATTCAGAAGGAAACAATGGATAAAAAGTCTGCAGAACAAGAAGAGAATGAGGGAGGGCAGGAAGTATGATCCGAGACATTACAATAGGACAGTATTATCCTGCAGATTCCGTTCTGCACAAAATGGATCCGAGAGCAAAGCTGGTGGGGACGCTGGTGTTTATCATCTCTGTCTTCGTATTCCATACATTTCCGGGATATGCAGTGGCAACTATATTTCTGGCAGCGATGATCATTCTTTCCAAAGTTCCTGTGAAATTTATGTTCAAGGGACTGAAGGCAATCGTGATGCTTCTTATGATCACAGTGGTATTTAATATATTTCTGACACCCGGAAAGGTTCTCTGGCAGTGGGGAATCCTGCATGTGACAGAGGAGGGCCTGAAGCTGGCCGGAAGAATGGCCATCCGCCTGACGTATCTGGTGATCGGTTCTTCTCTTATGACGCTGACTACCACACCCAATCAACTTACAGATGGTCTGGAACGACTTCTCAGGCCGTTAAATAAACTTCATGTGCCAATCCACGAGATTGCCATGATGATGTCTATTGCGCTGCGTTTTATCCCAATCCTTATGGAGGAAACCGATAAGATCATGAAAGCACAGATTGCACGTGGCGCAGATTTTGAAACCGGAAATATAATTCAGAAGGCAAAAAATATGATTCCGCTTCTGGTTCCATTGTTTATTTCTGCGTTCAGAAGAGCAAATGATCTGGCCATGGCCATGGAAGCAAGGTGCTATCATGGAGGGGATAACAGAACCCAGATGAAGCCATTGCGTTATGAGTCCAGAGACTACATTTCCTATGTGGTGATGTGGGCTTATCTGGGAATCGCCATTGTTTTCAGAATTGTGGGAATCTGAGAAAGTACTGATATAATTTATAAAGATATTTTATATGCTGTAATCCGGTAGGAAAGGATTACAGCATATTGTTTATTTTGTTATAACAAAAGTTTTCAATTTTTATGGAGGAAAACAGATGAAAAGAATTGGTCTTGTAGTTGCATATGACGGCACCAACTACTGTGGCTGGCAGACACAGCCAAACGGGATTACCGTGCAGGGGGTTTTAAATGAAACACTGTCCGAGCTTCTTGGCGAGAAGATAGAAACGATCGGTGCAAGCCGTACAGACGCAGGGGTTCATGCCATGGGAAATGTGGCAGTATTTGACACCAACACACGCATTCCCGGAGAAAAGATTTCCTATGCACTGAACCAGCGTCTTCCGGAAGATATCCGCATTCAGCTCTCAGAAGAAGTAGAACCGGATTTCCATCCCCGTTACTGCGACAGCGAGAAAACATACGAATACCGCATCCTGAATCGCAAATTCCCGGTTCCGACAGAGCGCTTATACACCTATTTCTACCACTACAAACTGGATGTAGATAAGATGAAAGCAGCAACCTCATACCTGATCGGACAGCATGATTTTGCTTCTTTCTGCGGTGCAAAAGCGCAGGTAAAAACAACTATCCGTACAGTGACAGGAATTGATGTATGGCGTGACGGAGATATCGTAACCATACGTGTAACAGGAACAGGATTCCTCTACAACATGGTACGAATCATCTCCGGAACTCTGATCGAAGTAGGAAACGGACAGTATCCGCCTGAGAGAGTAAAGACAATTCTGGAAGCCTGCAACCGCGAAATGGCAGGCCCGACAGCTCCGGCACAGGGACTCACCCTGATGGGGATTGAATTTTTTGATTGATAGTCAGGAGGAGAAAATCATCCGTTTCGATAATTGCCGGTGGGATAACTGATCAACAGTTTTTTTGATGAAAAACAAAAAACGGGGGAGTAACGAAAAAAGTTGAAAAAACGACACAAAACCTATTGACAGAACAGAACCCTTATAATATAATAACCAAATGTGACGTAGTGCGAGATGCTTAAGCCAAATAGCCCAGGCGAAAGTATTTATCAGCGGTTTCGGACATTTCCGCATTTTTAGCACCGGCGTTTCCAATAACTTATATTCGCGGGAAATTCCGCGGTTAATTAAACTATCGTTGATAAATAACAGGAGGTAAAACCATGCAGACTTATATGGCTAATCCAGATAAAATCGAAAGAAAATGGTATGTAGTTGACGCTGATGGATGTACTCTTGGCCGTCTGGCATCCGGAGTAGCAAGCGTTTTAAGAGGAAAAAATAAACCACAGTTTACACCACACGTAGACACAGGTGATTATGTAATCATCGTAAACGCTGACAAGATCAAAGTTACAGGTAAGAAATTAGAGCAGAAAATCTACTACAATCACTCCGATTATGTAGGTGGAATGAGAGAAACCACATTAAAAGAAATGTTAGCAAAGAAACCTGAGAGAGTTATCGAGCTCGCAGTTAAAGGTATGCTTCCAAAAGGACCTTTAGGAAGAAGCATGTACACAAAACTTTTCGTATATGCAGGACCGGAACACAAACATGAAGCTCAGAAACCAGAAGCTTTAACATTTTAATTAGGAGGTAGAAAACATTGGCTAGCGCAAAATTCTACGGAACAGGAAGAAGAAAAAAATCAATCGCAAGAGTTTATCTTGTACCTGGAACCGGTAAGATCACAATCAATAAAAGAGATATCGATGAATATTTTGGATTAGATACACTGAAAGTTATCGTTCGTCAGCCTTTAGCTGCAACAGAAACAGAAGGCAAATTTGACGTATTAGTTAACGTTCATGGCGGTGGATACACAGGACAGGCTGGTGCCATCAGACATGGTGTTGCAAGAGCCCTTCTTCAGGCAGACAACGACTACAGACCAGTTCTGAAAGCTGCTGGATTCTTAACTCGTGACCCACGTATGAAAGAACGTAAGAAGCCAGGTCTTAAGAAAGCTCGTAAGGCTTCACAATTCTCCAAGCGTTAATTTTCGATTATCGCAAGGAAAAAAGCACTCGCTCTATGGGGGCGGGTGCTTTTTTGGCGTGTTTGGGGATGCGCTGGTGATTCGGCAACGAGTGGGCAACTTTTCGTAAAAGCATATTCCCTTACCAACATTTTACCAACTCTGTACATAAAAAGAGCCGAATTCCATAGTATAATTTCCTTTGGAAACTATTTTTTAATTTCAGTTTCGAAAAGATGCTTTGGAAGGGGTACATGATTTGAACGAAGTAAGGATGGTTCCGTTCAAGGACGAGGACTGTGAACGTTTTATGGAGCAGGAAGTCAAGCCGTGGATTGAAGAAAACGTCACGGATTTTGCGTTTGACAGCTATGACGGAAAAAAGCTTCAGGCATACTGTGCGATTCCGGAAAAACCAAAAAAAGCGCTTGTTTTCGTGCATGGTTTTTGCGAATTTTTTGGCAAGTATCACGAGCTGTTTTACGATTTTTATCATGCGGGATATGCCGTGTTCTTTTATGAGCAGCGAGGATTCGGGAAGTCTTTGCGCGAAGTTTCGGACAAGGATGCGGTTTA
>OGDE01001489.1_pt1 | contig 14372 bp, 10 predicted proteins | sample 1570321 | NCBI WGS metagenome assembly OGDE01 (sample SAMEA2581976, study PRJEB24529) | metagenome | biome: Human gut stool | place: China | collected 2011 | reverse complement strand
ATTCCTGCGAAATGTCCACCGGACATTCCTACGGAACACTTACTGATTGACTAGGGTTTCACCCTGCACCCACCAAAGGGGCGTTGCCCCTTATGGAATCCCTGTAAATTTTAGCCGAAACGCTGTGTCTGTTGATAAAGAATGAAAATGAAGCAAGGAAGGAGACAAAAGCCTATGAGAAAACGAAATCATACAGTAACCATACGGATGAATAACGAGGAATATAATCTGCTTCAAAACAAAGTGAAAGAATCCGGAAGAACACAGCAGGAAGTTGTAATAAAAGCAATCGCAGATTTGAAGATAACTTCTACAGAGGAAGTGGAAGAACTGAAAAGATTGAACCAGATGTTTGCAGATATTCTCAGTCAGCTTCGTGGAGCTACTACAAATATCAATCAGATTGCAAGAAAGCTGCATACAGATGGAGAAGTTCCAAATGACAGTACGCTGTATTTCCTCAATAAAAATATTCTTAAGTACCGGAAGGAGAGTGAAAAGATATGGCTATTAATAAGACGATTAACAAGCGGACAAATACACATGGAGCAATGAGAAATTGCATCGAATACGTTTTGCGTCAGGACAAAACAAGTGAGCTGCTGACTTATGTAACAGGTCCGTACTGCCATGATGAGATTAATTATGATTTGGTGTACAGAACCTTTCTGGAAGAAAAGAAGATGTGGGATAAAGACACCGGGAGAATGTATGCCCACAACATCATTTCCTGGCATAAGGATGAGCAGATCACTCCGGAGCAGGCATTTGAATTTGGAAAAGAGTTTGCGGAAAAATGGTTTAGTGGATTCCAGACCTTAGTAGCGGTACATAAGGATAAAGAACATATTCATTGCCATTTGGTTACAAATTCGGTGAGTTATGAAGATGGGAGAAAGCTACATAACACCAGAAACGATCTGGAACGTATGAAACAGCTTACCAATCAGATGTGCCGGGAGCGAGGACTGACAGTTGCGGAAAAAGGAAAGCACTTTGATGGAAGTGAGATTGAAAAAGGGGAAGTCACTGCATGGAGTAAAGATAAATATAATCTGTTCCGTCAGCAGGTGAAGGACAGCTTTGTAGCGGACTGTGCAATGGCAGTGTTAAAAGCACTGGAAAATTGTATCAGCAAAGAGAAGTTTATAGAAAAAATGAAACAGTTTGGATGGGAAGTAAACTGGGCAGAGAAACGGAAGCACATCACATTTCAGAACCAGGATGGGAAGAAAGTGCGAGACAGCAATTTGTCAAAAACATTCCATCTGGACATCAGCAAGGAGGGATTGGAGAATGAATTTGATAGAAATTACGAAAGGGTACGAGCCGAAGCAGAACGAACAAACGGAGCAGATGAAGAGCTTGCCGGATACTACCGACAAGTGGAAGCAGCTTGCGAAGGAGCAGGCGGCTTCACTGGAGCTAGTGACGGAAGAGAGAGACGAGTTACAGGTGAAAAATCAGAAGATGAACGAGTTTATCCAGAAATTTCAGGAAAGGACACACAAGCTGAAAATGGAAAAACAGAATTTATTCTTCGAGAATCACGAAATGCAAGACGAAATTCGGAAATTAAACGACGAAATTCATCGTTTGACAACCGAACTGTCCGAAACGCAGAAGTTGAATCGATCGCTTCAGCAGAGCAACGACGATTTGAGAAACAGAAACGGCTTGAAGAGCAGGAGCGAACAAGAGCAGCTCGAAGAAGAAATAAAAGACGTTCGGGACCAGAACTCTAAATTGCAGATACAGGTGAATAAATCATCTGTTGAGGCAGTAGATGAAGTACAGAAGAAACAGAAAGAAGCAGAGAAAAAGGCTAGAACAATAGAATACCAGTTTAATAAGGCACAAGAAGAAGTAAAGACTGTGAAGAAAAAAACAGATTGTGAAATAAAAAAGTTGAAAAATGAAGCGAAAGAAAAGGAAACATTCTGGATGATAGCTTATATGATCTTGGTTTTGTTGGCAGTAATAAAAAATACAGTATTTCAAAAAGATCTATTTGCTTGCATAACTGTTCCATTGAGGTTTTGGTATAGATATATAGAGTGGTTAATCCATCCATCAGAATTAAATATTTTAGGTGAGCGAGAGTATTTTTCAGCAGGATGGTCGTGGTTTTTGAGAATTATGACTATTCTTATTTTTCTTGGACTAGGAATAAGTAGTGAGATATTTGTGTTGAGGAAGATAGAGCAGTATCGAAAAGCATGGGATAAATATTCTATATGGATTCTGCTTATCAGCGTGTCATCAATTGCTGTAATAGGTGATGTAGTGAGAAAATATTTCACGATAAATCTTATATTGCTCTTGGGACTTATAAATATTGCTGCTATGGAAATAAAAATCTACTGTCATAATAAAAGGGAATTATATTAGAAAAATATTTATGGTTATGAAAAACCAAATTTGATTATTGACAATCAAATAAACAAATGCTATAGTGAATACAAGAGAATTGATTGTGAATAACCAAAGGAGGAAACAGGGTTGAATATTTCAGTTAAAGAGTTAAAAGAAAAAGAAGGCTCGAAAGTTGAAGAGATTAGTTGGAATATTTCAAATAGGATGAGAGAACTTGGAAATACATCCGTATATGGAGGCTTTTGCTTATCGTATGTGGCGTATTTATCTTTAAAAAATAAGATAAACGATGTATATCAGTTAGTAGAATATGTGGAACTGACTTTTTCACCGGAGAGAGTCAGTTTCATAAAAGGAAATATTGAAAATTTATGGAATGTGGCAATAGAAATCGGAGAAGCATATTCAGAAGAAACACTTTTAGCAGTAGTATTGTGGTGGCCATTGCAAGGAAATAAATTTATGGGAGAATGCGAAACCCCACAGAGTGTTGTAAAGTTGGCAAATGAGATACTTCAAATTTCAAATGATAAGGCAGCAGATTTCTGTAGTGGAATTGGAACATTTCTAGTGAATGCTATAGAAAGAAATCCAGAATCACAGTTTTATGGTGTGGAGCTTGTAACTGAGGTCAAAGAAGTGGCAGAAATCAGAACGGAATTAATTTCTGATCGGGTGAAAATTGAGCAAAAATCAATTCTGAACATTGATGACAATCTGATGTTTGATAAAATATTCTGTGATTATCCTTGGGGGATAAGGGCGAAAGAGAGTATTGGAAACAACGAGGAATTAGAGGTGATATATAATGTTATACCAGAAGTACAGAAAGTAGCTGCGGGAGACTGGGTATTTATTATAAATGTCATGAATCATCTCAACAAACATGGAAAAGCGGTTGTTTCGGTGAGTAATGGAGTGACTTGGAACGGAGGAATCAATACAGTAATCCGCGAAAAATTTGTAAAAAAAGGATTTGTCGAGGCGGTGATAGCACTTCCATCCAATTTGTATTCGAATACTGGAATTGCCTGTTCATTACTGGTATTAAGCAGAAATAATAAAAATATAAGAATGATAGATGCAACGGAGATGGTTTCAGTTGGACGAAGACAGAATGTTCTTAGTGATGAAAATATTTCTAAAATTATTAAATTGCTGAATACAGATGACGATAACTCAAAGCTAGTTTTGGGTGAAGAGGTGGCAAAAAATGAATACACTCTTAATCCGTCAAGATATCTTCAAAAAGAGATGCCCATAAAAAACGGTGTAGCATTTGAATCTGTGATAAAGAACATAACAAGAGGAGCACAGATTAAAGCAACGATTTTAGATGAAATTGTATCTGATGAACCAACGAACATGCAGTATTTGATGCTGGCAAATATAAAGGATGGTATTATTAGTGATGATCTTCCTTATTTGAAAGAAATGAATCCTAAATACGAGAAATATTGTATTAAAAATGGAAGTCTCGTAATTTCCAAAAATGTATCTCCGGTAAAATTGGCAATTGCATCCGTAAAAGAAGGAAATAAGATTTTAGCAAATGGTAATCTTTATGTTATTGAGTTAGATGAAGATAAGATAAATCCTTACTTTTTGAAAGCATATTTGGAAAGTGAAAATGGAAAAGCAGCCTTATCTAGAGTAGCAGTTGGGGCTACTTTATTAAATCTGCCGGTTGAAGGATTGAAAAAAATAACAATTCCATTGCCTGACTTAAAAAGTCAGAAGATAATTGCAGATAAATATTACGCCAAGATAAATGAAATAAAAGAATTGAAATACAAATTAGAAAAGGCAACAGCAGAATTAGAACATATTTATACGGAGGAAAAATAAATGGATGAAAATAATAAATTTGATGTAGTTGGAACTAATATAGCAGAGAAAGCGACAATGATCTGGAATGTAGCAGATATGCTCCGTGGCCCATTTAAACCGCATGAATATGGATTGGTAATTTTGCCAATGACAGTAGTAAAAAGATTTCATGATTGTTTATTACCGACACATAAAGCAGTATTGAAACAGTATGAAAAGGTGAAGAATTTTGCTGTAATTGATGGATTTCTGACGAAGGCTTCCGGTTATCAATTTTATAACATCAGCAAATATACATTTGAATCTTTATTAGCTGATCCGGAAAATATCGAAGCAAATTTTCGAGATTATCTGAATGGATTCTCAGCAAATGTTCAGGATGTGCTGGCAAAGTTTGATTTTGACAATATTATCCGCAGAATGGTAGAAAGCAATACCTTGTATCTTGTCATAAAGGAATTTAATTCGCAAAAAGGATATCTGGGACCAGATAAGATCAGTGCAGTAGACTGTGGGTATATTTTTGAAGATTTAGTAAAACGATTTTCAGAATCTTTTGGCGAAGAGGCAGGAGCGCATTTTACCAGCAGGGATATCATATACTTAATGACCGATTTACTTTTATCAGATGCAGATTTGAGCAAGGGTGGAAATGTAACAGTGTATGATATGGCAATGGGAACATCTCAGATGCTCAGTTGCATGGAAGAAAGAATTCAGGAGCTGAATAAGGAGATTGGGGTTACCTGTTTTGGTCAGGAGTTTAATCCCTCTACATTTGCGATTGCAAAAGCAGATATGATGATTCGTGGGGGTGATCCAAATAATATGAGATTTGGAGATACCTTGTCAGAAGATCAGTTTAGCGGGTATCAGTTTCAGTATATTATTTCAAATCCACCTTTCGGAATTGACTGGAAAAGAGAAAAAACAGCAGTAGAGGCAGAGGCGAAAAAAGGTGAATTGGGAAGATTTGCACCCGGACTTCCGAAGATATCAGATGGACAGCAGTTGTTTGTATTGAACGGACTTTCCAAGCTGGCTCCAAATGGAAAAATGGCTATCATTCAGAATGGATCACCATTATTTTCAGGAGATGCAGGAAGCGGCCCGTCAGAGATTAGAAGATATATCCTGGAAAACGACTGGTTGGATGCGATTGTGCAGTTAGGGACAGATATGTTTATGAATACCGGTATCAGCACTTATATTTGGATTTGTTCTAAAGATAAACCAGTGCACAGAGCTGGAAAAGTGCAGTTGATTGATGCTTCGCATTGTTTTGAAGCAAGAAGAAAAAGTATCGGAACAAAAAGAAATGACATTACTGATAAATGCCGTGATCTGATTGTAAAGGCATATGGTGCATTTGAAAATGGAACTGTATATGGTGAGAAAGATGGTATTTACTGTCAGAGCAAGATTTTTGACACAGAGGAATTTGGATATCAGAAGATTGTAGTAGAACAGCCACAGAAAGATGAAAATGGTGAAACTATATTAAAGAAGGGAAAGCCAGTGGCTGATGTGTCTCTGCGTGATACGGAAAATGTACCGCTGACAGAAGAAATTGAGGAATATTTCAAGAGAGAAGTATTACCATATGCACCAGAAGCATGGATAGATGAAAAGAAAACGAAAAAAGGATACGAGATTCCAATGACAAGGTACTTTTATGAATATCAGGCACCGGAACCAGTGGAAGAAATTGCCGTACGTTTACATGAACTGGAGTTGGATATTCAGAATAGTTTAAATGCTTTGTTTGGGGAGAAATGATATGAGTAGAGAGATGAAAGATTCTGGGGTTGAATGGATTGGAGAGATACCGGAGGAATGGGAGATAAGGAGACTAAAAGCACTACTTATTGAAAGAAATCAGAAAAATGATGATTTAAAAACAAAATTTATCTTGTCGTTAGGGGTTAATTATGGCGTAGTACCATATTCAGAAAAAGAAGGTGGTGGAAATAAAGCAAAAGAAAATTTACAGGATTATAAAGTGGCATATCCAGGTGATATAGTAATGAATAGTATGAATATTATATCAGGCTCAGTTGGAATATCGCATTATATGGGGTGTGTAAGCCCTGTATATTATATGTTTTATCCTAGAAATAATGATGTAAATGTTAACTATTATCATTTTTTATTTCAAACAAAAGCATTTCAAAGAAGTTTGGTGGGATTAGGCAATGGAATATTGATAAAAGAAAATGAAAAAGGAAATTTTAATACAGTTAGAATGCGTATACCAGTAAACAGATTGAATGCATTATTTCTCCCAATGCCCGATTTAGAAGAGCAAAATAGAATTTCAACATTTTTAACTGATAAATGCTTAAAAATAGAGAATATCATAAAGGATACAGAGACATCTATAGAAAAATATAAGAAACTTAAATTGGCTCTTATAACAAAAAGTGTTACGAAGGGAATTCGTAAAAATAGAAAGTTTAAAGATAGCGGATATGATTTTATAGGGCTAATTCCTGAGGAATGGGAAATATGTAAGGTAAGACATATAGGAAGTTTACAAAATGGAATAAGTAAGGGAGCAGAATATTTTGGAAAAGGCTATCCGTTTGTAAGTTATGGGGATGTATATCGTAATTACTCTTTACCAAGACAAGTAGAGGGCTTAATTGATTCAACAGAAAAGGAACAAGAAATATATTCAGTGAAAAAGGGAGATGTTTTCTTTACAAGAACATCAGAGACAATAGAAGAAGTTGGATTTTCAAGTGTATGTGAAAAGGATATACTTAATGCAACTTTTGCAGGATTTTTGATAAGACTTAGACCATTCGAACAAGAGAAGATAGATACTGAATTTTTAAAGTATTATTTTAGAAGTGAGCATCAACGGTTTTATCTTGTAAAAGAAATGAATTTAGTGACAAGAGCAAGTTTGGGCCAACCTTTACTTAAAGGAATGCCGGTACTTGTCCCATCTAAAGTAGAACAAGAAGAAATTGCGAAATATTTGAACAAAAAATGCAACATTATTGATAAAGTAATACAAAAAAAAGAAGAGATGATTCAGGAAATTAGTGAGTATAAAAAATCCTTGATTTACGAGTATATCACAGGAAAAAGGGAGGTGCCAAAATCTTGAGTATAGATGTTACAACAGAGAAACGTTTTGAAGCAGATATTGAAGAATTTTTTCTATCACCGACAGGTGGCTACACCCATAATAACGATGTGTATAATTCGCAGCTTGGCGTTTATAAAGATACTCTATTGAGATTTATTCAGAGAACACAGCCAAAGGAATGGAAACGTTTTTTATTGCAGAATAAAGTGGATCCAGAACGCAAATTCTGTCTTGCTTTCAACAATGCCTGCGATATGGACGGACTTATTTCTGTACTGCGACATGGATTTAAACATAGAGGTATTCCGTTCAAAGTATGTTATTTTAAACCAGAATCTGGCTTAAATCAAACAACGGAAGCACTGTACGAAAAGAATGAAATTACTTGCAACAGACAATGGTTTTATTCCAGTGATACACATAATTCTATTGATATGGTTCTGTCGGTAAATGGGATTCCGGTATTTGCCCTTGAATTAAAGAATCAGTATACAGGACAAAACGTTGATAATGCTAAGCGTCAGTGGATGTATGATCGTGACCCAAGAGAAATATGTTTTCAGTTCAATAAGAGAATCTTAGGATATTTTTGTATTGATCAGTTGGAAGTTTGGATGACAACACGGTTGGAAGGAAAAAATACATATTTTCTTCCGTTCAATCAGGGATCGAACGGTGCAGGAAATGATGGCGGCAAGGGAAATCCTGCGAATCCAGACGGATATCCGACATCATATTTCTGGGAGTATGTATTCCAGAAAGATAGTATGATGGATATTATCCAAAAGTTTATTCATCTGCAGGTAAAGGAAGAAAAGAAACAAATGCCTGACGGATCAGAGCAGGTCACGAAGAAGAAAAGATTGATTTTCCCAAGATATCATCAATTGGATGTTGTACGTAAATTAATTGCAGATGTGAAAAAAGAAGGCGCAGGTCGTAATTATCTGATTCAACATAGTGCAGGTTCTGGAAAATCCAATTCTATTGCCTGGACAGCGTATAGACTGGCTTCCTTACATGATTCGAATGACGAATCTGTTTTCAGCAGTGTGGTTGTAGTTACAGACCGAACCGTGTTAGATGAACAATTACAGGAAACCATTTCAGGGTTTGATCACACGATAGGGTCGGTAGAGACGATTGATGATAAAAAGAACTCAAAAGATTTAAGAGACGCCATCAATAACGGAGCAAGAATTATTGTAACTACATTGCAGAAATTCCCGGTGATTTATCAGGAAGTGGATAAGGTTGCCGGAAGAAATTTTGCGATTATTGTCGATGAAGCTCATTCTTCACAGACAGGAAGTTCTGCAATGAAACTGAAAGCGGCTTTGGCTGATACAGAAGCAGCATTGCGAGAATATGCGGAAATAGAAGGAAAAGCAGAAGATGAAATAGATAGAAATGACAAACTTGTGCAGGAGATGCTGACACATGGAAAACATCCAAATCTATCCTTTTTTGCATTTACTGCAACTCCAAAACCAGCAACACTGGAGATGTTTGGAAGTCAATGGACAGATGGAAGTTTCCATCCATTTCATATTTATAGTATGAGACAGGCAATAGAGGAAGGATTCATTCTGGATGTTTTGCAGAATTATATGACTTACAGTACTTGCTTCAAAATTGCAAAAGACACACCGGAAAATCCAGAGCTTCCAGAAAGCAGAGCAACAAAAATTATAAAGAAATATGAAAAATTACATCCATATAATATCAGCCAGAAATCACAGATTATCGTAGAAACATTCAGAGAGACTACGAAACAAAAAATCGGTGGAAAAGGAAAAATGATGGTTGTCACAGACTCGAGACTGGCAGCAGTTCGATATTTCCATGAAATCAAAAGATATATAAGAGAACAACATTATGTAGATATGGATATTTTGGCTGCATTTTCTGGAACGGTGCAGGATGGAGATGAAGAGTATACAGAAGCCAGGCTGAACGTAAGGAAAGATGGAAGCCATATATCAGAAAGTCAGACAAAGGAAGAATTCCACGATAATTTTAATGTTCTGGTAGTAGCAGAAAAATATCAGACTGGTTTTGATGAACCATTGTTACATACAATGATTGTTGACAAAAAATTGAAAAATGTGAAAGCAGTGCAGACGTTATCTCGTTTAAATCGAACATGCCCTGGAAAAGTGGACACATTTGTGTTGGATTTTGCAAATAAAAAAGAAGATATTCTGGAAGCATTTCAGCCATTTTATCAGGAGACAAGCCTTGAGCAGGAAGTAAATGTGGATTTGATTTATCAGACAGAAAAAGAACTTCTGGATTATGCAATTTATAACGAGAATGATATCAGGGCATTTACTGATATATGGAATCATCCTGGTAAGCAGGATGCAACTGCTATGGGAAAAATGACAAGTGTATTAAAACCGGTAGCAGACAGATATAATTTGAAAAACCCAGAAGAACGGTATCAATTCAGAAGACAGGTAAGAAAATTATTACGATGGTATAGTTATATAACACAAGTAGTTCGTATGTTTGACACTGATATGCATAAGGAATATCTCTTCCTTAGCTATTTGATCGGACTTTTGCCAGAAGAAAAGGAAGAACCGATTGATTTAGATGGAAAGCTGAAACTGGAATATTATAAACTGCAGAAAACATTTGAGGGTGCAATAAAACTGGAAAAAGTTGATGGGCAGTATGTTCCATCTAAAAAGCAGGGGGCACAGGGAATCCGACAGAAAAGCACATTGGATGAAATCTTGGATAAGATTAACGAGAAGTATAAAGGGCAGTTCACAGATGGAGATCGGGTGATGCTTGGTGCGTTACACGATAAACTGATTGCTGATGATAAACTGGCAAGTTCTGCACGTACTTCAGATCCAAGAATTTTTACGGAAAGTATTTTCCCTTCAGCTTTTGGAAATGCAGCAATGGAAAGCTATATGGAAGCACAGGACAGCTATGGTTCTCTATTCGAAGACAAAAGTAAGTATGATGCTGTGATGAGTGCATTGGCGGGAGTGATTTACAGGGAAATGCGTTCTAAAAAGACTGTGGATTACCGGAAAATTGAGAGAGACGAGCAAGTGCAAATGGTAGCGGAAGAACCAGTTAAATATGGGAAATAAGTAAGAATTATAAAGCGTGGAGGGTGTTTTATGTATATTTCTTCAGTTTCAATTGAAAACTTTAGAGCGTTTAAAGAGAAGACCGTATTTCATTTTAATCCAGGAGTTACCGTACTTATCGGAGAAAATGATTGTGGAAAATCAACTGTTATCGATGCCATTCGTTATGTGTTAGGAACAACAGATCAATCGTGGCAGCGTGTAGAGTTATCTGATTATCATCAAGAAAATACCGATAATGAAATACATATTACTATTACATTTTCAAACTTAACAGTTAGAGAAAAAGCAGCTTTTTTGGAGTGTTTAACGTACACAAAAGACGAAGAAATACTAATAATTAATTGGTCAGCAAAGTATATGACTAATGTAAATCCACATAGGACATTTGTAAGTGTGAATTGCGGAAGAAATGCAGATGTAGCAGCACCTTCAGCAGAAGCACGTGAATTGTTAAGAGTGACATATTTAAAGCCACTGAGAGATGCACAAGCACAAATGAGATCGGGAAGAGGATCACGTTTGGCTCAAATATTAAGTAGTATACCAGATTTGAATTTAGGTGAGCGAGAATATAAAGAAGGAATAGATATAACTTCATTGTCTCTCGCTGGAATTTTTGATTTGTCCAATCAGTTACTGGCTGAACATAAAGTGATTAAAGCTGTGAATAAGGGAATAGGTGATATTTTAAATACAGAGTTAATGCTAAATAATGATGCTGTAAAAACACAAATTACAGTCGCTGGTGATGGTAACACGGATGAAAAGAAGATATATTCATTGTTGGAAAAATTGGATTTGAATATTCAAAAAGATTCAGTATCAAATTATGGTAATGTGGGACTTGGAACAAGCAATTTAATGAGTATGGCATGTGAAATGTTACTGAATCAGGATAATAATGAATTAAGTACATTCATGTTAATTGAAGAACCGGAAGCGCATATACATGCTCAAAGACAATTGAAGCTTATACAGTCTATGCAAAAGAAAGGAGAAAATCAACAAGTAATAATGACAACGCATTCTCCTTTATTGGCATCAGTGGTAGAACTTAATAATTTACTTTTGATACAAAATCGGAAAGCTTTTTCGATGAGAGAGGGAGAAACAATGTTGGATTCTTCTGATTATAAATTTTTAGAACGTTATTTGGATGCTACGAAAGCCAATTTATTTTTTGCCAAAGGTGTAATCATTGTAGAAGGACCAGGAGAGGCTTTATTATTACCAACTCTTGCGCAATTATTGAACAGAAATTTAACAGATTATGGAATATCTATTGTTGATGTTAAAAGTACAGGTCTTCGAAGATATGCAAGGATTTTTCAGAGAAAAGAGGGAGATGAAATAAATATTCCTGTATCGTGTATTACAGATAGAGATGTAATGCCAGAATGCGCACCTGCAATTTGTCTTGATGAAAAATATAAGGATAAAGAAAATTGGCCAAAGAAAAATCGAAAATGGAAAGTAGAGTCTGAAATAAAAGACAAAGAAAAGTATATACAAGAGATTGAAAAAAGGCAAATGGTCAAAATGTTAAAACATTTATTCCAGAGCAGTGGACGTTGGAATATGAGCTAGCTGCCAATGGATTAGGCGAAGAAATGTTGCAAACTATTGCAACTATGCTTGCAGAAAAAATTCAGGACAAAGAAAAGAACGAGGAGAAGAAAGCGGAGCTATTAGAAAAGTACACAAAAGAATATAATGAATATAAGAGTAAAGAGGCTAAAGCATCTTATGTATACTCGTTTTTTTCGCATAAGATAGTATCAAAAGCGGAGTTTGCGCAAAAATTTAGTTTTGATTTGGAAAACATATTTAAGGGAAAAACAGTTGAAGAGATAGTGACAGTATTGCCAAATTATTTGGTGAAAGCTATAGAATATGTGACAACAAACATTGAAGGAATATAGAGTATGGATAAAGAAAATTTTGGATTGCAAATTACAGATGAGGACATTGAATGGGTTAGAACTATAATGCCTGATATTGAATTGGATGAATGCAGAATTCAAATTTTGAAAAATATGAATTCAGTGGATATTCATGCCTGTCCAGGAAGTGGAAAAACGACCATTTTGGTAGCGAAGTTGGCAATATTATCCCGTAAATGGAAATGGCAAAATCGTGGGATATGTGTGTTATCTCATACAAATGTTGCACGAGAAGAAATCGAAGAGCGATTAGGAACTCTGAATGTTGGGAAAAAACTATTATCTTATCCGCATTTTATCGGGACATTTCAAGCTTTTTTGGATACATTTATTGCAATGCCTTTTTTGAGAAGCTGTGGCTGTCCGGTAAATATAATTGACACAGATTATGTACTGGAGCGTCGATGGAAAAGTATACGAATAAAAAAATGGTTAGAAGCACATGGAAAAGATAAATATGTATGCGATCCACTGGAATTACCGTATAAATTAGATGTTAAATTAGGAACGGGAACAGCAACATATAAGAATGTCGTAAAAGCTGTTACTGAATCAAGGCGCAGAGGAGAATTTACTTTTAATGAAATGGAATTGTATGCAGCAAAAGGAATAGATAGCATTTCAACGCTTGCTGAGCTGATTCAGATGAGATTTCCTGTTATTTTTATAGATGAGGCACAAGATACGAAAAAAGAAATATGGGAATTGCTAAATAAAATCTATGAAAAACCGCTCTATAATAGTTTTTATCAGGCATACGGTGATAGTAATCAAGCAATTTATAATTCTTATGAAAAAATGGAGGATGTCGAATATTTTCCAAGAGCAAATGCACTGCAGATGCTGAATAGCAAAAGATTTGGAGCAGAAATAGCAAAGTTAGCTAATGGAGTAGCACTGGATAAGAGTAATATGATAGGAGAAGGGCGGCCATTTTCGAATAATAATATACAAAACACAATATTTTTATTTGAAAATGGTCAAGAGAATATCGTAGTAGATAAATTTGCAGAACTAATATTCAGAAGTTTTTCACATGATGAATTAGAAGAATACCAGAAATATGGGTGTCACGTATTAGGGATGGTTCACAAAATAGATAAAGAAATGAGTATAAAAAACTATTTTGAAGAGTATAATCCAGAAGTAAAAAAACAAACGCCCAACCATCTGATAGATTATTTTTGGATCGCCGAAGAACAGATGGAAAAAAAAGGAGAACTGTCTTTAAAAGTTGAATGGATATCAAAAGGAATATGTAAGATAATGAGGAAATATCCGTTGAAAGAAATTGAAAAATCTTCTTCAGCATTTAATTCTATTATTAAAACAGTGCGACCAGAGAATAGAGAAGAAATAAGAAGTGGATTGCTGGAAATTATGTGCATGAATTGGAAAACAAAGAATGAATGGGAGAATGTTATTGATCAAATTTTACATCTTTTGTCAGATGTTATAAAATATACTGATGCAAGAAAAGATGAATTTTTGTTCTGGGATGGCAGCGAGAAACCAGAAGAATATACGAAAAATAGAAATAGAGTGAATGAAAAAGAATATGAGAATGAATCTGGAGATAAAATAAACATAAAGTTTGGAAGTATACATTCATCAAAGGGTAGAACACATTTGGCAACATTAGTAGTGGAGACAAAGTATTACGAAGATAATCTTTCATCTATATTACCATGGCTTTCGGGAAAACGTCCTAAATTAGGTGTGCGGAATAAAAAGAGATTAAAATGTCATTATGTGGCAATGACACGTGCGAAAGGATTGCTTTGCTTGGCAATACCGAGAAAAAGTGTGAGTGATCAAGTACGAAAAGAATTAGAAAATTTTGGGTGGAACTTAGAAGTGGTTTAATAGGAAGGTGATGTCATGGCAATACGATCAGTAGAGTACCTGCAAAGTCTTGTGCGAGAGCTTGCAAAGCTTCCGGACGAGACGGAGTGGGTAGAATTTAAATGTAACACCCAGAAACCGCAGATGATTGGCGAATAT
>OGDE01001486.1_pt1 | contig 14388 bp, 10 predicted proteins | sample 1570321 | NCBI WGS metagenome assembly OGDE01 (sample SAMEA2581976, study PRJEB24529) | metagenome | biome: Human gut stool | place: China | collected 2011 | reverse complement strand
CGGGATTTCGTTGAAGGTGCCGCTTCGAACGGGGAAACCCGCCCAGAAGCCCGCGCCCTGGGAGACGTAGAGCTTCATGCCGCTCACCTCATAAAAGCCCTTGACGAAGCCGTTGTTGGCAAGCGAGGCGAGAATCGCGACGGGGCCCGTGTGGCCGCCGTGGGTGTGGCCCGAAAGCTGCAGGTCCACCTTCCAGGCATGGTTCGCAGCCTCGGGAGCCGTGCGGGGCTGATGGTCCATCAGGATGCGGAGGTCGTCGTCGGCAAGATTGGAGAGCGTGCCCGCAAGGTCGTGACGGCCTGCGCCCGTGCGCTCGGCGGCGAGGTCCTCCACGCCCGCCACCGTCACGCGGCGGCCCTTGACGGCGATGGAGACGGCCTCGTTCTCGAGGATCACGACGCCGTGGCGCCTGATGATCTCAAGGAGCTTCTCGCGCTCGGGACGGATGTACTCATAGTTGCCCGTCACGCCGAAGATGCCGTAGGCGGCCTTGAGGCCGGAAAGAGGCGCGAGGTCCGCATCGCGCTGAAGAACGGCGACCTCCCTGTCGAGCGGACCGTCGGAGAAGTCGCCCGTGATGAGGACGAGGTCGGGCTTGGCCTCATTGACGGCCTTCACCACGGCTTCGGTGCGGGCGGCGGGAAAGAGGTTCGAGGCGTGCAGGTCCGTGATCTGGGCGACCTTGAAGCCCTCGAGCTCGGGCGGCAGGTTCCTGACGGCCACGGTCATCGGCTCGACCGTGGGCTCGGAGAGCGCGTTCCAGGTCGAGGTGATGCCGAAGAAGATGCCGAAGACGGCCACGAAGCACGTCGAGACGATCGTGAAAAGATCGCGCTTCTCGACGGGCAGCCCCATCTTCCTGCGCACGAGTCCGCGCACGCCGCCGATCACGTCGCGCGCGAGCGCCAGCAGGAAGAACCAGTAGGCAAAGCTCACGAAGAGCCCCGTGACAGGCAGCGTGTCGACGATGAAGGGGCGCGCGGACAGGGGGGTCGTGGCGAGGAAGGCGAAGTGCAAGGCGCCCGCAAGCGCAAAGAAGGCCGTGACGGCAAGCTTCGAGGTCGTGCCGAGATGGGCGATGCGGATCGTGCGCCAGATGCCGTAGGCGGCCATCAGGGCCGTGATGAGCGCGCAGATGAGATAGACGGTGACGTGCATGGAAATGAAATCGGTCTTGTGGTCTGGTGGTTTGGGAGACTTCTGCGGAAAGCCTGAGGGAGGCCCGTCCTAACGTGAAGCGGCAGGCATTGTACACGGGGGCGCAAGGCTTCTGGCGATGCAAGGCGTCGGATTCTTGCGCAATCCCCTCATCTGCGGGCGGATTTGCACTCCGAGGAGAGTGTCTGAGGCAGGAAGCCCGGATGCAGCAGGGGCGCCGGGCGGGAAAGTGAATTCCCTGCAACGGCGCCCCGAAGACCGTGATGACTGTGGTAGTGCAGCGACGGTCAGGCGGGAGGCGTGAAGACCATGGCCGCGCGTTCCTCCTCGAGCCTGCGGCTGTGCTCGCGTTCGAGAAGTTGTTCGCCCCAGAGGCGGCAGAAGGCGAGGAAGGCCTGGAGGTCGGAGGAGCGGTACTTCTGCTTGTGCATGCAGAAGGAGAGTTGCCTCGTGAAGGTCTCGGGACACTTGACGCGCCTGAGGTGCGGGCCGAAGAACGGATCGTGGAGGATGCGCTCGGAGATGAAGGTGAGACCCATGCCGTTGATGATCATGCCGACGATCGTCTCGAAGCTGTTGACGTTCGCGACGATGTTGTGCTCGGAGAGGTGAAGCCCGATCTGCGCATCGAAGAAGATGCGGGTGCTCGAGCCCTCCTCTCTCAGGATCCAGTGTTCGCGCGAGAGCTGCTCCCAGGTCGCGACGCCCTGCGTGAGGCGGTGCCCCTTGGGCGCCACCACGACCATTTCGTCGGAAATCCACGGCTCGGTGATGAGGTGCGGATTCGTGACGGGGCCCTCGACGATCGAGATGTCGGTCGAGAAGTTGAGGAGCGATTCGGCCACCTCGGCGGTGTTGGCGATGCGCATTTCGGGCATCCAGCCCGAGTGCGCCTGGAAGTCGCGCATCAGGTCCGAGAGCATGAAGGAGCCGATCGTGAACGTGCAGGCAAGCCTGAGCTGGCCCGTCGTGCGACCCGAAAAAAGCGACTCGATGTCGTCGGTGCGCTCCATGAGCTCGTCGGCGGCGGGCTTGAGGCGTCTGCCTTCGGCCGAAAGAAGGAGTCGGCCGCGGGTGCGCTCGAAGAGCGTGACGCCGAGGCGCCCCTCGAGCTCCGTCAGGGCCTGGCTCACCGCGCTCTTGCTCATCGCAAGATCCTGCGCCGCAACCGACAGGTTCTCGGTGCGGGCGACTGCAAGAAAGACCTGCATCTGGCGAAGCGTAATCTGCATGACTGGGTCCTCGTGGAAAGGTTGGCGGGAATGACGGTCCGGCTCCCTCGAACGAGGGACCGTCTGAAAGCCGGCATTCTCAAACGATGATTATGGCACGCACGCTCCGTGATCCGAAGCCCCAAGCGGGTAAACCCGTGAGGAAATCACGCTCGAGGGTCAGACGGCGGGCCTGCGCCTCTCTCTCGAAAGGCCGAGCAGAATCCGCATGTCGGCGCTGAGCTTCACGTCGTGCAGGACCGAAGCGTCCCCGCACCAGACGACGTCCTCGGGCGAAAGACGCCAGGCGGCGTGCCTGATGAAGCTCTCTCCGAGCAGCGCGGCCGCCCTCGGAATGCTCATCACGTCGACCAGTCCGATCTCGTAGTCGGGCCAGTTTCGAGGGCCGCCCAGAAGCAGTCCCGGCGTGAAGTGCCGCCTGCAGTACGGCCTGTTGCGCCCGATCTCGCGGTGAACCGCCATGCCCGTAAAGAGGATCGTGTTGTGCGTGCGCTGCCTAGTGGGCTCAATCTCGGCCGAGGTGCGGTAGCGGGCGAAGACGCATCCCGGAAAATCGACTTCCATCGAGGGCGGCACGGGCCAGGCCACCTGCTGACGAACCTTCTCGGCCGCATAGTCCGAGGACCAGTTGCCGATCGACTCGCGGGCCTCCTTCGAGAGGTTCTTCACGACGTTCCAGCGGGCGAGAATGCGGCGGGGCTTCGCGGCGCCTTCCTTCGTCTTCATGTTCGTGAACCTCAGGCGCTTCTCCTCCTCGAATTCGGCCCTCAGGGCGTCGGGATCGGTCGCAAAAATCGAAAGCGGCACGACGACGCTCATCACGCGCGTCTCCACATTGGCCTCGATCCATTCAGCCGCATCCTCGTAGGAAAAGAGATACTTCGCCTGCTGCGCCGCGTAGTCGAGCCCGGCAACCTCCTCGGCGCAGGCCGAGCGCACGCGGTCCGAAAGAAGTAGCCTCGGCAGGTCGACGCCGGCACCTTGATTAAAGGCGCTGTACGACGCCCAGGGCCCGATCGAGATGAGCTCCGGCATCGGATGCCTGTAGGTTCGCAGCCACTCGGCCGCCTCGACGGGATCCTCCGTCATGATGACGCTCCGTCGCCTCAATTCCGCCTGACGCCTTGCAACGTCCACCGCCAGAAGCACCGTTCCCGGGGCCGTCTCCTTGTCTTCCATGTCCATCGCGCAGTTGCGGGCGCTGCCACGGGCAGGCCCTATCCTTAATATTAAATGTTTTATAGAAGGTACATTCTATTCGAAGAAGCCGAAAAAGGCCTCCCTCTGCGGAAGGCCTGCAATAAGTCGTGAGGGCGCAGGATGTCCGGGCTTTCGGTAAAGCCGAACAATCAAAGTCGAGTCGGTCACGTTTTCCGAACGATCGGTTCTGAAAATAGCGACGCTTCCGAACGAATTTTCTGCCAAAATAGCCCCGCAAACCAAGGGTAATCCCGCCCTTTTCTTGAGAATTCCTATGTTCAAAAAGCTTCACTACAAGGTTCGTGGCCTGCCCACGCCGCTCGCTGGTCTCGCGCTCGGCATTGCGAGTCTGGGCTGGTGCCTCGAGAACGCCCTGCCGCTCGCGGGCTGGGGCCAGACGACGGGTGCCGTGATCGGCCTCGTCATGATCGGCTTTCTGGTGCTTCGCTTCACGGCGCACCACGACACGCTCTGGGCCGACCTGAAGCATCCCGTCGTGGGCAGCATCGTCCCGACGTTCGCGATGTGCCTGATGGTGGTCTCGAAGACTGCGGGCCACTGGATGCCCGAAGCGGGCGTCGTGCTCTGGTGCGCAGCGGTGCTCCTTCATCTGGCGGCGCTCGGCATCTTCGTCGTGAACCGCTTGCAGGAACCTAGGCTCGAACTCATGGTGCCCTCCTGGTTCGTGCCGCCCATCGGCATCGTGGTGGCCGACGTGACCTTCCCCGAGGTGGCCGTGCTGCTTCCCTTCGCGAAGATCCTCTTCTGGATGGGCGCCGCGGCCTATGCCGTGCTCCTGCCGCTGATGATCTACCGCCTCTTCTTCCTCCCCGAAGTCCCCAACGGCGCCAAGCCCACGATCGCGATTCTGGCCGCGCCCGCGAGCCTGCTGCTTGCAGGCTATCTCACGGTCGAGAAGGATCCGTCGCTTCTCCTCGTCGCGCTCCTCTTCGGCATCGCGATCCTCATGACGGTCGTGATCTACTTCGCCTTCTGGCGCCTCCTGAGGCTTCAGTTCTCGCCGGGCTACGCGGCCTTCACCTTCCCGATGGCCATCGGCGCGACGGCGCTCTACAAGCTCTCGAACCTCGTGGCGGGCTTCCCCGGCGCCCTTCACTACGCGCACCAGATCCGCTTCCTCGCCCACGTCGAAGTGACGGTCGCCGCCGTGGTGATCCTCTATGTGGCGGCCCTCTACGCGAAGAACCTCCGCGGCATGCTCCCGAAGTTCCCCGCCGCAGCCTGAGTCTCCGGGCTGCACGCCCCTCACAAGCCTTGTTCAAAACGGCGTCCCGCTTCATCCGGCGGGGCGCCGTTTCTGCATCGTTCTCTTCATCTCGTCCCGCGCACGACATTCGGGAAACGGCGATGCCGTTCTCATAAAGTCGCGCATGGACGACGACCGCCTCCAAACGCAGGCCCCAAGGTCGATTCCGCCCGTTTGTTGCGTTTGCGCAACAGTATAGGGGTTATCACCGCATTCCGGCCGGATACCCTGTCCCGCAGGCCGATGCACTAAATACGAAGGTCGTCCGGAAGGGGAGCTTCTTGCGAATCGCCCCCTCTTGTCCCAGTATTCTCCCTAGCCACGCGAAAAGCAGTGACTCCCAAATTTTCCCTTTTATTTGGATGACAAGATTATGTTCAAGAAGTCTCTTATCGCTGTCGCCGTTCTCGGCGCTACCGCTTTCTCCGTTCAGGCCGCTGAAGTTACGATGTACGGCAAGATCGACACGGGCCTCCAGTTCATGACCAATGAAGCTACCGAAGGCAACGAGACCCTGGCCGATACCGACACGTTCTCCATGGAAAACGGTCTGAACTCCGCCTCCCGCTTCGGCATCAAGGGTTCTGAAGATCTCGGCAACGGCATGAAGGTGAGCTTCCAGCTCGAAAATGGCTTCAAGTCCGACTCCGGCGAATTCAAGACCTCCGGCAAGCTCTTTGACCGTCAGGCCACCGTCGCCCTCTCCTCCGACTTCGGTACGCTCACCATGGGCCGCGTCGGCGGCATCGGTTCCGGCGCCGGCTTCGACCTCGTCTACGGCTACGGCGACGCCTTCGACGGCGGCTCCCCCAACGTCCTCGGCCTCGTCAAGTCCGCCCGCTACGACAACATGATCACGTACCAGACGCCGAAGTTCGCCGGTCTGCAGGTTACGGCTCAGTACTCCTTCAAGGAAGCCAGCGGCGACGCAGGCCGTGAAGGCTCCTCCGAAGTCAACCGCTACGCTTCCACGGCTCTTACGGGCAACTTCGGCGCCCTGAACACGGTTCTCGCCTACGAATTCCAGAACTACCAGTCCTTCGGTAAGGACGCCCGCGGTGAAGACGGCCACATCGTCTACCTCGGCGGCAACTACGACTGCGGCTTTGCCAAGACCTTCCTCATGGGCCAGTACTTCAAGGGCATCAAGCTCAGCACCGTCTCCTCTTTCGGCATGCTCAGCGAGGCTGATAAGAAAGAAGCCGACGGTGAATATGACAAGGGCACCAAGGGCTTCGGCGCTCACCTCGGCACGATCGTTCCGATCAGCAACGGCGACCTGACGGTCGGCGCCTACTATGTCGACGGCACGGCTGAAACGTCCAAGACCGACGTTGAAGAACGCGACTTCGACTACCTCGGCTTCGCCACGAAGTACGAATACCGCCTGAGCAAGCGCACGTCCGTCTACCTCGGCGCCGGCTTCTACAAGGCTACGGTTGACGCTACGTCCGGCCAGAACAATGAAATCGAACAGAAGGTCGGTGAAGTCTACACGGGTCTGACGCACGCTTTCTAATCTGAAACGCGTCACCTGCTGATGAAGCGGTCTGCCGACCGCTGAATCGGACCTGAACCCAAGCCCCTCGCGGATCCTTCCGCGGGGGGCTTTCCGTTTGCGGGTCCCTCCCCCGCTCCGCCCGTCTCCGCTCCCGAAAGACCGTCCCGAGCCCCTCAAAACCGCGCCTGAGGGGCACTTCAAGGGTCTGCGGTATTGACGATGGGGAGCCGATCCGTGATAATCATCCGATTGATCAGAAAGGCGGAGACGGCGCCCGCCGCCCCCACTAAGGGAAAGCGCAGCACGGAGCCCCGATCCCACGTCCGCCCCTCCAACTATTCGAGAGAGAATTCAAATGGCAGAAGACACCAACTACGTCACCCTTGAAGTGGCCATCGATTCGTCCCTTTATCACAATCTGATTCATGCCGCCGCCAACCGCGGCCAGTCCGTGAGCGAGTTCGTCGAGTCCGTGCTCGACCGCGAGGTCGAACAGGCGCTGAGCGAAACGCCGGTCGAGGTCCGCGACCCGCAGGACGAGGAGTAAGCCCCGCAGGGCTCTCCCAACAGATACCAACGACAGGAATTCAGGATCAGGAAGAAGGAGACAAGGCGATGACGGCCTGTGCACGAAAGAAGGTTTTGCTCATGATTCTCGACGGCTGGGGCATCGGCCGCGGCGACAGGGCCGACGTGATCGGCAGCGTCAGGCCGCAGCGCCTCGGCGAGTTTGCGGCGAAGTATCCGCACGCCGAACTGCGCACCGACGGCGAGAACGTGGGCCTGCCCGACGGCCAGATGGGCAACTCCGAAGTAGGCCACCTCAACATCGGTGCCGGCCGCGTCCTCTATCAGGACCTCGTCAAGATCAACCGCGCGGCCGCCGACGGCTCGATCGGCGACAATCCCGAGGTGAAAGCCCTCATCGACTACTGCCGCGAAAAGGGCTGCGCCCTGCACGTCATGGGCCTTCTCTCCGACGGCGGCGTGCACAGCCTCAACAGCCACATGTACGCGTTCCTGCGCCTTGCGAAGGCCGCGGGCCTCGAAAAGGTCTACGTACACGGCTTCCTTGACGGCCGCGACACCGATCCCAAGAGCGGCGAAGGCTTCGTGAAGGACATGCTCGCCGAAATGGCGAAGCCCGACACTGCGGGCGAACTCGTGAGCCTCGTGGGCCGCTACTGGGCCATGGACCGCGACAAGCGCTGGGAGCGCGTGCGCCGCGCCTACGACCTGCTCGTCAAGGGCGTGGGCAATCCCGTCGCCGACATGCCCGACGCCGTGCGCGTCTCCTACCGCCAGGGCATCACCGACGAGTTCCTCGAGCCGCAGTACCTCACGGACGCTCACGGCGTTGCCGTGGGCCGCATCCGCCCGCACAACGCCGTCGTCTTCGTGAACTTCCGCAACGACCGCGCCAAGGAGCTCACGACCGTGCTTACGCAGGAGGCCAGACCCGATTTCGAAATGGAGCCCTTGCCGCTCTACTTCTGCACGATGACGCCCTACGACCCGACCTACAAGGGCCTGCACGTCCTCTTCCCGAAGGAGAACGTCGTCAACACGATCGGTGAATGGGTCTCCGCCCAGGGCCTCAGGCAGCTGCGCATCGCCGAGACCGAAAAGTACGCCCACGTCACGTTCTTCCTCAACGGCGGCCGCGAAGCCCCGTATGAAGGCGAGGACCGCATCCTCGTGCCGAGTCCCTCGGTCGCGACCTACGACCTGCAGCCCCAGATGAGCGCCCCCGAGGTCACCGAAAAGCTCGTCGAGGCCATTGCCACCGAGCAGTACGACTTCATCTGCCTCAACTTCGCCAACGGCGACATGGTGGGCCACACGGGCGTCTACGACGCGATTGAAAAGGCCGTCGTCACCGTCGACGCCTGCGCAGGCGCCGTCATCGACGCCGCGCGCGACCACGGCTACGAAGTCGTCCAGATCGCCGACCACGGCAACGCCGACAACGCCGTCAACGCCGACGGCTCGCCCAACACGGCCCACTCGCTCAACCCGGTCCCCATCCTCGTCGTCTCCGACCGCGTCGAGCGTGTTGAAAACGGCGTCCTCGCCGACGTCGCCCCGACCGTGCTCACGCTCATGGGCCAGCCGATCCCGCCCGAAATGACGGGCCGCGTCCTCGTGACGATGCGCTGATCCCGCACTGGTCCGGTTCAAGATCAAAACAGCGAGCCCCTGCAGCCTGCCTGCCGGGGCTCTTTGCATTCCGGCCTTCCTCGTCCTCAGGAGCCCTGAAGCGTTCGCCTGTATTCGCCGGGCGTCATCCCGAAGACCTGCCGGAAGGCGGAGATGAAGGCCGAGGTGTTCTGGTAGCCCGCCGTGAGCGCCGCCTCCTCAACGCTCGTCTCGCGCGCGAGCTGTCCGAGGGAGACGAGGAGCACGTGCTGCAGACGCCAGTTGCGGAAGGTGAGTCCCGTCTCGGCCTGCACCTGACGGCTGAGCGTGCGCACGCTCATGCCCGCAAACGCAGCCCAGTCCTCCATCGTCCACTCGGCCTTCTCAAAGGAGGCGAACTCCATGGCGATCGCCTGAAGGCGCGGGCTTCTCGGGAGTGGCGCAAAGTGCGGCGGCAGGCGCCTTGCGAGCCTCACCTCCTCGATCGTCGCGAGCGCGAGAAGGCGCCTTGAAGCTTCCGGGCGCCTTCTGTCGAGCCCGCGGGCCGCAAAGAGCACCATCTCGACGGCCATGGGATTGAGCATCATGCGCACGACCTCGTCGGGAAAGCCCTCGAGCTGCGAGGGACCGACGTGAAAATAGACCGAGCGGCCGTCGAGCCCAAGCACGCCCGTGTGCGGGACGCCGGGCGGCACCCAGATCGCGCAGAGCGCGGGAATCGACCAGTAGCCGCTCTCGAGCTGCAGGCCCACGAGCCCGCCCACGGAGAGCGCGAGCTGCCCCGTCGGGTGCGTATGGAGCGGAAGCTGCGGCGAATCGGCGCTCACGTCGACATGTTCGTCGACGACGGCGGCGATCGACAGGACGGTCGGATCGTCGGGATTGAAGGCTGCGGGCCACTTGGTGGCGTAGGAACGTGCGGTCATGCCGGATGGAGGGGGTGGCAAGGATCGAAGGGTCGCGATTTTTCAAGGATAGGCGAGAAAAAGGGCCGCGTCTTCCGTCTGCGGGAAAACGCGGCCTCTGCGTGTGCCGCCTCACGTTGTCTGAAGCCGCCCGGAGGCAACGGTGAGCGGCTTCAGACCGTGAGACTACGGAACCTTGTACTCGAAGAGATGGCAGCGGCTGCACATGTTGACCGACTGTTCGTGGCCCTTGTGGCACTCGACGCAGTTGAGGCCGAGGCTGTGGTTCACGTGCGGGTCTGGCGACTGGGCGTTGCCGCGGGCGTGGATCTTTTCGGAGACGGCGTTGAGCGAGACGTGGCAGGCAAGGCACTTCTGCGTGTCGACTTCGGCGCCTTCGGCCGGAGTCTTCACTGCATGGCAGGCGGCGCAGTCGACCGAGCGCGCGGCATGGCGGTCGGCGAGGTGGCCGGGCTGGGCGGCCGTGGCGGCCGCGGCGATCATCGCAAGGGCGCCGGCAAGCGCCAGTTTCTTCATGTCGAACATATTTCCTTTCCTCCCGATCAAGCCTTCTTCGCACGAGCCGCGGCGTGGCGCGCGGCAAGGCGTCCGAACACCATGCAGCCGCCGAGCTGGCTGCCCGAGACGTCGGCCGCATACCAGATGCCGCCCGCTGCGGCGCCCGCAGCGTAGAGCCCCGGAATCGGACGATCCTCGGTGTTGACGACGCGCGCGTTGGCGTCGATCTTCGGGCCGCCGAAGGTGTTGGCGATGCCGCCCACGGCGGGAACGAGATAGAAGGGACCGGTCTTGAGCTCATGCGGATGCTCATTGAGGTACGGCGGCACCAGCTCGGCGGTCTTCCCTTCGCGCACGGCCTTGTTGTACTCGGCAACCGTCTCCATGACGGCCTCGACCGGCAGGCCCGCCTGCTTGACGGCCTCCTCGATCGTCTTGCCCGAGGCCACCTTGAGGCCGAGCTTCTCGAAGCGCGTGAGCGTGTTCGAGAGGATGTTGTTGTTCGCGTCGGCGTCCTGACCGATGAGCAGGTAGCTCATGTTGTTCTTCGTCAGGCTGGCGATGCCCACGGCCTTCTCGATCTGGCCGAGGTGCTCCTGCACGAAGCGCCTGCCGTCCGTGTTGATCTGGATGCCGTAGCCCGCATGCATGAGCGGCGAAGGGTTGCAGTGACCCACGGGCGAAATCGGACCCGCATAGAACTGGTCCATGTTCACCATCCTGGCCATGACCTGTTCGGCCATGCGGATGTTTTCACCGGTCGCCCAGGGCGCGCCGCGCACAACCATGCGGGAGGCCCACGGGCCGATGTACTGGCCGACCATGGCGTTGTTGCCGGCAAAGCCGCCGGTGGCGAGAATCACGCCGCCTTTGGTCATCAGTTCGACGCGGCGGTGCTTTTCAATGCAGGAGACGCCGAGCACGTTGAAGCACTCGTCGGTCACGAGCTCGACCGCCTTCGTGTTGTAGCGAACGGGCACGCCCGCCTTCTCAAGCGCCTCGAGCATCACCTTCACCATGTGGGCGCCGCCCGTGAGGCCGTTGACTGCAGGCACGATGTGGCAGCGCATGCGTTCGGGCGCGTGCTGCTTCCAGATCTTGTACGTCATGCCGTGGTCGCCGAGCCAGTCGACGCTTTCGCCCGCAATCTCGGCATAGGCGCGGATGAGGGCAGGATCGGAACGACCGCCCGAAACCTCCATCATCTCCTTGAAGTAGAGTTCCTTGGAATCGTCGTCGTCCTTGTCCTGATAGCGCGTTTTCGTCGCGGCGATCCAGCCGGAGCTGTAGGCGGACGTGCAGTCGGGACGGCCCATCTTCTCGATGAGAAGAACCTTGACGCCCTTTTCCTTGGCTTCGAGCGCGGCGCAGAGGCCCGCGAAGCCCGCGCCCACCACGACGACGTCCCACTCCTCGCGGGCGATCTTCGACTTGGGCTCGACTGCGGCGGAGGCCGGGAGCGAGACGCCTGCGGCAGCGGCGGCACCCGTGCACATGAGGCCGGTCTTGAGCAGATTGCGGCGTGCAGCTTGCATGATTTCTCTCCTTTTGTCTTGAGCGGCGCCGGACCGGTCACGTCCGACGTCCTTTTCATGCTACGACGGAACACTTCGGCGCACTAACCTCAGGAAGGACATTCGATGCGCTTTTTCGGCCATCGGGCGGCGTCCCGGGCGCCCCTGAAGGAAAACCTCAGGCCTGCTGCCCTGCGCCGGGCGCGGTAATATTGAGAATTCATCCAACCAACCCATCCGCTTCACATTGGAGACCAGCATGGCACTCAACGTCGTCGAGATCTGGCGCGACCTGCACAAGACGCCCGAACTCGGTTTTGAAGAAAACAAGACCTCCGCCTACCTTGCCGAGGCCCTCGAAAAGCTCGGCTTCGCCGTCACGCGCGGCGTCGGGAAGACGGGCGTCATGGGCGTCATCAGGGGCGCCGAGCCCGGCCCCGTCCTGATGCTTCGAGCCGACATGGACGCCCTGCCCTTCAGGAACGATGACGGCTCGATCGAGGCCGTCCACGCCTGCGGCCACGACAGCCACTGCGCGATGGTGCTCGCCGCCGCCTCCGAGCTCGCGGGCCGCGTGCGCCGCGGCACCCTCAAGATCCTCTTCCAGCCGGGCGAGGAGACGCTCCACGGCGCGCTCGAGGTCCTGAAGTCCGGCGCCGTCGACGACGTCGACATCGCTCTGGGCTGCCACGTGCGTCCGATCCAGGACATCCCGACGGGCACCTGCGCCGCCGCCGTTCGCCACACCTCGAGCACCTTCGCCGACATCGTGATCCACGGCCGCACGGCCCACGCCTCGCGCCCGCACCTCGGCGTCAACTGCGCCGAAGTGGCCGCCGCCGTCACGCAGGCCGTCGCCGCCATCAAGGGCGACCCCGCCAAGGTGTGGTCCTGCAAGGTGACGAGCATCCAGGCCTGCGCCGCTGCCGTCAACATCATCCCCGACACCGCAACCCTCAAGCTCGACATCCGCGCTCAGACGAACGAACTGATGGACGAACTCCTCGAGAAGGTCCGCATGGCCGCCGCGGGCACCGCCGCTGCCTACGGCGCAACCGCCGAAGTCATCCTCCCCGGCGTCGTCATCCCGGCCGCCGTCTACGACGAGGACCTCGTCGCCGAACTCGCCGGCACGATCCGCGAGGTCCTCGGCGACGAATGCCTCGCCCGCGACTGCGGCGGTGGCGGCGAGGACTTCCATTTCTTCAAGAAGGAACGCCCGCACATCCGCGCCGCCTACTTCGGCGTGGGCGCAGGCTGCACGCCCGGCCTCCACGCCCGCAACATGACCTTCGACGAAACCCAGCTCGACATGGGCGTCAGGGTCCTCACCGCAGCCGCCCTCAAGCACGTCGGCTGACGCATCACAAAGCCGCATCGCTCCCCCGCGGGGCCGTCCACCACACGGACGGCCCCGCCTTCATTTCTTAAGCAGCGCCAAAACGCCCGCCGCACGAGCCATCTTCAAAGCACGGGATTGTGACCCCGATCGGGTGCAGGCACCCGGGCGCAATCACATGAAATCCAAGTACTTCCGCCCATAAAGCTTTGACTTTCGTCAAACTCCATGTTCGAATTTGAGAACATCTGTTTCAGGTCTGCTAGGGTATTTCCTGTTACGCCCCTGCAGACAAATGCGGCGGGCATTGAAGAACACCACTGGAGCAGGAAAATGCCGGAATGCAGAATTGAGGCGCTGGCCCTCGCAAGGCAGCCATTGAACGAGATTGAAGCCATGCTTGCGCTCACGTCCGTCACCTCTGCCTCCTCCTCCACATCCTCCTCTACATCCACGCGCGGCTCCCTCTAAGCCCGCGCGTGCGATATCAGGCGCCGTTGCGGCCTCCCCGGCCGTGAACGTCCGCCGCCCCTTCCCCAACACCCCCTTTGACAATCCGACCGGCCGATTTTGCATTTCGGCGCACTGAAGGCTCAAGGCCCCACTGCACCCGAAATCCGTCAAAAGAGCCGGGAAACCCCGCCGGAAGACCGTCCGCACCCATGGACGGGGCCTTTCGCCCCACAGGAAAAACTAGGAGACTCAACATGGATCTCATCAAGAACTGGAAGCTTCATCTGCTGGCCCTCATCGTCGTGATCGTGGCCGAATCGATCGGCATGCACCGCTTCGGCCTCGTCGTGCTGCTGCCGCTGCTCTACGCGCTGGTGCTGGGCGGCATCCTCTCCTTCCCGAAGTTCGGGATCCTGAAGTTCTCCGAAATGGACCGCGCCGCGAAGTTCATGCCGATCGCCATGCTGGTCCTCCTGACGAAGATCGGCCTGGGCATCGGACCGAACCTCGAGATGCTCCTCAATTCCGGCTGGGCCCTGATCATGCAGGAGTTCGGCCACTTCTTCGGCACGCTGATCTTCGGCCTGCCCGTCGCGTTGCTCCTCGGCATGAAACGCGAGGCCATCGGCGCGTGCTACTCGATCGACCGCGAGCCCAACGTCGCCATCATCGGCGAGAAGTACGGCCTTGACAGCCCCGAGGGCCGCGGCGTGATGGGCATGTACATCTGCGGCACCGTCTTCGGCGCGCTCTGGATCTCGATCCTCGCGGGCGTGGTCGCGGGCCTCGACATCTTCCATCCGCACTCCCTCGCCATGGGCGCGGGCATCGGCTCGGCCTCGATGATGGCCGCCGGCACGGGCTCGATCATCGCCGCCTACCCCGAAGCCGCCGAAACCGTCGGCGCCTACGCGGCCGCCGCCAACCTTATGACCTCGGTGCTCGGCATCTACTTCGCGCTCTTCATCTCGCTGCCCGTCACGGTCAAGATCTACGAACTCGTAACCGGCGACAAGCGCGCCGCCTGAGAGACCTGAACACACCGCACCGAACCCCCGTCACAAGGAAAGTACATCATGAACGCCATTGCCGCCCATCTTGAAAAGCTCAAGGACTACATCTTCATCCTGCGCGTCACCGGCCTCTACCCCGTCGTCGCCA
>OGDE01001484.1_pt1 | contig 14402 bp, 10 predicted proteins | sample 1570321 | NCBI WGS metagenome assembly OGDE01 (sample SAMEA2581976, study PRJEB24529) | metagenome | biome: Human gut stool | place: China | collected 2011 | reverse complement strand
GAAGCCGTCGTTCTTTCCTCATTCGATCCGATTCGCCGTGAGGTGGCAAGAATTGCTCTGGAAAAACTGATCGTAGACGGAAGAATCCATCCGGCCCGCATCGAAGAGATGGTAGAAAAGGCCCGCAAAGAAGTAGAACAGAATATTCGCGAGGAAGGCGAGGCAGCCGCACTGGAAGTCGGTGTACACGGACTTCATCCGGAGCTGATCCGTCTCCTTGGAAGAATGAAATTCCGTTCCAGCTACGGACAGAATGCATTAAAGCATTCGATCGAGGTAGCACAGCTTTCCGGTCTCCTCGCAGGAGAGGTAGGATGCGATGTCCGCATGGCAAAACGTGCCGGACTGCTTCATGATATCGGTAAATCCATCGACCATGAGGTAGAAGGATCTCACATTCAGATCGGTGCAGATCTCTGCAAAAAGTACAAAGAATCTCAGATTGTGATCAACACAGTAGAATCACATCACGGGGATGTAGAGCCCCAGTCTCTGATTGCATGTATCGTTCAGGCAGCGGATGCAATTTCCGCAGCAAGACCGGGTGCAAGAAGAGAAACACTCGAAACATATACCAACAGATTAAAACAGTTGGAAGACATCACGAATTCGTTCAAGGGTGTCGAAAAATCTTTTGCTATTCAGGCTGGTAGAGAAGTCCGCATCATGGTTGTTCCTGAGCAGGTATCCGATTCTGAAATGGTACTGCTCGCAAGGGATATCTCGAAACAGATCGAAGCTGAACTGGAATACCCGGGACAGATCAAGGTCAATGTTATCCGCGAGAGCCGTGTAACGGATTACGCGAAATAAAAGACTTTCTACGAAATAATTTAATAACGAAATCAAAAAGAGGCTGTGGACATGAGCAATCATGTTCCACAGCCTTTTCAGTGTGTATAAGAACAGTAAGTTTCAAAAGAATTTATACGTGCCGTATCCGGTTCGAGCGCATTTTCTGAGGTGTAGAGCCATACAGCTTTTTGAAGGTCCGCATAAAAATTTTGTAATTCGACAGCCCGTTTTTCTCCATCAGTACCGTGATCGTTTCGTCGGAATTCTGTAAATCTTCGTACAGGTGCATCGTGCGCACATCGTTCAGATATTCGAGAAAGGTCTGTCCGGTATACTTTTTAAAGAGCCGGCAGAAATACTCCTTCGAGAGCGCCAGGGAATCCGCGGCTGTTTCGAGGCTTAACGGTTCCGGGTAATGCACTTTCACCCAGTTCATAACGTGTGTCACGCGCTGCAGATCGCGCTGTGAACCCGTGAGGGATGCCGAAGGGATCTGGTGGGAATACGACCGGCAGAGATGGTACAGAAATTCGTACAGTCGTGAGGTAAAGAGAAGCTGGTATGAATCGGAAGGATTCTGCCGGATCTCGTTCATCTCCGAGAGCAGTGCGCGGAGCGGAGCCGGCTGTTCCGAGTAGGGAATGATCGTGTCGAAACGCATCGTATCAAAGTCCGGCAGATATTGGCGCATCTGGCTTGCGGAAATCTGCAGCAGAAGATATGTACAGGTGTTGGAGCGCGTCATATGGAGGTCGCCGGAGTTGATGATAATCAGATCGCCCTCGTTTAACCGATACTCCGTTGCCTGGACAATCGCGGAAAACTGTCCCCTGATCAGATAGAGAATTTCCACATATTCGTGCCAGTGCGCCGGAAAAACAAAAGCGGGCGCATCCTGCAGCTCAAAACGGACGTGCAGCAGATCGGTTTCGTGTATTGTTTCGTAAAAGCAGGATTCCATAAGTACCTCCAGGATGTGATAGAAATATACATCAATTATAATCAAAAAAGATAAGAATATTGTACCAGAAATTGGGCGAAATATCAATATCAACCAGAGAAAGGACAAGAAAGGAACTAGAAGTTACACGAAAAAGGGAAGATAATGGAGACATTAGTACGAAACAAAGTTTGGGAGGAACAAAGACATGAAAGCAAAGGTAAGAACCTTTAACGGAACTACATCTCCGGAAGTAACCCAGCGTGAAACAGATCACCGCAAACTTGCCCGCGAGGCAGCAGCAGAGGGATTCGTTCTTCTGGAAAACAAAGATCATTTCCTGCCGCTGGCAAAGGGCAGCAAGGTAGGTCTTTACGGAGCAGGTGCGATCCGCACCATCAAAGGAGGCACCGGTTCCGGCGATGTCAATGAGCGTGACAGCGTTAATATTTTCCAGGGCATGAAAAATGCAGGCTACGACGTAACAAGCAGTGAATGGCTGGAGGATTACGATAAACTCTACGTACAGGCAAGACTGGACTGGAAAAATGAGATTTTCACAAAATTGAACGGAGACGACACAAAATTCTTTGATGCGTACTCTGCAACCCCGTTCTTTATGCCATCCGGAAACCCAATCGATGAAGAGAAAGCAGCAGCCGACGGTGCAGACACCGCATTCTTCGTTCTGGCACGTATCGCAGGAGAGAACAAAGACCGTTTTGATACGGAGGGTGACTACTTTATCTCCAAAGAAGAGAAAGCTATTCTGGCACAGGTTTCCAGATGCTATAAAAACGTTGTTCTTGTTATCAACACCGGCGGCCTGATGGATCTGGCATTCGTAGAAGAATTTGACAATATCCGCTCTATTTTACAGTACGTACAGGCAGGCCAGGAAGGCGGAAATGCATTTGCTGATGTTGTAAGCGGCGATGTAACCCCATCCGGAAAAATGACAGATACCTGGGCAAAAGATTACTATGATTATCCGGGTGCAGAGGTTTACAGCTACAAGAGCGGCGACCTCATGAAAGAAAAATACGAAGAGGGTATCTTCGTTGGATACCGTTACTTCGATACCTTTGAAGTACCAGTCCGTTACTCCTTCGGTTACGGTATGTCCTACACCGATTTCGAGATCAGAACCGATGACATCAAAGTAAGCGGCCGCGGTATGATGAATCCGAAAGTAAGCGTGACTGTTACCGTCACCAACACCGGCGATACTTATGCAGGAAAAGAAGTTGTACAGATCTACGCTTCCTGCCCGCAGGGCAGACTGGTGAAAGAGTTCCGCCGTCTGGCAGGCTTTGGAAAAACAAAACTGCTGGCTCCGAAGGAATCCCAGACCATGACCATCACCTTCCCGCTGTATCAGCTGACTTCCTATGAGGAGGAAAGCGCATCCTGGATTCTGGAGCCGGGCATGTATGGTATCTGGATTGGAAATGATCTGAATACATCTGTTCTCTCCGGCGCGCTGGAGCTGGACGAGAAAGCAGTCATGACAGCGTGTGAAAATATCTGCCCGCTGAAAGAGGAATTGAATGAGATTGTTCCTGATGCAGAAAAAGTTCAGGCAAGAGAGGCTGTATGGCAGAAGGAAGTAAAAGAAAAGAGAATGAGCGTGATCGAGCTTAAAGCATCTGAGATCCCAACTGAGAAAGTAGATTACCAGCCGGTACCGGAAGAGCTTCCTGGAAAAGCAGGAAAGATTGTGGAATCCCTTTCTGTGGATCAGCTGGCACTCCTTGCAACCGGTGATCCGGGAAGAGCACAGGGCAACGCGCTTGGCTCCGCAGGAATTTCTGTTCCGGGAGCAGCAGCGGAGACATCCCCGTGTGCTTCGGAGGAGCCGTGGAATGTAACCACGATTGCTCTGGTCGACGGACCTGCAGGTCTTCGTCTGAAGAGAGAATACCAGGTAGACAACGGAGAGATCGTAGCGAGCGATTTCCTGGCGGCACTGGAAGGCGGATTCTTCAGCAAACCGCAGGAAAAACGCGGAACAACCTATTATCAGTTCTGTACCGCAATTCCGGTTGGAACACTTCTGGCACAGAGCTGGGATGTAGAACTGATCAAGAGAGTCGGCGAGATGATCGGCCATGAGATGGAGCTGTTCAACGTAACACTGTGGCTGGCACCTGGCATGAACATCCACAGAAATCCGCTCTGCGGAAGAAACTTTGAATATTATTCCGAGGATCCGCTGCTTGCCGGTATGATGGCGGCTGCTATGACGCTCGGTGTACAGAAGGTACCGGGCTGCGGAACCACGATCAAACACTTCGCATGCAACAATCAGGAGGATAACCGTATGGGCTCCGATTCCATCCTGTCCGAGCGTGCACTGCGTGAGATCTATCTGAAAGGCTTTGAAATCGCAGTCAAAGATGCACAGCCGATGTCCATTATGACATCTTACAACCTGATCAATGGTGTGCACGCTGCAAACTGCTACGATACCTGCACGAAAGCAGCGAGAGATGAGTGGGGATTTGCAGGAGCTATCATGACCGACTGGACAACCACCAACGTACAGATCCAGGGCGAGTGTACGGCAGCGGGCTGCATGAGAGCCGGAAATGACATGGTAATGCCGGGTCTGCCGGAGGATCACGAGAACATCAAAAAAGAACTTGCAGATGGAACTCTGACGATGGCAGAACTGAAACGCTGCATCTATAACACGGTAAATATCGTACTGCAGTCCAATATGTACGAGGGCGCAGTCAGCTACCTTGATCAGTTCGATGATCTGGATACCTATCTTGTCGTGAAATAAAAGAAGTGAAAAATATCTTATGGGGATATACAAAAAGCAGGGTTTGAAATGAACGGACATTTCGGTGCGTGAGACATTGGGGGACCCTGAAAAGAGGAAAGAAGTGCCATTCGCAGATGGGGGTCTGCGGAGCAGGCACTTCTTTTACGTATATTGTCTATGAACCGTGAATACATTGACAGTAAGGCAGAAAATAAGGAGGCGCAAAAAGCAAATGAGAGAACGGGATGAGAATGCATATATTCGTTTTTTTGCCCTCTGGTTTGCGGCCGGTATGACTCTCGGTGTACTGCTGCTGCTTGCGGCATCCCACACGGGAATGAAGGAGGGAAATAGCGTCCGCCTCTTTCAGGCGGAGGCGTTTTTTGGAAGAAAAATTTCCGCAAAGGCCTGCTTTTCCTATCTTCTAAAGGTACGGTTAGCACCGGCATTTGCGGGACTTCTCTTTGGATTGACGGCAATCGGTGCGTATTTTGCCACTGCTGCCGTTTGGGCATATGGTTTTCTGTGTGGCGTCTTTCTCTCGGCTGCCTATCTGCAGAACGGAATGGCAGGTCTTTTATTCTTTTTTCTGGCTCTTTTTCCGCAGATTTTCCTCTACCTTGCCGCGTTATTTCTGATGGCTGCTGCGTGCAGCCGGATGGCAGAGACGAATCACCTTGCCGGCGGCATACAGAAAAAGGAATATTTTTGCTTCGGCGTGCGCTACTTCTTTGCACTGATCCTGCTTCTGTGGGGTATTCTGCTTGAGAGTTATGTCAATCCGTGGTTTCTTGCGAAAATCCTGTAAAAACGGTCGGAAAAGGGAATTGCATTTTTGAAAAAACGTGTATATAATTAAAAGCATTGTTACCCTTTATCGGGCAGTGAGAGGGAGAAAAAAGCAAAAAGGAAAAAAGCTATGCAGGAAACGATACAGTCATTTACGGACTATCTACAGACGGAAAAGAAAGCGTCAAAAAATACAGAAGTCTCCTATCAGCGCGATCTTCGAAAGCTGGCAGTTTTTTTGAAGGAGCACGGAATAGAAAAACCGGAGCAGATGAATGCAACGGTTTTAAATTCTTATTTATTATATCTGGAGCGGGAACACTTCTCCCCGGCAACGATCTCGCGCAGCATTGCGGCGATTCATATGTTTTGCCAATATGCATGTCAGGAGGGAAAAATGGTATCTGACCCGTCGAAAGCGTTGCAGCCACCGAGGGTTGAGCGAAAAATGCCGGAGATCCTTTCCATCGCAGAGGTCGATCTGCTGCTTCGCCAGCCCAAAACCGACACGCCAAAGGGGATCCGCGACAAAGCAATGCTGGAAATGCTGTATGCGACCGGTATCCGCGTCAGTGAGCTGATCCATTTGAAGATACAGGATGTCAACCTTATGATGGGCTACATCACCTGCCGCGATGAAAAGGAGCGGATCGTTCCGTTCGGCGGACCGGCGAAAAAGGCGTTGGAGCAGTATCTGGGGAGTGCGCGCGCAGCCCTGATGCATGGACGGGATGATGATGTATTGTTTGTCAACTGCTCCGGAGGTCCGATGAGCCGTCAGGGATTCTGGAAAATTCTGAAATCCTATGCGAAATCCGCAGGCATTACGGCGGATATTACGCCGCATACCCTGCGTCATTCGTTTGCAACCCATCTGCTGCAAAACGGTGCGGACTTAAAGAGTGTCCAGGAGATGATGGGACACGCCGATATTTCGACGACGCAGATGTATCTCCACCTTGGTGTGAATAAAATCAGGGATGTGTACCGGAAGGCACATCCGAGAAAGTAAAGGTGGAACAGAAAAGTAAAACGATAGAAAAACCTCCGCCGCAGACTGGTGAAAAACTGCAGCGAAGGTTTTTGATGTTTTTAGGGTGTTGAGAAAATTTAGCACTCCTCAGCGATATCATAAATCAGGCGTTCGGTCTGATCCCAGCCAAGGCACGGGTCAGTGATGGATTTACCATAGACATGATTTCCGCATCCGATTTTCTGATTGCCAGGCTCCAGATAGCTTTCGATCATAACACCTTTTACGAGACTTTCGATATCCTTGTTGCATCGTCTTGTGTGCAGAACGTCTTTGACGATACGGATCTGCTGCTCGTATTTCTTTCCGGAGTTGGAATGGTTGGCATCGATGATGGTAGCCGGGTTTACGAGATGTGTTTCGTTGTATTTCTCCAGCAGAAGCTGAATGTCCTCGTAGTGATAGTTCGGCACGGAGTTGCCGTGCTTGTTGGTCGCACCGCGGAGAATGGTGTGCGCCAGCGGATTTCCGCTTGTCTTTACCTCCCAGGTACGGTAAATAAAGGAGTGGGAGCCCTGTGCGGCAATGACGGAGTTGATCATAACAGAAAGATCACCGCTGGTCGGGTTTTTCATGCCGGCCGGAATGTCGATGCCGGAAACAGTCAGACGGTGCTCCTGGTTTTCTACGGAACGTGCGCCGACCGCAACATAGGAGAGAATATCGGACAGATAGCTCCAGTTGGACGGATACAGCATTTCGTCTGCAGAAGTCAGATCAGTCTCTTCTACTACACGCATATGCATTTTACGCATGGCGATCAGGCCGTGCAGCAGGTCCGGCTTTCCTTCCGGGTCTGGCTGATGAACGATACCTTTGTAGCCTTCACCTGTGGTACGCGGTTTGTTGGTATACACACGCGGGATGATGATCAGTTTGTCGGATACTTTGTCAGCAACCTTTGCCAGACGGTGATTGTACTCCAGAACAGCGTCTTCGTTGTCTGCGGAGCAAGGTCCTACGATAACAAGAAATTTATCGGAATCCCCGGTAAAGACTTTTGCGATTTCAGCGTCACGCTGTTTTTTGATTTCAGTTGCGCGGGCGCTTAAGGGATATTGTTCCCGGATCTCTGTTGGGGTGGGAAGTTTTCTTACAAATTCAAGGCTCATTTTCGTTCTCCTTTATCTTAGATGCACTTCTTTTCTAGCTGCGGACAGAGGAGCGTTCTTGTGTGCCCCGTCGCAAACTATCTATAAATTATAATACATAACGCGAAGATTGTCGATATTTTTTCGGCGAAAATTCTGTTTCTCTTAAAAAAGATAGAAAAAAGGTATCAATGAACAGCAAATCCGTTTGCAGATTCCCGATGCAGGAACAAAAGTGCCATTGTCATAATGGTAAGTTCACTTGCAAGAATACCATAGAGATAGCCACGGATGCCGAAAACCGGGACGAGAAAAAGAATTGCAAGAATACGAATTACATCTCCGGCAAGGTTCTGGAAAAAAACGAGAGAAGTTTTTCCAAGGCCGTTTAAAATGCTTCCAAGTGTCGTTTCCAGATAGAGAAAAGGACTTAAAAATGAAAGGATACGCAGAAAAACGCCGACTTCTTCGTTTTGAAAAAGGAAACGTCCAAGCCACGGACCGAAAAAGAAAAAGGCAAAAACAGCGGAAGTGCCAAGCAGCACACAGAAAGAAATTGTATAACGGATCGTGTCTGATATTTGCTCCGGCGTACCGTCGGCCTGCTGTTTTGCTACGCCGGGCAGAAGCATGACGGACACCGCGTGGGTGATGGCAGATGGAAAAAAGATCATAGGAAGTGCCATACCGGTGAGAATGCCATACTGCGAGAGCGCTGCTTTCCGGGAAAGACCGAAGGTGACCAGACAGCCGGGGAGCAGAGCACTTTCAATGCTGTGGAGGACATTCAGAAGAATACGGTTCAGCGTAAGCGGAAGATTCAAAACGGCAAGCTCTCGGAAGGTATCGTACCAGAGGGTCTTTTCTTTGAAAAAAACAGAAATCGGGCGGTGTTTCTGAGGGGACCTGCTGTGCGAGACGGACAGGCAGGCCATCAGAAAGAGACACGAAAAGAGTTCGCCGGCGGCAGTACCGAATGCAGCGACAGCGGCAGAGGGGAGGCTTGTGGAAAGACAGAAAAGCCAGGCAAGGTAGGAAGCGCCCATGCGCACGAACTGTTCCAAAAGCTGGCAAAAAGAAGGCAGTGCCGTCTGATTCTGGCCAAGATACCATGCCGAGAGACAGTTGTGGATCCCGGAGGGGAGAATGCCGAGTGATAAAATCCGGAGGAGCAGAATCGTCCGCGGCTCAAAAAGAAGCCGTGTTCCGATAAAATCCGCGCTGAAAAAGAGAAAGATGGAGGCGGAGAAGGAAAGTATCACTACAATGCCGCATCCGGCCGCCAGACAGATCTTTGCCCGTCTGGAATCCTTTTTGGCAAGGTACGATGCGACAAAGCGCGAGAGCACCGTCTGCATGCCGCCTGCGCCAAGGGAGAGCATCAGTGCGTAGAGTGGTGTGGCGAGCTGGTAGATACCAAAGGCTTCCGCACCGATCCGGCGCGACAGGAATATTCTATAGAGAAATCCAAGAATTCTGCAGATGATCCCGGACGCGGTCAGGATCAGTGTGCCAAGAAGAAGCGTGTTCTTTCTTGTGATTTTCAGCATGGGATAGACTCCTTTCACGGCATTGCGCAGATAGTCTAAAATATGCGAAAAAACTCCTTGACAGAACCCCGTGATAGGTGCTATTCTGAGTGAGAAATAAATCCGATTAAAACTGTCGGAATTGGAAAACGACAGCACAGGAAAAAGGAGAACCAGGAATGAAATTATCGACCAAAGGAAGATATGGTCTGCGTGCCATGATCGATCTGGCGAGTCACGAAGAAGAGGGTGCAGTGTCCATTGCCAGCATTTCAGAACGCCAGAATATCTCAGAGAGCTATCTGGAGCAGCTGGTGCGTCCGCTTCGAAAAGCCGGATTCATTGAGAGTGTGCGGGGAGCAGGCGGTGGATATGTACTTGCAAAACCGGCAGATTCCATTTCGGTAGGAGATGTTCTCCGTGTGCTGGAGGGCGGACTCGAGGCAGTCACGTGCTCGGTCAATGAAGGCCTGGGCGGCTGCGATGCGGCCGATTTCTGCGTCACGCGTTTTGTGTGGCAGAGGATCAATGAGGGAATTACGAACGCTGTGGATTCCATCAGCCTCGGAGAGCTGGTTCAGCAGAGCCGGCAATTAGAGAAAAACAGAAACAGCGATAGAAATGACAAGGAGTGAACAACAATGATTTATCTGGACAATGCGGCAACAACAAAAACAGCCCCGGAAGTTGTCGAGGCTATGCTTCCTTATTTCAGCGAATACTACGGAAATCCATCCAGTATTTATGCAATTGCAGGAAAAAGCAAAGAAGCCATCACCAAAGGAAGAGAGCAGATCGCAAACGTGCTCGGCGCAAAACCGGAGGAAATTTATTTCACAGCCGGCGGCAGCGAGTCCGATAACTGGGCGTTAAAAGCTACCTTTGAAGCATATAAAAATAAAGGAAACCACATCATCACCACAAAAATCGAGCATCATGCGATTCTTCATACCTGTGAGTATCTGGAAAAAGAGCGCGGTGCGAAAATCACCTATATCGGCGTCGATGAGAACGGCGTTGTCAATCTGGATGAACTCGAAGCAGCCATCACACCTGAGACCATTCTGATTTCCGTTATGGCGGCAAACAACGAAATCGGAACGATTCAGCCGATCAAGGAAATCGGAAGAATTGCAAAAGAACACAATATTTTATTTCACACAGATGCCGTACAGGCATTTGGCCAGATCCCGATCAATGTGGATGAGTGCAATATTGATATGCTCAGTTCCAGCGGTCATAAGATTAACGGACCGAAAGGAATCGGCTTCCTTTACATCCGAAAGGGTGTGAAAATCCGCTCCTTCGTACACGGCGGTGCGCAGGAAAGAAAACGCCGTGCCGGAACAGAAAATGTACCGGGCATCGTAGGATATGGAGTTGCGGCAGAGCGTGCGGCAAGAACTATGGCGGAGCGTACCGCAAAAGAAATCGAAGTACGTGATTATCTGATCAACCGTATTTTAACCGAGATTCCGAACTGCCGTCTGAACGGCGATCCGGTAAAACGTCTGCCGAACAACTGCAACATCAGCTTTGAATTCATCGAGGGAGAGTCCCTTCTGATCATGCTGGATATGAAAGGTATCTGCGCATCCAGCGGTTCTGCATGTACTTCCGGATCCCTGGATCCGTCCCATGTACTGCTGGCCATCGGACTGCCGCACGAGAAAGCACACGGTTCCTTACGTCTGACTTTAAGTGAGGAGATCACAAAAGAGGACGTTGATTTTGTTGTAGAGCAGATTAAAGCGATCGTAGACCGTCTGCGCAGCATGTCCCCGCTGTATGAGGATTACATCAAAAAACAGCAGGGTAAATAAGTTTAAAAAAATAAGACAGTCCATCCAGAAAGCCGGTACAGAAAAATTCAGGTAAAAGCTGTGCCGGAGGAGGACTGCTTTGAAATAGTTCAGGAGGAAGAATAACAATGTACAGTGAAAAAGTAATGGATCATTTCCAGCATCCGAGAAATGTAGGAGAAATTGAGAACGCAAGCGGTGTAGGTACCGTTGGAAATGCAAAATGCGGCGATATCATGAGAATGTATCTTGACATCGACGATAACGGCATCATTCAGGACTGCAAATTCAAAACCTTCGGCTGCGGCGCCGCAGTTGCAACCAGCAGTATGGCAACCGAGCTGGTAAAAGGAAAAACCATCCAGGAAGCTCTGGAAGTAACCAACAAAGCTGTTATGGAAGCACTCGACGGACTTCCGCCGGTCAAAGTTCACTGTTCTCTGCTTGCAGAAGAAGCAATTCACGCTGCACTCTGGGATTACGCAGAGAAACACCACATCAAGATCGAAGGTCTTGCAAAACCGAAGTCTGATATCAGCGAGGGCGAGGAAGAGGAAGAATACTAAGTATGGGAAAAAAGAAAGTAGTCGTTGGAATGTCCGGCGGCGTAGATTCCTCGGTGGCAGCGTATCTCCTGAAAAAAGCAGGATACGATGTCATCGGGGTGACCATGCAGATCTGGCAGGATGAGGCCGAGACAGTCCAGGAGGAAAACGGGGGCTGTTGCGGCCTCTCTGCTGTTGATGATGCAAGGCGCGTGGCACAGGTGCTGGACATTCCGTATTATGTCATGAACTTCAAAAAAGAGTTCCGTGAGAACGTCATGGACTATTTCACGAACGAATATCTCTGCGGCAGAACACCGAACCCGTGTATCGCCTGCAACCGCTATGTGAAATGGGAAGCGTTGCTTCAGCGCAGTCTTTCCATTGGAGCGGACTACATTGCGACCGGACATTATGCAAGAATCGAACAGCTTGCCAATGGACGGTATGCGATTGCAAATTCGGTAACAGCGGCAAAAGACCAGACGTATGCACTGTATAATCTGACCCAGGAGCAGCTTTCGCATACGCTGATGCCGGTCGGAGACTACACAAAAGATCAGATTCGTGAGATTGCAGCAAAAATCGGTCTTCCGGTAGCAAAAAAGAAGGATTCCCAGGAAATCTGCTTCGTGCCGGATCAGGATTACGCTTCCTTTATCCAGAACGAGACAGGAATCGTGGCACCGAAAGGCAATTTCGTGAATACAAAGGGTGAAATCCTCGGTACCCATGAGGGGATTACCCATTACACCGTAGGACAGCGCCGCGGACTCGGCCTTCCGATGGGACACCGCGTGTTCGTACTGGAAATCCGTCCGGAGACGAACGAGGTTGTGGTCGGCGAAAATGAAGAGGTTTTCGCAAAAGTAGTAAAAGCAAACAAAGTAAACTATATGGCAATTCCGCCGCTGGAACTTGGAGAAGAGCTCTCCTGCACCGCAAAAATCCGGTACGGGCACAAAGGCTCCCCGTGCGTGATCAAACGGACCGGGGAAGATGAGATTACCTGTACCTTCCCGGACGGCGTGCGTGCTCCGACACCGGGACAGGCTGTTGTCTTCTACGTGGACGGCTGTGTCGGCGGAGGCGGACAGCCGATCCACGATGGTGAGGAGCTGGCGTTTGCGAGAGGCAGAAAGCTCTATGCGCTGGACGCAAAAGCTGATATCCGCTACTCTCATGAGAACCCGGATATCAGGGAGATCTACAGCGATTTCTTTGGAAAGCCGATGTCCCATAAGGCGCATATGCTGCTGCATACGGAGCATTGGAAAAATAATTAAAGTGCCGGTTAAATGACGGATACAGGAAAAGCACGCAGATGCAGGAATGAAAAAACAATTGATTTTATGTCGAAAATTCAAGTTGAATGTCTGTGAAGGATAGTTACTGTAAACGCAAGTGTATGTGCTTCCTGAAAAGGATTGCATGAATTCTAAAAATATGGTAATCTATGGATAGATGTATTCCATGAAGCGGAATGCACAAGGGAGGAGCGCAAAAGCACAAATTCCGCACGATTCGGACGGTACATCAGGGGGTATCTGCCGGAGTATGAAAAACGAGTATAGGATATAAAAGAATCTGCCGCTAACGGCTGTGATCATGGACTGAATGGGTGTCATGATGGAGCTGCTGGCGGCAGATTCTTGTCATAACTGCCCCTTGCACTGGACGTTCAAAACTGATAAAATGTAGAAATCAGGGGACTTTGGAAAAAGGCCCCTTAAATGCGTTACGGTTTTGAAAAATAAGATTCTGCATTGACCGCGGCAGGGAAGACATGGCGGCCAGCGGAAATTCGAAAAGGAGATAAAAATGTTAATAATTGCAGGTCTCGGAAACCCGGGAAAGGAATATGAAAATACAAGACATAATACAGGATTTATGGTATTAGATCGTTTAAGTGAAAAATTAAATATTGAAATGACACAAAACAAATTTAAAGGACTTTATGGAAAAAGTAAATATAAAGGTGAAGATGTGATTTTATTAAAACCACAAACTTATATGAATTTATCTGGAGAATCTGTTAGACAAGTCATGGATTTCTTTAAAATCAATCAAGAAGATATCTTAGTTATTTATGATGATTTAGATATGCCAGTAGGGAAGCTTCGTTTAAGACAAAGTGGTAGTGCTGGTGGTCATAATGGTATTAAAAATATTATCTTGCATACTGGAAGTCAAAATTTTAATCGTATTCGTGTAGGTATTGATCGTAGTAAATATATAAAAGTTGTTGATTATGTTTTATCACGTTTTACAAAAGATGAACAAGATGCTATCAATCAAGGGATTGAAAATGCCAGTGATGCAGTCGTTGATTATTTGGATCATGGATTTAACCATGCAATGAATCGTTTTAATTAGAGGCACATATGAAAAAGATACTACATTTATTAAAAGATAATAAAGCATTTAATGCTTTATTGAATAAACAAAATATCGTTGTCAATTCTTCTAACAGCGAAGCGCTACTGATTGCTAGCGCATTTTTGACTTCAAAAAAAGATATGCTGATTGTTAAATCAAATCAATATGAAGCTAATCTTCTTTATAAACAAGTTTCACAAATGATTGATGAAGCTCTTTATTTTCCTGTAGATGAATCTTATCGTATTGAAAGTTTAGCTGCTTCAGGAGAATTATTAGGACAAAGATTAGGAACGATGTATCAACTTACACGACCTGGTCCACATCTTTTGATTAGTCATGGTCATAGTGTGATGCGATATGTTCCAACTGTTGATGTTTTTAAGAAAAACTGTATGACGTTAAAAGTAGGAGATCATATTGATGTTTATGATTTACAAAGATTTTTAGTGCAAGCAGGTTATATGCATACAACACGTGTTGATCAACCTTTCTATTTTTCTAAACGTGGGGGAGTCGTTGATATTTTTTCAATGCAATATGACCATCCTATTCGTATCGATTTCTTTGATGATGAAATTGATTATATTAAATTTTTTGATGAAAAAACACAAAGAACGATTGAAAAAGTGGATGAAATTGAAATTATTCCAGCTACCGATCTTCTTTATTTAGATCAAGAAGTAGGTTCAGTTGTTACACAAATCAAAGATTCTTTTGAAGAAC
>OGDE01001480.1_pt1 | contig 14442 bp, 9 predicted proteins | sample 1570321 | NCBI WGS metagenome assembly OGDE01 (sample SAMEA2581976, study PRJEB24529) | metagenome | biome: Human gut stool | place: China | collected 2011 | reverse complement strand
CTTTTAGAGTGAAGAACAGATCTTGTTTTCTGTGCAAGATCAGAAAAATTATTAGCATTAAAACTTATACATAAAGTTTTTCCATCGGAAGTATTCTCCCATATAATATCATTTCTATCAAAATAAGAGCGGATCTTTCCGGAATTTTGATCTAATGTTTTCTGTGGAATATTAAATTTTATTTTTCTTGTAAGTTTTCCAGATTTTTCCGTTATAGTATCAATATCAATCGATGATAATGGAACATATGTCATCTCATTAATGTTGATCTTATCTTTTGTCTCATAAGTTTTTCCAAGGAAGGAAATCTGAGTTGTTTTTAAATCCCATAGGTCGGATGAAGAGTCTTTATCAATATATTTTTTCTCATATAGTGCTGTGTAAAGCCATGTCATTAAATCTTTAGATGTAAAGTTTTCTTTATAAATAAGCCCATTTACAAATGGAGAATCTCCATATTCATAAGTGATATCCGGCGAAAAATTAAGAAGATCACTAACTTTTTTCTTATAATCATCCAGAGATGAAAATCTTAGATAAAATGTATAAGTATCATTCTCACCATCTGAAGATGAAGTATAAGTAAGAGAATCTGGGCAAGATTCTTTGATCAGTTTGTTAAGATCTTCTTTACTTCCTTTGAAATAAGCATTAAAATCGCGGGAAGAAAAGGTACAAGACATTGTTCTTGTACCTGAAAAGTCTTTATTGAGTTTTATCTTGCTGCTAAGGTTTACACCACATCCGCTTAAAAGAAGCAGAGACAACAGCATAGTTAAAAGAAAAACTTTTTTCTTCATATATAAGGTTCTCCTTATTATTTGAGGTCTGCTAAATAAGCATCATTGATCGCAATAACTTTTTCCATAGCATCGTGCCCTGGAGCTCCGATCGTATTACGTTTTTCAACGCAAGTTTTCATGCTGATGGCATCATAAATATCATCCTCGAAGACCGGGCTGATCGCTTTGTACTCTTCGAGTTTCATATCATCAAGGGAGATTCCTTTGTCAATGCAGTACAGAACGAGACGGCCGACAATGCCATGTGCATCGCGGAACGGAACGCCTTTTCCAACAAGGTAATCAGCTGCGTCCGTTGCATTCGTGAAACCGTTCTTTGCACTGTTCTCCATGCGGTCTTTTTTGAAGTACATGGTAGAAAGCATGCCATTGAACAGAGCCAGGCATCCTTTTACGGTGTCGATGGCATCGAAGGTCAGCTCTTTATCCTCCTGCATATCTTTGTTGTACGCCAGCGGGATTCCCTTCATAGTGGTGAGCATTGACATCAGAGCTGCGTAAACGCGGCCTGTTTTTCCTCGAACAAGCTCTGCGATATCCGGATTCTTTTTCTGCGGCATGATACTGCTTCCGGTGCTGTATGCGTCGTCGATGTCCACAAACTGGTACTCATTGGTATTCCAGATGATAATCTCCTCGGAGAAGCGGGAAAGATGCATCATAATCGTAGAAAGAGCACTGAGGAGCTCAATGACATAGTCACGGTCGGATACGGAATCCATGCTGTTTAAGGTCGGGCCGTCAAAGCCGAGCAGCTCTGCTGTGTAAGCGCGGTCCAACGGATACGTCGTTCCAGCCAGCGCACCGGAACCGAGCGGACAGTAATTCATTCTCTTGTAGATGTCTGCAAGGCGGCCTCTGTCGCGGCGGAACATTTCAAAATATGCGCCCATGTGATGTGCCAGTGTGATCGGCTGTGCTTTCTGCAGATGGGTGAATCCCGGCATATAGGTGTGAATGTTCTCTTCCATGATTTTTTCAAGTGTTACCAGCACCTCTTTGACGAGTGCATCAATCTCGGTGATCTCATCGCGGACATAAAGTTTCATATCGAGGGCTACCTGGTCATTGCGGCTTCTTCCGGTGTGCAGCTTCTTTCCGGCGTCTCCGATGCGGTCGATCAGGTTTGCCTCCACGAAGCTGTGGATATCCTCATATTCGCTGGTGATTTCCAGTTTTCCGCTCTCCACATCGGCAAGAATCCCCTCCAGTCCTGCAAGAATCTGGTCTCTCTCCTCTTCTGTCAGGATGCCCTGTTTTGCCAGCATCTTTACATGTGCCATGCTGCCTTTGATGTCCTGTTTATAGAATTTCTGATCAAAGCTGATGGATGCATTAAAATTATACACTAACTTGTCGGTCTCTTTTGTGAACCGTCCGCCCCATAACTGTGCCATTTTCATTCCTCTTTTCCTGTAAGTTTTTTAAATTATCATGCATTATTATACAAGCATCCAACCTTCCTTTGCAAGTCAAATCACCTACTTTCCCGAATTTCGGCGTTTTGTGTAGTTTTTTTCCAGCCAGCCCAAGATGCCGTACAATCCTGCCGCAACGAGGCAGAGAATCAGGATGGACAGGATTACCCAGTCAAGTCTGAACAGATTTGCCCACCTTTTTGCGGCAGAGACGCTCGTCAGCCGCCCGATTTGCCGCTATCCAGAGCTCTTCAGAGACGATAGCAGGAATTTTCCCCGCATAGACGTACTGCCCGCCCGGCGGTGTAGGGAGCGTTTTTCCGGTGTTAAAATCGTAATGCTTCCTGTTCATGACTACGGTGCCTTTATTCATGGGATTCCGCACCATGCGGATAATGTCTGTTCCAGAGAATGGTTTTCCGGCGCGGCTGCGGACGCCCTCCGCTGCCAGAACCGCCGCAATTTTCCGTCCGCCGAGACCGTCTGCACAGAGTTCGTACATACGGCGCTTCACTGCGGCCTCCTCCGGGATGATCTCAATCGCTCCGTCTGCCGTCCGCCGGTAACCATAACTTTTTGAGGTCAGCACCGGCTTTCCATTATTCTGCTGCCGTTTCTGGTGCGCCAGATTCATCTTCTTGCTCAGCTCCCGGCTGTACTCCTCCGCCAGAATCGCCTTAATGCCGGTCAGAAGCGCGTCTTCCGGCGAATAGAATGTGTTCTCCAGATAAAAATACAGCCGCTTTCCGGCGCAGTTTAAGCGGTCTGCGAACAGATACCAGTCCCGCGTGTTCCGCATCAGGCGGTCCTGCGACTTGATTACGACGACATCAAACCTGTTCTGCTCGAGATCCTCGTACAGGCGGTTATATTCCCATCTGCCCTTCCGGCTCGTACCGGAGCGGCTCTCCACGTAGGCATCCACAAGCCTCCATCCTCTTGCCCGGATTGCCTCTTCCGCCTCCGCCGCCTGCCTTACCAGCGCATCCTTCTGATTTTCCTCCTCGGTGCTGCACCTTGCATAATAAACCGCACGCAGCTTCTCCTCTTCCATCTCCTGTCTCACTTTCCAGATGCTTCTCTTTACTATATAGAAAAAAGGACCGGAAAGTTCCGACCCTCTTTTTGTAATTTCTTTTACGGATTGCACCGTCCGCACGGCTCATAGCCTTCGGCGATCAGGTCCTCGCGCGGTCCCTGATATGTCGCCTTGTTTTCATCCTTAATCGAGCTGACGCTGGAGCATGACGGCAGGTGGAATTTCATGCTGGATGTGTTCATGACATATTCCTGCTGATCCGTCATCGTTCCGCTGCTTTCGCTTAACGTGCTGTCTCCCGTTGCATAATTAATTGAGATGCCCGGCTGATTGTTGTATGCGAAGATATGGAAGGAAATGCCCTCGCCGTCATCTTCCATGGAAAGTGCCTCCATCTCCACACCGTCCGCTACAAGGTTGTCCCCGATAAAAATTGGTGTAACGCGGTACAGCACATGGTTTCCGGTCTCTTTGACGTAGTCGGCAACCATGTTTTCAAACGGCAGCATGCCCTCGACATTCAGATAACGTGTTCCAGTGATCAGATTCTTCTCGTTTGCATTCTCACCGGTCAGCTGGTATCCGATCAGATGGCAGCGGTTGTACAGATATTTACCTTCCACCTGATCGTATTTTACCGTATGCCAGCCCGTCGGCTTTACCTGGCCGATCACGCCGCGCTTCTCCGTCGGCATCAGATCCTGGCCGATATTCGCCTCTGCCACGCCGCACCGTCCCAGGCTGTCCAGATTGCTGTAATGCTCGTACGACTCGGTCGTCTTTTCCTCATCGGTAAAATCCGGCTCATTTCCGTTTAAAACGACATACGGTTCACCGGAAAACTCCGAAACATCAAGAACTGAAACGGCCGTCGGTGCCTGATCGGTAATCTGGGATTCCGTCATCGTATAAGCGGCCGTAACCTCCGAACCGGAATCTGCTCTCTCCGTCGAGAGAAGATCCTGCGCCTCACAGCCGGTCAGTGTCAGAACAAGAAGCGCCGCCAGCAGCAGAAGCTGTTTTCTTGGTTTTTTCATTTCTCATATACCTCTTTCGTTATTTTCTCATGGGAATAGCCTGCAAACTCCTCCTCGGACACTTTATTCCATTTGGAAAGATCCAGGTCGAATTTCCGGTCAGACGGATAATGCCGGTTCCACCAGAAAACGATGATTTTCTCTATCTTCGCTTCCACAGCCTGCAGTCCCGTATTCTCCACAAAGCAGTATTCTCCTTCGCCTGCCTGCTCCAGAAAATCTGCCGCCGCCTGAAGTGTTACCTTCCCACTCTCCTTCTGCTCCGCGAACAGCTTTTCCGAAGCCGGATTCATCCAGAGCGTTTTCCCCTCACACAGTTCGCAGATTTTTTCCGTTACCACGCGGTCCCGCGAAACGCGTCGTCCGCCAAACTGCATTCCTCTTCGTTCTTCCAGACATACGATTCCAATCATCTGTCATCCTCCCTTCTCTTGCGTGTGCATATCTGAACACCTGACTGCCGTAGATAATCAGATAGCCAAGCCCCTCTCTTGCCCCGATAAACTCTCCGATTACAACACCGACGAGGCACAGGCCGATGTTGACCTTCCACACGGCGAGCAGCCCCGGAAGCGACCACGGCAGCACGACGCGGAACAGCATATCCTTCTTCGTTCCGCCGAGTGTTGCAATCAGGCGGAGCATATCCGGCTCCACACCCTGAAAGCTGCTGTAAATGCTGATCACCGAGCCGAATATCGCAACGGAAATGCCGGCCGTGATGATCGTTTTCACGTTTGCCCCCATCCACACAATGAGAAGCGGGGCGAGCGCCGATTTCGGCAGGCTGTTCAGGACTACCAGGTACGGCTCCATCACCGCAGAAAAGCGCGGAAAGAGCCACAAAAGCACAGCGAACGCCATGCCAAGTGCCGAGACGAGCAGAAAGCTGATTCCCGTCTCATACACCGTGATCCCGATATGGCGCAGAAGGTTCTGCTCCGTCAGCAGGGTCACGAACGTTTTTCCCACCCGCACAGGGCTGGAAAAGATAAACGGATCGATCCATCTCAGATCCGCCGCCACCTCCCATAATACCAGAAAACTGACGAGAAGCAAAGCCCGAAACACCCGCACCTGCTCCCGTTCTCTTTTTTTCTGCCGGAGATACGCCCTCTGAAAGCTGCTCTCCGGCGTTTTTGCCTGCTCACGCATTTTCATTCAGCTCCTTCCAGATGGCATTGAAATACGTTTTAAATTCCGGCGCACTGCGCGCTTTCATCGGCGTGCGCTCCTCCATCGCAAACCGGATCGGAATCTTTTTTTTCACATATGCCGGCCGTGCCGCCAGAACAATCACACGGTCCGCCATGCTGATGGCCTCCGAAATATCGTGTGTCACGAGAATTGCTGTCTTTCCCTCTTTTTTGATGATCTTTCCGATATCATCACAGACGTTCAGCCTCGTCTGGTAGTCGAGAGCGGAAAACGGCTCGTCAAGCAGCAGAAGATCCGGCTCCATCGCCAGTGTACGGATCAGTGCCGCCCTCTGCCGCATACCGCCGGAAAGTTCGGACGGACGGGCATTGGAAAAGGATTTCAGGCCGTATGTCTCCATCATCTCCCCAACTTTTTCTTTCCGCTCGGGTGTCAGCGTGCGCGAAATCTCAAGGCCCAGCAGAACGTTGCTGTAGATGGTCCGCCATTCAAACAGGTGGTCTCTCTGCAGCATGTAGCCGATATGGAGATCCGCCTCCGTGATCGGCCGTCCGCGGCTCAGCAGAGTTCCCGCCTCCGGCTTTAAAAGACCGGAAATCAAGTTCAGGATCGTGCTCTTTCCGCAGCCGCTCGGTCCGACAAGAGCAACAAATTCCCCCGGTTTTACCGAAAAGGTCAGATCGCACAGCGCCGGTGTTTCTCCTTTCATGGTGTGATAGGACAGTGATATATGCTCTAATGACAGGATTTGATCATCCATTTTTTTGCATCCTCCTCTATCTATAAGATATCATATGCAGCTTGCATCCCAGCCGCGCTGAGGCTATAATAGAAAGGATTGAAAGATACCAGGAGGTTTGAAGATACATTATGACCAATAAAAGAAATTACCAGAAGGAGCTGGATGCGAAGATTGCAGGACTTCACGGTGAAGTTCCGACCTTGCTGCTGCACAGCTGCTGTGCGCCGTGCAGCAGTTACGTGCTGGAATATCTGTCGCAGTATTTTTCCATTACGCTCTTTTACTATAATCCCAACATCTATCCACCGACGGAGTACGAGCACCGCGTGGAGGAACAGCAGCGTCTGATCCATTCTCTTCCCGCCGTGCATCCGATTTCCTTCTGCCCCGGACCGTACGATTCTGACCGGTTCTATGAGCTGACACGCGGGATGGAAAATGTGCCGGAGGGCGGCGAGCGCTGTTTTGTCTGCTATGAAATGCGGCTCCGCGAAGCGGCCGAAATGGCAAAGCAGCTCAAACTCGACTATTTTACAACAACCCTCTCCATCAGCCCGCTGAAAAACGCGGAAAAGCTGAATGAAATCGGAGAACGGCTTGCCGCCGAATACAGGATCCCATATCTCAATTCAGATTTCAAGAAACGGGGCGGCTACCAGCGTTCCATCGAACTTTCCCACGAATACGGCCTCTACCGCCAGGACTACTGCGGCTGCGTCTTTTCCCGCCGGGAACGCGACGCACGGGTGGCAGCACAGGAAAATGGCAACAGCTGATGTGCTCTTTGAAGTGTCCGGCCAAAAGCTCCGTCAGGATATGCTGTACGAACTGATTTTCCTGAAACTTGTAACAGCAAACGCCCTTTGCAGCAGATCTTTTTCCTGCAAAGGGCGTTCGTATTTCTGTCATATTTCTCATGATACCAGAAAACCCGCAGAACCTTACGTCCTGCGGGTTTCTAAAGAATAAGCCGAAAATCAGATTCGAACTGACGACCCCTTCATTACGAGTGAAGTGCTCTACCGGCTGAGCTATTTCGGCCTGTGAAATTCATTTTCTGAATGACACAATCATTATTATACCGTATTTTTTTGAAATTGCAAGCATTTTTTTGAAATTTATGAATCTTTTTCTAAAATTTGTTCCGCCCCACTGATTTCCTGCCGTTTTCATCCTTGTTGTTTTCACATCCCTGACGCAAATTTTATGCATAAACTTTGTCCTTGCTTTCAAAAATTAAGGAAAACCATCACTTTTCCTTATAAAAATTAATGTATTTTGAAAGAAAAGCATTGACAACCGCCAAAAAAGTAAGTATAGTTTTTAACTAAAGGAAGAAAGGGGCTGTTGTCATGACCATGCAATACGATAATCTGGAAGACAAGCTCAGTCAGCTTGTAGAGTATACGAAAGATTCCGGAAAGATTGATTTATCTTTATACACTGAGTACGATGTAAAACGGGGACTGCGTGATTCCACCGGTAAAGGTGTTCTCACCGGCCTGACCGAAATTTCCGATGTTATCGGCTTCGATATTGATGAGCGCACCGGCGAAAAAGTTCCGACCGATGGCCGTCTCTATTTTCAGGGCTATAACGTCGCAGATCTGATCAAAGGTATGGAAGGACGACGCTTCGGTTTTGAAGAGATTACCTATCTTCTTCTGTTCGGTTCTCTTCCGACAGAACCGCAGTTAAATGATTTCAACGAAATTTTAAGTATCTACCGCGAGCTGCCGGACACTTTTGTCCGCGACGTTGTCATGAAGGCAACCAGCAAAAACATGATGAATACTCTGCAGCGCTGTGTGCTGACCCTGTATTCCTACGACGAAAAGCCGGATGACATTTCCATTCCGAACGTCCTCCGCCAGGCTTTGAGTCTGATCGCCAAAATGCCGCTGATCGCCGTTTACGGCTACCATGCATACCGCCACTACCACGAAAACCAGAACCTGATCATCCGAAATCCGAAACCGGAGCTGTCGATGGCTGAAAACATTCTGCAGATGCTTCACCCGGATGGAGAATACACTGCTCTGGAGGCAAAGGTTCTCGATGTTGCGTTAATTCTTCACGCAGACCACGGCGGCGGAAATAACTCAACATTTACGACACACGTTGTCTCCTCCTCCGGAACCGATACCTACTCTGCTGTTGCGGCTTCTTTAAGTTCCTTAAAAGGACCGCGCCACGGCGGTGCCAACTTGAAGGTTATGGAGATGTTTGAAAATATTGAAGAGAATGTTACAAACTGGGAAGACGAAAACGAACTGCGCACCTACCTGACCAAAATGCTTGATCGTGAAACATTCGATGGAACCGGTCTTATCTATGGTATGGGCCATGCTGTTTATACCCTGTCCGATCCACGTTGTGTGATTCTGAAAGAATATGCAAAGAAGCTTTCCGCTGAGAAGCACCGCGAGAAAGAATTTGCTCTCTATGAGTCTGTAGAACGCATTGCCGGCGAGTGTATCGCCAAAAAGCGCCGTCTGCTCAAACCAGTCTGTGCAAATGTTGATTTCTACAGCGGTTTCGTCTACGCAATGCTTGGCCTTCCAAAAGAGCTCTACACCCCGATCTTTGCTATCTCCCGTATCTCCGGCTGGTCCGCACACCGGATCGAAGAGCTTGTCAACGAAGGAAAGATCATCCGTCCGGCTTATAAATATGTCGGTCATCATCGTCCGTACGTTGCCATTGAAAGAAGAACCCCAAGAAAGACTTCCCACAGTTTTTCAAATAACTAAAAAATTATGCAAAAAGGACATCTGCCCGTACCGTTCTGGTATCGGGCAGGTGTCCTTTTATTGCCAAGTGATCTCTCGAAAAACCCGCGGAGCGTGCTTCTCATGGTTATAAACAAAACTCTGCGTTATACCCGGATCTTTGTTCCCTTGGTATCTCGTTTTGCCAGCTTAATCTTCGCTGTCAGAGAAATCTCTTTGTCGTGATACGTGATCGTGTAATCCATCCGGCTTGCCAGCAGATACGCATGCTCTACCGCGTCGTCCTCTGCCATACGGATACCACGCACACCAACGGCTGCTTTTTTCTTCTCCGGCACTTCACTCGTAAGGAAGCGCAGGAAGACACCGTTTTTCGTCTGCAGAACCACATACTCCTGCTCCTGGCAGACCTCGGCAAGAATCAGACGGTCCTCCTCGGATGAAAGCTTCGTCGCCGCGATCGTTCGTTTTACGACATCAAACTCGGATCCATCGACAAGTTTTACCATACCGGCCGCGCTGACGAACAGCAGCTTATTGTTCTTGATATTTTCCAGTGCATCGACGTAAATCATCTGCTCCTTCTGGCTGCTGTAATTTCCAAGGTTGTCGATCGGCGTTCCCTTGTCACGGAATCTTCCATACGGGATGTCCATTACTTTGATGCTGTGCATCATGCCAAGATCCGTAAAGACGCAGATCTTATCGGTGTTTTTGCACTGGAACACATATTTGTTCTCGTTGTGCACAGCCTCTTTGTTCCGCTCGTAAGCAGACGTATCGATCGTCTTCGCATAACCGAAGCGGTCCATCAGGAAGACAACATCCATCTCCTCGACCTTCAGCTCCTCAAGAACAATCGCCTCAGCATTCTCAATCGCCGTTTTCCGCTTGTGGCCGTACTCTTTTTTTATCTGCGTCAGATCTTCCATAATAACTTCCGACATCGAGTCGTAATGATTTAAGATATCCTCGTACTTTGTAATCTTCGCCACAGTCGCCTCATGATCTTTTAAGAGTGCTTCCACTTCCAGTCCGATCAGTTTCTGCAGACGCATCTCCAGAATCGCCGTTGCCTGGCGTTCCGTAAAGCAGAGCTGTGCTGCCATACGCTCACTTGACTTTGATTTGAAGCGGATACCATCGGTCACTCCCATAATCAGACACTCTTTGACCTGCTTCTGTGTCTTGCTTCCGCGCAGGATCTCAATGATCAGATCGATCACATCGCATGCCTTGATCAGACCTTCCTGCACCTCGCGGCGCTCCATCTCTTTGCGGAGAAGGTTCTGGTATTTGCGGGTTGCCACTTCAAACTGGAAATCAACGTGATGCTCGATCACCTGTTTAAGGCTTAACGTCTCCGGTCTTCCATCTGCCACGGCGAGCATGTTGACACCGAACGTATCTTCCAAACGTGTTTTCTTGTACAGCAGATTCGTGATCCGCTCCACATCCGCGCCTTTTTTCAGTTCGAGCACGATGCGTGTTCCTTCTTTCGAGGACTGGTTGGAAATGTCGACGATTTCCGGCGCTTTCTTGCTCTCCACAAGCCCCGCCACATCGTTCAGGAACTTTCCGATGTTCGCACCGATCATCGGGTACGGAATTTCGGTGATCACAAGATACTGCTTTCCGTTTCTGCCTTTCTCCACTTCCACTTTTCCGCGGATTTTAATCTTTCCGACACCTTTTTCGTAGATCGACAGCAGGTCATCCTGATTGACGACAATACCGCCGGTCGGGAAATCCGGTCCTTTGATGTATTTCATCAGACCTTTGACGGTGATGTCGTTGTTTTTCATGTAGGCCTTGACCGCATCCACAATCTCACACAGGTTGTGCGGCGGAATGCTTGTTGCCATACCGACAGCGATACCGTCTGCGCCATTCAACAGAAGGTTCGGCACGCGCACCGGCAGAACAGACGGCTCTTTTTCCGTCTCGTCGAAGTTCGGTACGAAATCGACAACGTCTTTGTCGAGATCCTTTAAATAGACCTCCTGTGTAATTTTCTGCAGTCTCGCCTCGGTATATCGCATTGCAGCGGCACCGTCACCCTCAATCGACCCGAAGTTTCCGTGACCGTCCACAAGCGGCTGCCCTTTTTTGAAATCCTGTGCCATTACGACAAGAGCATCGTAAATGGAACTGTCGCCGTGCGGATGGTATTTACCCATCGTATCGCCGACGATACGCGCGCACTTTCGGAACGGCTTGTCGTACTGGATGCCGAGCTCATACATGTCATACAGAGTACGGCGCTGTACCGGCTTTAAACCGTCCCGCACGTCCGGAAGCGCTCGGGAAATGATGACGCTCATCGCATAATCAATATAAGATTTCTGCATGACCTCAGAATATTCGGTCCGTATAATCTGATCTTCTGATTTTTCTTTCATCTTCCTTTGTCCTTCCTGTTAAATATCCAGCTCTGCATCGGTTGCATGCTCATAAATAAATGCTTTCCGCGGCGGAACCTCGGTTCCCATCAGTACTTCCGTCACATCGGAGGCCATACGGGCATCCTCGATCTCCACACGCTTCAAAAGTCTCGTCTCCGGATTCAGTGTCGTCTCCCAGAGCTGCTCCGGGTCCATCTCGCCAAGACCTTTGTAGCGCTGCAGCGTAAATTTTTCTTTGTGTGTCTTTCTGTATTTTTCCAGTGCTTTGTCGTCGTACAGATACTCTTCTTTTCCGCGGGACGGCATTGCCTTGTAAAGAGGCGGCATCGCGATATAGACATGTCCCTCGTAGATCAGCTCCGGCATGAAACGGTAGAACAGTGTCAGCAGCAGCGTTGAAATATGCGCACCGTCGACATCGGCATCTGCCATGATGATAATTTTATCGTAACGGAGCTTTGTGATATCGAAGTCGTTGCCGTAACCCTCGGAAAAGCCGCAGCCGAATGCATTGATCATGGATTTGATCTCGGCATTTGCCAGAACTTTATCAATAGAAGCCTTCTCTACGTTCAGAATCTTACCGCGGATCGGCAGAATTGCCTGGAAATTACGGTCACGCGCCGTCTTTGCGGAACCGCCCGCAGAATCTCCCTCGACGATAAAGATCTCGCACAGCGACGGGTCCTTTTTCTCGCAGTTTGCCAGTTTGCCGTTCGTATCAAACGAATATTTCTGCTTGGTCAGCATATTCGTCTTGGCTTTTTCTTCGCTTCTGCGGATTTTGGCAGATCGCTCAGCGCAGGCAAGAACATTTTTCAGCACTTCGAGATTGCGGTCGAAATACAGCGGAATCTCCTCGCCCGTTACTTTTCCGGCGGCCTTTGCCGCATCCGGGTTGTCCAGCTTCGTTTTTGTCTGACCCTCGAACCGCGGATCCGGGTGCTTGATCGAAATAACAGCGGTCATACCGTTTCGGATATCCGATCCCGTAAAGTTATTGTCTTTTTCTTTTAAGACACCGATCTCTCTGGCATAGCTGTTCATAATCGTCGTAAAGGTCGATTTGAAACCGGAAATATGGGTACCGCCCTCAGCGTTGTAGATATTATTACAGAAGCCGAGCACGTTTTCCTGGAATTCGTTGATATACTGGAACGCACATTCTACGGTAATGCCCTCAGATTCCCCTTTGAAATAAATCGGATCGTGGATTGCCTCTTTATTCTTATTCAGATCGCGCACAAAACCAACAATGCCGTCCGGCTCGTGATACGTCAGGTGCTCCTCTTTTCCATCGCGCAGATCGGAAAAATAAATGGTAAGCGCCGGGTTCAGATATGCAGTCTCATGAAGACGGCTTTTGACCTCTGTTGCGGAAAAACGTGTTTTCTCAAAGATTTCCGGATCCGGCAGGAAGTTGATGCGGGTTCCGCTGTTCTTCGTTTTTCCGATCTTCGGCAGCAGCCCATCCTCATCGAGTTCCTGTACGGCAACACCTCGTTCGTAGCGGTCGTGATAAACCCAGCCGCCGAGGCTGACCTGTACGTCAAGATAGGTAGAAAGCGCATTGACAACCGAAGAACCGACACCGTGCAGACCGCCGCTTGTCTTGTACGCATTGTTGTCGAATTTACCGCCGGCGTGCAGGGTTGTAAAAACGAGACGCTCCGCCGGAACGCCTTTTTCATGCATGCCGACCGGGATTCCGCGGCCGTTGTCGGTCACGGTCGCCGAGCCGTCTGCTTCAAGTGTTACGTGAATGGTGTCGCAGTAGCCCGCAAGATGCTCGTCCACCGCATTGTCTACAATTTCATAAATCAGATGATTCAGGCCTTTCCGCGAGGTACTTCCGATATACATACCAGGGCGCTTACGCACTGCTTCGAGACCTTCCAGCACGGAAATACTGCTGGCATCATACGTTTCTTTTTTTGGCATAACTGTTCTATCCTCACTTATGTGTTACTGTCTTTTTCTCTTAAAAATACTTCTGTCTGTCCCATTTTGGGGGCACAGTATTTTATTATATCATTTTTCTTCCCGGAATAGCAAGATTTTCTTTAGAAGAAAGAATCTCCTCCGTTCATCAGCTCCTTAAAAGAAGTCACGTAGCGGTCTGCTTCCTGCTCCATCTTTGCGCGGTTTCCTTCCCCGCTTCTGTCATACACGCCCACAGCCGCAAATCCGCCCATTTTGGCGCCGCGGATTCCCGTTAGGATATCTTCATATACCACACACGTTTCCGGCGGAAGAGACAGCTTTTCAGCCGCTTTCTCGTAGATATCCGGAAAGCCCTTGCCGCGCTTTACTTCCGAGACGGTGACAAATGCTTTAAAATACTCATAAATCCCATTTCTCTTTAAGGCCGGCTCATACAGCTCCGGGCTCGATGAGGTAGCAACCGCCATGCGGATTCCTTTTTCTTTTAAATAGCGGAGATATTCTGCTGCCCCGTCTTTTAACTCCACTTCATACGTATAGGCGTCGACCGCCATCTGATGCCACTCCTGAATCAGTTCTTCCGGCGTTTCCGGAAAGCCGAACCGTCTGATCGTGTAGCGGGCAGCCTCCAGAAAGCCGAGCGGTGTAATCGCCTCCTGATAATCCGGCGGAACCTCAAGTCCTCTCTTCTTTAAAAATGCAATATCGATGTCATCCCAGACCCGCATCGAGTCGAGCAGTGTTCCGTCCAGATCAAAAATGGCTCCTTTGTACTGTTTCATTTGTCTTCTCCTTCTCTATTCTAATCTTTTTTCTTTCTTTTTAGAACGTATTTCTGTTTTTAGAACATTTGTTTGTTTTATCATACCATAACTGGTAAAAAATGCAAGTAAAATGCGAATTTCGCTACTTTTTGAAATTTTTTAAATTTTTTTCAAAAAACACTTGCATTTTCTCCAGACATCGTGTATTATAAGCGAGTACGGTTCGTTGGTCAAGAGGCTAAGACGTCGCCCTCTCACGGCGAAAACAGGGGTTCGATTCCCCTACGAACTGTTGAAGGTTTCACAGAGTTCCTTCTCTTTTAAAAATTCTGTTCTATATCATATGGTTCGTTGGTCAAGAGGCTAAGACGTCGCCCTCTCACGGCGAAAACAGGGGTTC
>OGDE01001474.1_pt1 | contig 14534 bp, 10 predicted proteins | sample 1570321 | NCBI WGS metagenome assembly OGDE01 (sample SAMEA2581976, study PRJEB24529) | metagenome | biome: Human gut stool | place: China | collected 2011 | reverse complement strand
CAAGCATTTGTGCAATGTTCTGTTCCTGCATAAGGAGCCTCTTCTTTTTGATTGTGGTACAACGTTGTACGAAACGAGTTGGACGGCTTTTATTATAATCGCATTTTCCGCAGGATGCAAGCTTGGGCAATCTGTTCGGTCTGCCTTATGTGGTCATGCGTAAACCGGCCCCCATTGACACGACGACGCTGAACTATCATTGGCAGATTTGGGAGACCAATGCGTTCAGCATTTATACCAAGGAAACGGACGAAATTGACGAGCAGAGCGCACAGGAAGCCGTTGCTGCCGTGCTGCGGTATCTCAGCCGGGTAGGTTTACTGCGGTACAAAAATCAGGTGGCTGTTATAGAATGGCAGCTGCCTGATTTTTTTGAATCTATGGGAAAAGTTTAGAAAATTTCTTGCAATTCCGCGTAAGCTATGGTATATACATTGTGCAAAACACTGTTTTGATGAACGTACTATCGTTCAATGATGTATAAATGGGAGATGCCCTGCGCATTGAGATCGACGCAGCCACGGGTCATGTTTTCATGATAGGCCCGGCGGTAGAAGTGCTTCAGGGTGAGATTGCCCTTGCGGATAGAGAAAGGAGTTTTAACAAGATGCAGATTCGGACTGCTGTTCCCGCAGATTTACAGGAAATTGTAAAGATTGAAGCAGAGTGCTTCCCGGCTGCGGAAGCCGCCACCAAAGTCAGCATTGCAGAGAGGCTGGCTGTTTACCCCAACCATTTCTGGGTCCAGTTGGATGGCGACCGGATGATCGGCTTTGTCAACGGCATGGTCACGGATGACCCTGACCTCCGGGACGAGATGTATGAGGATGCTTCTCTGCACAACGAAAACGGTGCATGGCAGATGATCTTCGGTGTGGATACCATCCCGGAATACCGCTGCCGCGGCTGTGCGGCTGCTCTGTTGAATCATGTGATCGGCGAAGCGAAAGCACAGGGGAGAAAGGGACTTGTACTCACCTGCAAAGACAAACTGGTGCATTATTACGCCAAGTTTGGTTTTGTGAGCGAGGGCGTTTCTGGTTCTACTCACGGAAATGTGGTCTGGTACCAGATGCGGCTGCGCTTCTGATGGATCTGGGCAGAATGATATGGTTCTCTTTATGCGAACCATAATATGGCAGCTTGCGTTTTTAATGCACAAGCACAGAAAAATAAAGGGAAACAGCCGTTTCGGGTCCCTATGCGGGCCGTGGCGGCTGTTTTGTTTTTCCATGGCAAAGAAGCGCTGCCTGTGCTATACTTGCCTTAGTGACTTTGCCCGTGGGGCAGAGAAAGAAAAGCTGAAAAAAGGGAGGTGCGGGGCGTGATCCGCATTGCGATGGTGGAGGACGAGGCCGCTGTGCGTGAGCAGCTGATGGGCTATGTGCAGCGGTACACCCGGCAGTACGGCACAGAGTTTTCGGTGACGGAGTTTGCCGATGGCGTGGATATTCTGGAAAATTACCGCCCGGTGTACGACATCGTGTTCCTGGATGTGGAGATGAAGCATCTGGACGGGATGGAGACGGCCCGGCGCATCCGGGCACTGGATGCGGATGTGGTGCTGATCTTCATTACCAATATGGCGCAGTATGCCATCAAAGGGTATGCGGTAGGGGCGCTGGATTATGTGCTCAAGCCGGTGCCCTACTTTGCGTTTTCCCAGCAGCTGCAAAAGGCTGTGGAAAAAGTCAGCCGCCATGCCCGGCATTATCTGGCGGTCCCCGTGGAGGGCGGCCTGCGGCGACTGGATACAGTCCAAATCTATTATTTGGAGAGTGAGGGCCACCGGGTGCATTTTTACACCGAGGATGGGGAATTCACGGCTCCGGGTGCCCTGAAAACATTTGAAGAAAAACTTGCCGACTGTCCCTTTGCCCGCTGCAACAGCGGCTATTTAGTCAACCTGGCTCAGGTGCGGGGCGTCCAGCAGGGCGTGGTGGAAGTGGGCCCCTACGAGCTGCAGGTGAGCCGCCCCAAGCGGAAGAGTTTTCTGGCCGCGCTGGCGGATTACATCGGGGGTGAGGGTGTATGACGGCGCTGCCGAACATCCCCCGCCTGTACACGGCGCTGGCTGAATGCATGGCGATCCTGCTCTACGCCTGGCCGCTGCCGCGGCGGTTCGGCAAACGGCCCACAATCGTGCTGACCGGGGGATGGGCCGTGGCCCTGAGTATATTCCTGCACGCGACAGGCGGCGTGCCGCTGGCCTGGTGGATCCCCTGCATGGCGGCGGCCATCGGGCTCTCGTATCTGTACCTGTGGGCCAGCCGGGATATCCGCTGGCTGGAAGCAGGCTATGTCTGCGCCCGGGCATTTATTCTGGCGGAACTGGCCGCCAGCGTGGAGTGGCAGCTCCACTGCGCGCTGTTCCCGCACCGGGGCGGGGGAGACCTGCTGGCGGTTTTGCTGCTGGCGGCCGTCTACGGCCTGCTGTACGGGACGGTGTTCTGGCTGGAACGCCGCCGCCCCAACCCGACCGGAAAGCTGACAGTCAGCAACAAGGCCGCGCTGGTAGCCGTGGTGATGGCCGCCATGGTTTTTGCGGTGAGCAACCTGCTCTTTTTGGACGATGGCGAAGTGAACATGAGCATCTACTATATCCGCACGCTGGTGGATTTCTGCGGCGTGCTGATCCTGACCATCCAGCATGACCAGCTGCGGGAAAGTGCTCTCCACAGCGAGCTGGAAGCCATGGACGAGGTGCTCCACCGCCAATACGAGCAGTACAAGCGGAGCAAGGAGGGCATCAAGCTCATCAACAGCCGCTACCACGAGTTGAAAATCCAGATCGCCAACATCCGTGCCGAGCGCGACCAGGCCAAGCAGGACGCGGCGCTGGCCCGGATGGAGAGCGGCATCCGCCAGTATGAGGCGGAGAACAAAACGGGCAACCCGGTGCTGGACACCCTCCTCACGGCCAAGAGCATGGAGTGTCAGGAGCAGGGCATCAACATGACCAGCGTGGCCGACGGCCAGTGGCTGGGCTTTTTGTCCACCCGGGAGATCTGCACCCTGGTGGGCGTGCCGCTGGACAATGCCGTGGAGAGCCTGACAGCCGAGCCGGACCCCGAAAAGCGGCTGCTACGGGTGGCCATCTATGCCCAGAGCGGCTGTGTGATGCTCCGGTTTGAGAACTACTGCGCCGCCCCCGTAGCGCTGGGCCCGGACGGTCTGCCCGTGTGCAGTGCCCACGGCGGCTACGACCTGCGGGGCGTGCAGGCCGCCGCCCGGCAGCACGGAGGCACCATGACCGTGAAATGGGAGAACAGCTGGTTCACCGTCCGCATCCTGCTGCCTATCCCGGAAAAAGAATCAATGTGAGAGGGCTGTTGGCAGTGTGCACAAAGAATGGCCCCTCTCTTTTGGTGATAAGTACAGGAAATTTTGATACAGAATTGAAACTTTTGCAGATTATGCCTCCAAAATGACAGGTTATGCACCGGGCTGCCACAAATTGTTCACATTCTATTATAATAGTGCCAGAAACGCGGGCGGAACCCCGCAGCACGCAAACCCCGGATTTTTGAAGGAGGAAACACGATGTTAAAAATTGAGATGGATGACGTGATCGGCGTATTGCAATCATGCAAAGTGCAGATCGGTGTCATCGTTGGAGTTCTGGCTCTCTTGGTCATCGCGCTTATTGCCTGCCGCAAGATGAAAAAAAGTCAGAAATTCCTGATTCGTTCGCAGTCAGTGATTGCAGCTGTACTGGCTATTTTGGTCACAGCCAATACGGTCTGCTTTGGCCCTATGTCTACTCTTATTAGTCTTGCCACCGGAAACGGAACGGTGTCGGAGAAGACAGCAGAGGAGGCCAAGGAGGTTGCACAGCAGGTTGCAGAAGAAGGATTTGTTCTGCTAAAAAATGATGACAGTTTTCTGCCGCTCCAAAATATTTCTAAACTAAATTTATTTGGTTGGGCGGCATCCAATCCCGTTTATGGTGGTTCTGGTTCCGGTGGAATAAACCAGCTGTATGAGATTGTCAGCCTGCAGAAAGGCATCGAGGATGCTGGCTTTGAAGTTAACCAAGAGTTGCTGGATTTCTACAGCGCTTATACTTCTGATCGTCCGGAAATGTCTATTCAGAAGCAGAGCTGGACTTTGCCGGAGCCTCCTGTTAGTACTTACTCTCAGGAAATGATTGAAAATGCAAAGAATTTCTCAGATACGGCGGTTATCGTTATTTCCCGTGCTGCAGGTGAGGGCCATAATGATATGCCGATGGATATGAGCCAGGCAAAATATGATGACAACTCTCCGGATTATAAAGATTTTGAAGCAGGTGAGCATTATCTCCAGCTTTCTCAGAGCGAAAAAGATATGGTCAATCTTGTCTGTGAGAACTTTGAAAATGTTGTTGTCCTTTATAATGGTGCCAATCCTATTGAAATGGGGTTTGTGAACGATTATAAGCAGATTAAAGCTGCTATCTGGTGTGCTGGCCCTGGCAATGTCGGTTTTGAGGCACTGGGAGAAATTCTTTCGGGTGAAGTCAATCCCTCTGGTCGTACTCCGGATACTTTCCCCTACAATCTGAAAGCTGCTCCGTGGTGGAACAATGGTACTTACACTGACTACACCAATTTGGCAGATCTGGCAGTCGAGGGCATGAATGCGGGTAAACCTCAGGTCTATTCCCCCTCGTTCATTGACTATGTTGAGGGTATCTATGTTGGCTACAAATATTATGAAACGGCCGCTGTTGAGGGAATCATCGACTATGACAAGACCGTTCAGTATCCTTTCGGTTATGGTTTGAGCTACACGACTTTCTCACAGAAGATGAGCGATCTGACCGATAATGGGAATTCTATTCAGTTCGACGTTACCGTTACGAATACCGGAAACACTGCTGGTAAGGATGTTGTTGAAGTTTATTACAATCCGCCCTATAACAATGGCGGTATCGAAAAGGCTTCCGCCAATCTGATTGTGTTTGAAAAAACCGAACTCTTGGAACCTGGAGAGTCTAAAACTATCACGATCTCGTTGAATAAAGAAGAAATGGCTTCTTATGATATGAGTGGTACAGGTTGCTATGTACTGGAACAGGGTAATTATATCATTTCTGTCAACCGTGATTCTCATAATATTCTGGACAGCAGAACCTATGCTCAGCCCAATGATATCCGTTATGATGGTGATAACAAACGCAGTAGCGATGCGATTACGGCAATTAACCAGTTCGGTGATGCACAGGGCGATATCACATATCTTTCCCGTGCAGATCACTTTGCAAATCTTGAAGAGGCAACCTCAGCTCCTGCGGACACCAATATGGCTGATAAATATGTCGAAGGCTACCACCTGAATGCCAACTATGATTATACTACGGATCTCAATCCGTCGGATGAAATGCCTGTAACTGGTGCAAAAAATGGTATTCGATTGGCCGAACTGCGTGGTGCTGACTATGACGATTCTCGCTGGGATGACCTGTTGGACGAGTTGACCGTAGATGAAATGGTGAATATGACAGCGATGTGCGGCTATCAGACCCCCGCTGTCGAGTCGGTTGGAAAAGTTTCAACTGGAGATTTTGATGGTCCAGCCGCGATCAACAACAACTTTACTCATGCAGGTTCCATTGGCTTCCCGGTCGAAGTTGTTATTGCATCCACTTGGAACAAAGAGCTTGTCGAAGAATATGGCGAAGCTATGGGACGGATGAGCAAAGAAATGAACGGCGAGGGCTGGTATGCTCCTGGCATGAACACGCACCGCACCCCGTTTGGTGCACGAAATTATGAGTATTATTCTGAAGACGGCATTCTTGCGGGTTACATGGGCGCAAGCGCAGTCAGTGGTGCCATGAAACAAGGAGTTTACTCCTATATCAAGCACTTTGTTCTCTATGACGGAAATGCAAAAATGGTCTGTGTCTGGTCCAATGAACAGGCTATCCGTGAGATTTATCTCAAGCCTTTCGAGATTTCTATCAAAAAGGGCGGTGCAAATGCACTGATGGTTTCTTGGAGTTTTATCGGCAACAAATGGGCAGGTGATTGCGACTACCTGTTTGAAGACGTCCTGCGGGGTGAATGGGGATTCCAAGGTATGGTAATCTCTGATTTCTTCCGCAACAATGGCCATGGTTTCATGAATGCTGATATGGCCCTTACCAGCGGAATGGACGCTATGCTTTCCACTTATGATGCAGGTCCAAACAAACCTACCGATCCGTCGAATCCAACCACAGTCAAAGCGATGCGCCGTGCCTGCAAAAATATCATGTACACGGTAGTCAACAGCTGGGCCTATGAAAACGGTGATGTTTCCATTGGGATGATGGGCTGGCAGAAAGCTTTGATTGCAGGTGATGTTCTGGTAGTTATTGCCCTTGTGGCTGTCGAACTGACATACGTCCGTCAGGGTCTGAAAAAGAGAAAAGATGAAGAGTACAACGCATGATTTCTTGACCCAGGACCGTAGTATTGCCTTTATTCGTTGACCATCAAGAGGTCTGCTGCGGTATTTCACAGCAGACCTCTTACTTTTATTGCTCCTGTTGAACTAGAGGGGAAATTTTTATGAAACATACCGACCTCATCAAAAAACTGGATCTGGAACAAAAATGCGCCCTGCTCTCGGGCGAGACGGTCTTCACCACCCGGGATTTCTCGGAGAAAGGCATCCCGGCCATCACCCTCTCGGACGGCCCCAACGGCGTGCGCAAGCAGGCGGGCGCGGCGGACCATCTGGGCCTGAACCCCAGTGTCCCGGCCACCTGTTTCCCCACCAGCGCCACGGTGGCCAACAGCTGGGACCCCGCCCTGGGCGAGGCCATCGGTGAGGCTCTGGGGGAAGAGGCCGCCGCGCAGGAGGTGGCTGTGCTGCTGGGCCCGGGCCTGAACATCAAGCGCAGCCCCCTCTGCGGCCGCAACTTTGAGTATTTTTCGGAGGATCCTTTCCTCTCTGGAAAAATGGCGGCAGGCTATGTACGGGGTATCCAGAAAAACGGCATTGCCGCCTGCCCCAAGCATTTTGCGGTCAACAGCCAGGAGCTGCGCCGGATGGCCAGCGACTCGATCCTGGACGAGCGCACCCTGCGGGAGTTGTACCTGACAGGCTTTGAAATCGTGGTCAAAGAGGCAAAGCCCAGGACCATCATGTCCTCCTACAACCTCATCAACGGCACCTACGCCAACGAGAACGAGCACCTGCTCAAGGACATCCTCCGCAAGGACTGGGGTTTTGACGGGGCTGTGGTGACCGACTGGGGCGGCTCCAATGACCATGCTCTGGGCGTGAAGAACGGCTCCACGCTGGAAATGCCGTTCCCCGGCGGGGACTCCATCCGGGAGCTGAAAGCAGCCGTGGAGAGCGGCAAGATCTCCGAGGCCGACGTGGATGCCCGGCTGGATGAGCTGCTGGAGCTGGTGCTGACCACCCATGCGGCTGTCGAAAAGGCGCCCAGGACCTTTGACGCCGAGGCGCATCACGCGCTGGCCCGCCGCGCGGCAGCGGAGAGCGTGGTCCTGCTCCAAAACGAGGGCGGTCTGCTTCCTCTGAAAGGGGGCGAGCGGGTGGCTGTCGTGGGGGATTTCGCCCAGACGCCCCGGTATCAGGGCGCGGGCTCCAGCGCCGTCAACTCCATCAAGGTGGATTCCGTGCTGGAACAGCTGGCCGACAGCGGCCTGACCAGCGTGGGCTTTGCCCCCGGCTTTGACCGTCAGGGCCGCCCGGACGACGCCCGCAAGGCCGAGGCCGTGGCGCTGGCCCGGAAAGCCGATACCGTGCTGCTCTTCCTGGGTCTGGATGAGATCAAGGAGAGCGAGGGCATCGACCGCTCGGACATGAAACTGGCCGTCAACCAGCTGGACCTGCTGGAAGCCATTGCGCAGGTCAACCCCAATGTGGTGGTGGTGCTCAGTGCAGGCGCTTCGCTGGAAACACCCTGGCTCAAGAACTGCCGGGCGCTGGTCTACGGGGCCCTGGGCGGGCAGGCCGGTGCCGGTGCCATGCTGGATGTCCTGACGGGCAAAGTCTGCCCCGGCGGCAAGCTGGCCGAGACCTGGGCCAACGCCTACCACGAGACCCCCGCCCGGGCGAACTTTGGCGGCGAGGGCCGCACCGTGGAATACCGCGAGAGCCTCTATGTGGGCTACCGCTACCACCAGACCGCGGGCATCCCGGCGGCGTTCCCGTTTGGCTATGGCCTGAGCTATACCAGCTTTGAATACAGCGATCTCAAGGCCGGCCCGGCGGGCGTCACCCTCACGGTGACCAACACGGGCAGCGTGGCAGGCGCGGAGATCGTGCAGCTCTATGTGGCAAAGCCGGACGCGAAAATTTTCCGCCCGGCGCAGGAGCTGAAAGGCTTTGCAAGAGTCTTCCTGAACCCCGGTGAGAGCCGGAGCCTTACCATTCCGCTGGACGACAAGGCGTTCCGTTACTGGAACGTTCGGACCAACCACTGGGAAGTGGAGGGCGGCTGCTACGAGCTGCGGGTGGGTGCCTCCTGCGAGGACATCCGCCTCCGTGCCGTCATCACGGTGGAGGGCACCGCGGCCCCTGACCCCTATGAGGGCAAAGACCTGCTCCATTACCAGACCGCCGAGGTGCGCAAGATCACCGATGCCGAGTTTGAGGCTTTGCTGGGCCGCCCCATCCCGGAGAGCAAAATCAAAATTGACCGCAATATGACCCTGGGCGAGCTGAGCCATGGCCGCAGTCCGCTGGGCTGGGCGGCCAGCGCCGTGCTGGGCCACCTGCTCCGCAAGAGCATGGAAAACGGCAAGCCGGACCTGAACATCCTATTCCAGTATAATATGCCGCTGCGTGCTCTGGCCAAGATGACCAACGGTGCGGTGAGCATGGGGATGGTGGATGGCATCGTGATGGAAGCACAGGGATTCTGGATCATCGGCCTGCTGCGGGTGGCCTATGAGGCGATCAAGAACGTCATCCTCAACGCACAGCTGGAAAAGCGGCTGCATCAGGGCTGAACGGACCAAGGAGAATCCTGCATGAATTTCTGGAACAACTTTGCGGCCCGGCACCCGGCCGCTGCCAAATGGGTGCGGGAGGGTGGACTCTTTGTGATCGTGTCCAACCTCATCACGGTCTTCAAGTATCTGCTGCTGCAGTTCCTGCCCAAAGCGTTCAGCAGCCTGCCCGTGGTGGATTTCGGCTGGCCGGGCATGGATGTTACCCTTTTCGGGGAGACATTCAAGTGGAATATCCTCGGCTACGACGCGGCTCACGGCGGTCTGCCCTACTTCTGCGCCTACATGGTGGCCATGATCATTGGCGAGTGCATCAATTTCCCCATCCAGCGCAACCTCGTCTTCCGCAGCAAGGGCAACCTCGCCAAGCAGATCGGCTGGTACATCCTCGCGTTCTGCGTTATCACCTGCATCGTCAATTCCATCAACTGCGTGTGGGTGGCCGTGGCAGGCCTGCTGGTGCCGGATTTCATCTACAACATCGGCACCACCATCCTCAACGGCGGCATTTCCATGGTGATCTTCTTCTTCGTCAACAAGGTCATCTTCCCGGAGGGCGAGGCCAAACAGGTGTGACGCCTGTATTTTACGACATTCTCACGTTTCATATCATTTTTCTTCATCACAGTTCTCCCTCTGCAAGCAAACCGCCCGGGACAGGCTCTGTTTCGGGCGGTTTGTCGTCGTTTTGGGGGATTTTCCGCATGGGGAGAACAGTTTTTTGGAAAATGAGAAGAAGTTGCTCCAAAACCCTTGCACTTTTATGCTTTACCGTGGTAAAATCTAGACAATCTTCTTTTGGGAAAGAGAAGTCAAAGGGGGAAAGTATCTATGACGAACGTTTGCATTGTGGCTACCATCGTCGTGTACCTGGCGGCGATGCTGGCCGTTGGCTTTGCCTACAGCAAATCCAATGAAGACAGTACCGATTTCTACCTCGGCGGCCGCAAGATGGGCCCGCTGGTCACTGCCATGAGCGCGGAGGCCAGCGATATGTCCAGCTGGCTGCTGATGGGAATGCCGGGTCTGGCCTACCTGACGGGCATTGCCTCGCCGGGCTGGACGGCCATCGGCCTGGCCGTGGGCACCTGGCTCAACTGGCTCATCGTGGCCCGGCGGCTCCGCCGCTACTCGGCCAACCTCGACGCCATCACGGTGCCGCAGTTTTTGTCCCTGCGCTTCCACGACCAGCGCAACCTGCTCAACGCACTGGGCGCGGTCATCATCATCGTGTTTTTCGTGCCCTACACGGCCTCGGGCTTTGCGGCCTGCGGCAAGCTGTTCCACAGCCTGTTTGGGGTGGATTACATGGCGGCCATGCTGGTGTCGGCCCTCATCATCGTGGGCTACACCATCCTGGGCGGTTTCCGTGCCGTGACCACCACCGACCTCATCCAGTCCATCGTCATGTCGCTGGCATTGGTGGCCGTGCTGGTGTATGGCATCAGCGTGGCAGGCGGCTGGGGGGCTGTGGTGGAGAACGCCCAGGGCATCTCCGGCTACCTGACCATGATGGCCAGCCACGATGCCGCCACGGGCGGTTCCACCAGCTACAGCCTGCTGGACATCGTATCCACCATGGCGTGGGGCCTCGGTTACTTTGGAATGCCCCACATCCTGCTCCGCTTTATGGCCATTGAGGACGAGAAGAAGCTGGTGCTCAGCCGCCGCATTGCCACCGTCTGGGTGGTCATCGCCATGACGGCTTCCATCATCATCGGCATGGTGGGCCTTGGCATGACCAAGGCAGGCGCTCTGGAGTTTCTGAGCGGTTCTTCCAGCGAGACCATCATCGTCCGCATTGCCAGCCTCATCAGCGCCCATGGGATGCTGGCAGCCGTTCTGGCGGGCCTCATTCTGGCAGGCATCCTGGCCGCGACCATGTCCACGGCGGACAGCCAGATGCTGGCAGCCGCCTCCAGCGTCTCTCAGAACATTTTGCAGGAGTTTGCGCACCTCAAGCTGACCGAGAAGCAGAGCCTGTTTGCGGCCCGCCTGACCATCGTCTGCGTCAGCGTGGTGGGCGTGGTGCTGGCCCGTGACCCCAACTCCAGCGTGTTCGGCATCGTCAGCTTTGCATGGGCCGGTTTCGGCGGCTCCTACGGCGCCGTGGTACTCTGCGCGCTGTTCTGGAAACGCTGCAACTGGCAGGGCGCTCTGGCCGGAATGCTCTCCGGCGGCCTGATGGTCTTCGTCTGGAAGTACCTCATCAGCCCGCTGGGCGGCGTGTTCGGCATCTATGAGCTGCTGCCTGCATTCCTCACCTCCCTGGCCGTCTGCGTGGTGGTCAGCCTCGTGACGCCCGCCCCCACGGCCGATATCGTGGCTGAGTTCGACGCGGCGAAATAACAAAGCGAGATCGCACATTTTGGAATATTCCAAGATGTGCGATCCTTTTTTATAAAAGTAACGCAGTTATATTGAAAAGATAGATAACATATGGTACTATTAAAATGAAAAAAATATAGGAGAGAATGGAAAATGAAGAGAAATCGTCTGGTTATCCCGGTTGTGAAATGGGTGGGAGGAAAAAGACAACTACTGGAAGAACTAACGCCATTACTCCCAAAGGAGTATACTTCATATTGTGAGCCTTTTTTGGGAGGAGGAGCGGTTCTTTTCCACTTGCAACCAAAGACGGCAGTGGTAAATGATATCAATGGCGAATTAATTCATATGTATGAAGTGATTCGAGACAATGTAGATGAGCTCATTGAAGAACTGGAAAAACATCCAAATGAAGAAAAGCATTTTTATGATGTTCGAGATTGGGATAGATGCAGAACGGAATATGATAAATTGACAAAGATACAAAAGGCGGCAAGAATTATTTACTTGAATAAAACCTGTTATAACGGACTGTTTAGGGTAAATAATGCAGGGGAATTTAATACCCCGTTTGGCCACTATAAGAAGCCAAATATTGTAAACGCACCAACACTTAAAGCAGTTAGTTTGTATTTTAATACGGCAAATATTACTTTTTCTAATGTTGACTATACAGATGTGCTGAAAAGTGTAAAGAAAGGAACATTTGTTTATTTGGATCCACCGTATGATCCTGTATCTTCTACGTCTAACTTCACAGGATATGCGAAAGGAGGATTTGGAAAAGAAGAGCAAATACGGTTAAGGAAAGCTTGCGATGAATTGGATCAAAATGGAATAAAATTCATGTTATCTAACTCTGCAACGGATTTTATTAAGGAACAGTATAAGTCATATAATGTGTCTATTGTGAAAGCAAAAAGAGCAATCAATTCTAACGGTGGCGGACGAGGACAGGTAGATGAGGTGATTGTAAGAAATTATGAGCGGTGAAGAAAAAACTAAAAATGATAGAGAATGGGAAAGACTTTTTGAACGATATGATATACTATCAAAGGTTCGTGAAGAGGGTGCGTTTTTGATTTCGGCAGACCAAATAAAAGAGTACAGAGAACCACGATTAATGGTGAAATTTGATCATAGAATTAATTTGCCGAAACTTTTTCAAAAGCATCAATTATCAATTCTTCCGGTTTCTCGAAAAAAGTATTTGATTTCAAATTTTAACGCATACCATCAATTTGAAAAGGTAGAAAAAGGCGTAACACAAATAAATATGCCGGGGAATATTCAAAGCCTTGACACAAATAACATTCCAAGCGAAGCAATTGCACTTAATTGTGCATTTACTTCTGGAATGCTGATGGATTTTTTGGGTGAAGATATTTTATATCCTACAGTGTCAGGACGAATGGGCACCGGGAAATTTGATTTTTTGATTCAAGATTTGAATAAAGGAAAAAATGTTGCGGTTTCGGTTGAAAATTCTCAAATGGAGATTGATGCAGCATATGAAGGAATAGGAAGTTTGGCGATAATTGAGGCAAAGCGAGATATTTCAGAGGATTTTCTGGTTAGACAGCTTTATTATCCTTGCAGAGTTTGGAGCGAAAGAGTTACAAAGAAAGTTAGGCCGATCTTTTTTGTGTATTCTAATGGTATATTTAGTTTATATGAATATGCGTTTCGAGATCTAAGGGAGTATAACTCTTTAAAATTAATAAAACATAAAAATTATTCTATAGAAGATACGGCTATTGTTCTTGAAGATTTGCAAGATATAGAATGCTGTACAAAAATAGTAGAAGAACCAGAAATTCCATTTCCCCAGGCCAACAAATTTGAAAGAGTTATTAATATATGTGAACTTTTAAACGCACAAGAGTTAAGTCGTGAACAAATAACACAACAGTATGCATTTGATGTAAGGCAAACGAATTACTATACGGATGCGGCTATTTATCTTGGACTTGTCGAGAAGAAATATGGACTAGACCGAAAGCCTAAATATAAGCTAACAAGTCGCGGACGACATATATTAAGTTATGGATATCGGCAGAGACAACTAGCATACTGCGGTGCTATTTTGGAACATCAAGTGTTTAGAAGCGCATTTGACTGCTGTTTGCATAATGGTGTAATGCCAAGCACAGATGCGATTGTTTCGATTATGAGAACAGTTGGAATCTATCATCTGGACAGTGAAGATACATATCGTAGAAGAGCTTCTACAGTTGCTGGATGGGTAAATTGGATGCTAGGATTGTTGCAGGAATAAAATGAAAGGAGAATGATTTAATGAGATGTGCTTGTTGTGGAGTATTGTTGGATAAAGCAATAGAATACCAAAACTATAAATCATGCCCTAAATGTTCCCAAAATGCGGGAGAACATATTTTTTACCCCAAAGCGAGATTTGGATGGACAACTAAAAGGGTAACGGTAAATAATCCGGATGGTATTCAAAGCTGGTGTACACGCTGTCGTTCAAATGATACGGGACCGTATCCAGATGGAATAAAATGTAGGGATATAAATAATCGCTAATAGTTAAATTATTTATCTGTGCGAAGCTTTAATAGATGTAGTGTGCTTTTGACTTGACAAAAAACAACGGAGCTACCATCCTAAAAACAAGGAAAGGCACTGGCCAGCAAAATGGTCAGCTCCTTACCGGCAGTGAATCAAAAAAGATTGACCGTCAGGGTTGGAAGTCTGAGCCGGGGCCACTGCTGCTTGAAATAATCGTTGACAGTCCGGTGTTTCATTTCCACATCCTCCTCTGGAAAAACGCGCGTAAAAAGCTGGTTCCAGTATAGCATACCCCCCACAGGATACAAGAAAATCGAGAAAAATACAACAAAAGCGGGGCCGTCACCCACCGGTGACAGCCCCGCCATTCATGCTATTCTGAACAATGGAGAGGAAAGGGGGTTACTTACAGCTGAGGGCCAGCGGAGACCAGAGCCTTGCCGTGCTCGTTGCCCTCGTACTTTGCGAAGTTCTTGATGAAGCGGCCAGCCAGATCCTTGGCCTTCTCTTCCCACTGAGCGGCATCTGCATAGGTGTCGCGGGGGTCGAGGATGGCGGGGTCAACACCGGGCAGAGCGGTGGGGACCTCAAAGTCGAAGTAGGGGATCTTCTTGGTGGGAGCCTCGTTGATGGCACCGCTCAGGATGGCGTCGATGATGCCGCGGGTATCCTTGATGGAGATGCGCTTGCCGGTGCCGTTCCAGCCGGTGTTGACCA
>OGDE01001467.1_pt1 | contig 14565 bp, 16 predicted proteins | sample 1570321 | NCBI WGS metagenome assembly OGDE01 (sample SAMEA2581976, study PRJEB24529) | metagenome | biome: Human gut stool | place: China | collected 2011 | reverse complement strand
CCTCGTTCGGGACGAGGAGGCCGTGGGTTCAAATCCCGCTGCTCCGACTGAAAAAGCACGTTGGTTTGATAAAAACTGATGTGCTTTTTTGTTTGTCCGGCAAAATGACGAATCGATTTTGAAAAAGTTCCAAAAATATTCCAAAAATTATTTCAGATGCAAGTAATGTAATCCGCTGGGGGCTGACTCTAGCGGATTTTGTTTTTGTAAGGAAACCATGGGCCAACTCCCCAAAGCGACCATTTGCAATTTTGCAATGTTGATGATATCAGATGTAGATATGATGAAAAATTCCAAAATGCGCTTTGCGAGGTTGATGCTGAGATTGCAAAGTTGAATCATGAGTCTTGAGCAGCTCCGCTGGGTAGTGGGGCTGCTTTTTTGTTTCTATGGGCATAAAAGTACCCGCGTCTCTGGCGGGAGAAGCGGGCGCGGTTAAAAAGTAGATTATACATCCGTATAAGATGGAATCTCAGATAGTTCCTGAACATGACGTAGTACGGCAGAGCGTCCCCTATCATTCATTACGGCCATCAGTTGGAGGACTTTTTGCACATTGGGGTCCTGAAAATCTGGATAAGGAAGAAGAGGATCGGTTTGTTTGGGAAATAGTTGGTCAAGGACCTCATTGGAGCCAACAAGATACTTGTCAATCGTTCTATTTGTCTCTTCACTAGCCCAAAGTCTTTTTTGTAATGATGTTACAGTGTTTCCAAATGCTTCCTCTTTGCGAACTTTCTCATCTAAGACCTCTTTAACTTCCTCGGCAGCATCATGAACTCTTTCATCGTGCGCGACAAACAAATCGGCATAGCTAACAGGCTCCCCTTGCCGAAGAATTTCCTCGCAGTCTGGATTTAGCGCCAGAGCGATGCGCTTCATCGTGTCAGGTTTGGGATTACGCTTATCTTTTTCCCACTGAGCTATGCCAACAGGAGAAATATTAAGCCTTTCTGCAAGTTGCTTCTGTGTGAGACCACTTTTTTTTCGTGCGTACAGTAAAAAGCTTCCAATGCCCATTGTACCTTACCTCCTACCTATAGGATATCACAAGAAAATCAAAAAATCAAGAAAAAGAATATTAAAACGATTGACTTTTTGAGCGAGATGCGCTATTATTCCAATTGTAAATCAAATCATTCACAAAACGCTTTACAAGGAGGCAGAACGATGACCGAACAAACTTTGCCGATGGCTGACATGATCAAGCCGGAGAAAGACCCTCCCTCTTCAAGCATCGAACCACCTATTAATAAGGAACCCACGGAAGACCACGACGCGGAAGTGGTAGCATTGACCCCGGACGGCAGCGGATTCCAACTGATGAGCGCCGTCAAGGCCAAGGAAGTCGAGTGGGTTGTGCCTAATTTGATTCCAAAGGGAGAGGTCTCCATTCTCGGCGGTGACGGTGGCGTAGGCAAGGGCTTATATATTGCTCAGTTAGTTGACTATGTGACAACTGGAAAGGCTACGAACTTTTTCTCAGAGCCCGCCACAAGCACAGGAAATGTTGTGATCTTTTCCGCCGAGGACCAGCTCGATACTGTTCTGAAGCCGCGTCTGGAAGCAGCTGGAGCTGATCTTAATAAGGTATGGGCGGTTGAACCGGGGAGCTATTTTGAAGACACGGGAGAAATGCCGTATCTGGATGACCCCAAAACCGTAAATCGGATTGTTGCCACAAGGCCCTCGCTGGTGGTTTTTGACCCGATTCAACAGTTTCTCTCCCCCAAGGCCGGACTGAACAGTCGGATGAAAATGCGGGAAGCAACCACTTTGCTGAGAGCTGCCGGACGAGAACACGGCTTTGCGGTGCTTATGGTAGTGCATACCAATAAAAGCACGAATACATCTGGTCGGAAGCGGCTGAGTGGCTCTGCGGACCTCTGGGACGTCGCACGCAGCGTGATGGTTATGGGGCGCACCAAGAACGATGGCAAGGTCTACGTTTCCCATGAGAAAGCCAGCAATGCTACCCCGGCGGAAACGGTTCAGTTCACAATCGCGGAGGCAGAAGCGCAGGGAATTTCAACGGCAATGGCTGTATTTGATTCAACCTCGGAGTGGAAAGATGCTGACTTTATCAATGAGAAGTCCGCCCGGTCCACAAGAAAAGCCGACGATGTGCAGGAGATGATTGTATCTATCTTGTCAGAAGCTCCTGCCGGGCAAATGGCAAGCAGTGAGCTCCAAAGGCTGGTTATGGGCAGAGCGCAATGTTGTGAGAGTACTTACAACCACGCCCGAAGTGCACTGAGGCGAACAGGCGTTATCTGTAACAGCCGTCAGGGTGCGGTGGGTGGGAGTGGGCGCTGCTTGACAGCGCTATCGGAGGCGAAGTGATGTGTTTGCAAGGTTGATGGAAACGGACGCTAAAACGTCCGGAAATCAACTTTGCGAACGAAAGGAGGTGATGCGATATGGACGGTTTGAATCGTCTAATGAGGTTCTGAGAATGTAGGGGCTGTCTCGGCTTAATGGGCTGGTCGTGAAAGCCTGAATAACAACAGCACAGAGAAATTTTAAAGGAGTACCAATTATGTATTTTAATTATGACAACACCGTAACAATCGAGACCACTGGAAAGGATCATGCTGGGGCAGCCACTTGGGCATTATGTGATATTGTAGAGGGAAAGGCATTCGTAGATAACAGATGTATCCAATCTATCGGGCGGGGGTGCAAGCCTCTTAGTGAGGGAATGAGACTGTTCTTTGCAGACGACCCGGACGATGTACCTGATACTGATATCAGTATTATTCCTTTTTTGAGTGATGATGGAAGAGCTATGCTGAAAGTCCTATGCCGCTCGACTGGTGGTGATGGAGCCGAAGAAGAATCAACCACTGTGGGAAGCCACAACATCCCGGTGGTGGACCTAGATAGTGCGGCTAACGGTCATCAGCCATATAAAGAAGAGGATGAGTGGCCATTTTGACTGGTTGGAAACACAATGATTAAGGAGGTTATAATGACTGTATTTTATGACGATGCACTGGCTGGAGTGAGTGCAATTTCAAACTTGACAGCCAATTTGGACGGGAAATTTTTTGTCAGAAACGGGTGTCTAGAACCATTTCATAAAGGAAAACCGTTCGATGAGGGGGTAACCCTGAAGCTAACAGACAATCCATGGCGGGCGGAAAATACGGTGGTCAGCTTTATCCCCTTCTTGAATGGGAACGGACAAGCACGGATGGAAATTCGATGCTGCGCAACGGGCTGTAGGGCTACGCCTGCCTCTGCGGATAAAGAGATGTTCGCAAGAGAACGGGGTCAAGAACAGATGCATAGACCCGTAGAACGTGCTGAAAGTTGGCACGAAGAGACGTCGATTTGATAAGGAGATAAAGTATATGAGCTATTTGCAGGATTGTTTTCAAATTGCCAAAGAAATAAACCAAAGTAAGGAAAAGATGAAAAGTGCTGTCGAGAAGCAGTGTCGACGAATCGATGCCATCGTTCGGCCTGGCTTGACGGCAGAACAGAATGAAAGCCTGGCGGTGATCTTGGAAGAAATCATCAGCTCAGTTGCTGAGAACACTTTTAATGTGGGGTACAACAACGCCCTGCAGGTAATTGCCGAAGCGGCAGCGGTGAGTGAGCCAATGAGCTTTCCGGGCCAACCACAAAAATAAAACCGCCTTACCTGGTAGCAACAGGCAGGGCGGCAATAGAAGTGGGATTAGTGTTTGAAGATACATAATCCTACTCCTATTTTATCAGGATTTTAGGCCGTTTTCAATGCAAAGTTGTGAACAAAAGCAGAACCTGAGATGAATCTGTACGGCGCATGGTTTGGCGTGGCAGTCAAGCTGTGCGCTTTATTAGACTAAAATATAGGAGGGCATTCATATGACAGAGAACGTTGTAAAACCGCATAGCCCATTTGGGGGTGTTTTCGACCATTTGTGGAACACGCAAAAGGATGAGCTGGGATATCAGTACACCAAGGATCCTGCATTTATGACCCCAGAAGAGAAAGCTGAAGAATGCGGGCGAATCATGAAATGGCTCAGGCTGACATCGGAGCAGAAAAGAGCGGAACTGGAAGTGCAAAAGGCAGAATTGCCCGCTCAAAAAAGCCAACAAAATGCAGAGACCGTAAAATCACAAATACCGGATGTGTCTCCGGAACTATATACTGCGCCAAACCCCAAAGCCGAGGCAGACTCCCCTGCAGAAGCGTGCGTTCCAGGTGGGCAAGAAGATTTAGTGACAGCGGCACGGCCTTCAGATGATCAGCAAGCAGCGGGACATACCGAGATGGATGACGCATCCTCTATTCCGCAGGGAGAGGGAGTTGTATTAATTCCTCCAGAACCTGCTGTGGTCCCTGAAGTGGCAGAGCCTAAACGAGTCCGTATAACAGAGCTGATCAAAGAGGATTATAAAAGCTGGCGAAAAGGAATGCGGATCATCTTTGATTCGGGAACAGATTCTGGTAAGACCTATTTTATCTTGAATGTATTACTGCCCTGGGCGTATGAAAAAGGCTGGAAGATTTTGTATCTCTGCAACCGCATTCCACTGAGAGATCAGATTCGACAAGAGGTTGAAAAGCTTGGAAGGACGGAAGAAAAAGTTGGTCATTGGGATGAGAAGCTCCATCGATTTGTCTATGAAACACATATTGTCAATAAATATGAAAATACGATTTGGGTAGAAAGCTATCAATGGCTGGAAACTTTTTATGAAGGTAATCGCAAAGGAGCCTTGGATTATCTAAGTACATTCCGCTATATCGCGGCAGATGAATTCCATTACCAGCTTACCGATCCGGCATTCAATGAAGAAACTGATACTTCATATATTTTGCTGGAAGCGCTTGTTAAACGTAGACCAGTTATCTATATGAGTGCTACAGCCCGCACATTTTTTGATCATTGGCGCGAGTATGGCGATGTGGCCCAAGAAAATTATTATCATATCCCGGCGGATTACAATTATGTGAAAAAAGTTATGTTTTACTGGAATGATAAGGAAGAGGCTGAGATTATTCGCCGGGAGGCTAGGCGGGGAAAAGTTCTTGTGTTTGTGGATTCTCTCGCACATATGCAAAAATTAAAAAAGGAGTTGCAAGATGAGTTCGGTGAGAAAATTGCAACTGCGTGCTCTCCATATCGACCTGAGGCAAAAGACTGCGATGGTTTAGAAGCTGTTCTTCAGAACGAAAAGTTGCTGAAAAGAATTTCAATCGTAACGACAGTATTCTATAATGGAGTCAATATAAAAGATCCGGAGTTAAAGTGCATTGTAAGCAGGCTGTGGGACCCAATCGTAAATGCACAGATTTTAGGGCGTAAACGACCTGTGAGTAGAGACGATGCCTGCATAGTATATTTTAAGGGATACAGTCATGACCGAATTATGGAGGAACGAAAGCGCATTCGTGAAAGACAGCTAATACCCGCATCGAAGTGGAAAGAGAGAAAGAAGAAGCCAGAAATTTGGAAAGCGTACCTGCACCAACAAGGAATTGTAAAGATGCTGGATAAATATAGCAGAACCGTTCGTCGTGATGAATTTGGTGATGGCTGGATATGGAAACGCCGTGCAGAACTCTTGTATATGGTCCAAATGGAAGCACTTGATTTAATGATAGAAAAAGGCTACCAATGGGGAATGCTGCAGGAAGTGAGCGAGTCGCTTATCGATAAAATAGAATCTCTGCGCTTTAAAGAGCTTGAAGACTATATTGAGGAACATCTGGAAGAAAAAATACCATGGGAAGTTATGCGAAAGGAAATCGTAGAGAAAGGCTGTATTATAAACCCAAATGACCGCCATAAGGATAAAGGAATACCAACGTTAAAGATTATCAATAGGAGCCTGCGAGTTTATAATGCAGTAGTAGAATCAAATCAAAAGTGGATTAGTGCTACAGAACGCACAAGATTCTGGATGCTACATCGCCTGCAACAGTAATCACCACTTAAATTTTCACATTGTATATTATACTATGTGTGATTTCGAGAGGAAGAATTAACAGTATGATTATATCACGTTTTGAGTTGAGAGGACTTGCTCCTCGTGCTCAAAACAAAAACGATGCTAATCGTTTGGCCGCAAGCGGAAAGAGGAGATCAAACACAGATTGAAAGATGCGCTTCAAGGAGTTTTGCTGATTTAATCAGAGCTACTAACATTTTAGTAAGCGTCTGCCCGGCGGATAACGTCACAAATCGTTACCCTATCTGGATTGACACGATAAAAAAGTGAATTTTGATCAAAATATGACGTGATATCGTTTAAATATACGAGGCTGTCTACATTGTGGACACCGTTTCGCAACCGAATCCTCGGCTGAAAAATGGAGTTAATCAGAGCGACACCCGCGCAACATATCCTAAAATTGAGCAGATTCAAAAACTCAACCTTTAAAATGAGGACCGATGAACTGTTACCAAAATGGTTACAGCTGGAAAAACTCAGTGGTCAAAACAATTACAAGGCTGAATTTTCAACAATGATACGGCAAACAGTTCGATCCGAATCGGTAAAAAATCAACTGTCATCAAAACAGGGACACTTCAACTCCTATCAGATTGACATATGTTCACTGTTCGCACTGAACCTCAATTCAAGGAAGACTCAAAATAGTGCCCCCCTTTGTAATCGGCAGATTTCCATGATACCACACAAGCTGTAGCAAACAATTTCACTAGCTACCGTTCTTTTGCTTTTAATCCGCATCAATTTGATGCTAGTTGAAAGTTGGTCGAGACGGGCTTTGTTGCGCTGGTAGAATCGCTATATACGCCCTGTGCCGAACAGTACGTACCCGGTTATGGATCAAATTGGGGCGAAGTATGTCGCGTTTCACGACGCAAATAGATTTTCTCAAAAATGAGTAAAACCCATAATCAAGCCGCAAATCTGCCGAGGATGCACTTCTCGACTGGACATACAATAAAATAGCCCTGCTACTCTTGATTGAGTGGCAGGATTTTGTTCTGCTCTGGGACGTCAATGGTTTTCATCCTGCAAAGCCTTGTAAAAAATGAATGATGTCAGGAAAACTCGGTACATTCAAGTATTCAAACAGTGCCAAAATCCCCGATCCAATCAGGTCCAGGATTACCATAAAGACATAGAAAATAGGGAGCGAAAGCACCGCCAATAAAATTATGATAAGGCAGCCCCAATCGTCACCACCGCCTCGGTTTGTCCGGCCTGCGTTCATTCTGGTGTATGCTTTATAATCGTCGTACCAATCGTGATTGCAGCTCATAGTAGATCCTCCTGTTTGAAATCGTATGTTCTTGATGTAATTGAAGTGTATCAGAGAGTGTATCCGACTAATTGGACTTTCAACGGCTCTTTCTGCAAAATGTTTTTTACAAGTGCGCTTTTAAATTCAGGTAACAGCCTCCAAGTGCTCCCGTATTATCCGTTCTAAGGTCGGGCGTGTGACGTGAAGCGCCTCAGCCAGCTGCCCTTTGTTCATCTCCCGGCGGGTGTACCGGGCATAAAGCTCTGAGAAGTCATCTGGCGTGGTTACTTTCTTCCTACCCTTATAGATACCGTTCCGTTTGGCGATGGCGATACCCTCCCGTTGACGGTCCAGCAAGTTTTGACGCTCAAACTCATTGATGGCGGCAATCATGGTGAGCATGAGCTTCCCGGTAGGCGTCCCGGTGTCCAGGTTCTCTTTGTTGCTGACCAGATGCACACTCTTGGCCTGTAACCGCTCCACGATCTCAAGCAGGTCCCTAGTGCTGCGGGCAAGGCGGCTGAAGTCGTGGATATAGACGGTATCGCCCTCCCGCACATAGTCGAGCATGGCTTGGAGCTGGGGCCTGTCCATACTCTTGCCGCTGATTTTTTCGGTGAACCATTTCTCGATGCCGTGCTTTTTGAGCGCTTCGATCTGGCGGGCTTCGTTCTGTTCTTCGGTGCTGACGCGGACGTATGCAACTTTCATGGTAGTATCTCACTGATTTGCAGAAAAATAGGGCCAGAGATAAGCGAAACTTTTGAAAACAAAGCCGAAAACAACCCTAATTTTCAAGATTTTGATGACGCTTTGGATGCAAGATAGGGCACACTCTACTTTTCAACTGTGCTCCCCTTTGACCAGATGGTCCAGCGTGGTATGGAAGTAGTCAGCCAAAAGTGAAGCGGACTGCAAATCAGGTGTTCTCCGGCCAGTCTCCCACAGGCTAACAGCCCGGCGGGATAGATTGAGGACATCGGCTAACTGCTGCTGTGACAAGCCTGCATCCTTGCGCAGTGATACGATTCTGGTACTGATGGTTTCCATGGTATCCCCTTTCTTTGTATGTGCACTCACAAAATGGACTACTCTCACTCGTCCCTTGCCTCTCTGTCTCTTGGGGGCTTAGTCAGCCTTTACGAACAGCTTCATACAGTCGGCACAGATGACCCGTACTTCCTTGGTGCTGCGAATAATAGTCCCGCACTTCGGGCATACCCACCGCCGGGTGCTGCTTTGGGCCTTGGGCGGTTTCGGGGCTCCTGTCTGGCTGCTGCCCGGTCCCTTGCTGGCCGTACCAGTGCCGCACATATCTGCCCACGTCAGGCCCTCTGTCATCTGGATATCCTGCCAGCCCATAAAGATGATGAAGTCCAACAGCTCTTCGGACGGGCTTGTAATGGTCCAACCGTATTTCTCGTGATGGTCAATGACTAAGCCGTGGGCCTCTGCGGTGGCCTTAAAGCGCTTGTTGTGATAGGCTCCGCTCTGGCTGGATGTATCGCGGATACCGTGAACCAGATTGTAAAGGTGTGCCATCTCGTGCAGCAGGGTGGCCGTGGTGTTCTCAATGGGGCGGTCCAGTGTTGCAGTGGAAATATTGATCTCATACCGCTGCTCTGTGCCCTGTTCGGTGCTGACAGTCCAAGTTTTGACCGTGGTGATGTGACCATAGGCAGAGGGCGTCTTTTTCAGAGTGATGATGGGCTCCGGCAATTCGCCGTTGTAGTAATGCTTGTTGAGCTCCCGGAACATCTTTTCGAGCTGGCCTGCGGTGCGGCTGGTCTTAATGGTTCTTTTCATGGTGAACAACCTTTCTCTTGATAAAAAAGGCCGGGACAGGTATACTAAAGATGCATCCCGCCCCGGCGGGCTTGTTAGAGGCTCTGTACAACGCTGACTTTGGACGGTGGGCGCTGTATGGGGCTTTTCTTAGTTGATGGTCAAGCGCTGGCCTGTGACGGTTTTGCTGTACTGGGCGTACAGGTCCGGGGCAACTGTCTTGATGGCTTTGCTGTCCAGTCGTGTGCTGGAAAAGTCAGACAGCCGGACCTTGTGGCACCCAATTTCCAAGTAGCTGGTGGAGCGCTCTGCGAGTGCTTCCTTGATTTGGGTTCTGAGTGCTTCCTGTTCGGCCTGCGCTGCTTCAATCAGCTGGGCGGCTTCCTTGTACTGCTCCACAAGGGTAAGTAAAATGTCGTTGCTCATGTGTGTAAACCTCCATGGTTGTGTGTTGTGCGGGGAATGTGTGTTCCCGATGGCATAAGTATACGCATACTGTTCACAGTATGCAAGATGGAATATTCAACAAAGAAAAGCGAGAGAGTTTGTACAATATACATACTGTGCATAGTATGGACATGATGACGGGATATGATATAATACCTATAATAGTTAAGAGAAAGTTGGTGCGATTATGGGCGGAAAAACAAGTACAGCAAGCAGGACCAGATACAATGCCAAGACCTATGAACGCCTTGTTTTGAACCTACGAATGGATAGCCCCCAGAGTAAAAAAGCGATTGAGGAGGCAGCGGAAAAAGCAGGCGAGAGTGCAACAGCCTATGTAGTGGAAGCGGTGCGCCGTCGTATGGAGCAGGAACAGAACCCCGGGGTGATTAAAAATTGGGATAGTGATACAGCTTCTACAGAATGAGAAAGTAGTTTGTTCTCCCCAGCACTGTACAAATTGAATGTAATGTAAAATAAGGTCTCCGTCTTTCACAGAAATGTGAGGGGCGGAGGCTTTTTTGCTTTTTGATAAAATAAAATGGCCCAAACCCTGCAGTGTTACAAGGTTCGGACCCAATCTGAAAAGATTATCGTTCTACTATTGAAGCTCCTGCTCCAACTCATCAAAAAGCGGACAGGAGAAAAATTGGCCGAGCGTGATATCAAGGCCATCGCATAGTTTCTTGATAGTGGCAATAGAAATCCGTTGGCGGTCAGGGTCAAGCATACTGTAGACTGTGGATGGAGTGACCCCGGAAAGATTAGCTAACTCATTGGGCCGAATTCCCCGTTGATCGCAAAGCTGTTCAAAACGTTTAACGACAGCATCCTTTACTGTCATGCAGCATCACCTCTAATAAAATTGTATAGAGATGTGCGCACCCACGTATACGCACTTGCGTATAAATCTGAAATGTTCTATACTTTCGACAGTACGCAATCGCGTAATGAATCTGGAAGTGAGCGTTTCAAAAATAAAAAAGGTATCTTCCATAGCAATAATGGAGGATACCTGCATTTCGACGTAATTGTATTAAATCGCCTTATATTTTATCATGAGAGTATAGAAGTTGCAATAGATACAGGCAAAGTAAAGCTATAAGTCTGACAAAAAAAACATCGTTTAAACTAATACTTTCTCTTAAAATTGGCTATTTTATCCCAAAATCATTTGTGAAAGAAATATCTTATCGAATAAGTGGTCAGTTGGGAGTCGAGTACAGGAGGGTTTGCAATGGCAAGGCGTGGCGAAAATATCCACAAACGGAAAGACGGTCGGTGGGAGGGACGATACATCAAAACGCACACGCCAGACAGGAGAATTTGCTGGGGTTATGTCTATGGCATTACTTACGCAGAGGTCAAACAGAAGCTGATTCATAAGAAAGCAGAGTATGGTCTGTATCGCCTAACCGATACGAAACTGACTTTTTCAGAGATTGCCGAAACGTGGCTGCAGTCTATCAAGTGTGGACTGAAAGAATCCACCTATGCGCATTATCAGTACACTCTGTACAAATATATTCTGCCAATTTTAGGAGAGTTGCAAATTCTGAAACTAGAAGAAAACATCTTGGAGCAGGCCTTGCAGAAAATAATCGCACCACCAGATGGACAGCACAAGGAACTTGGCTTCTCCTCTGCCAGAGAATGCCTCTCTATGGTGCGTCGTATTTGTAAATACGCTGCGCATCTAAGGCTGATTCGACCGATGGAGTTATCTGTCCGTCTGCCGCAAGAGAAGAGTCATTCAACAACTCCCCTCCCTCCTGTAGATCAGGATCGGCTTCGTACCTACGTTTTATCTAGTCCAACGCCCCGGAAGATTGGCCTGCTGCTTGGCATAGAATCCGGTTTGCGAATTGGAGAGGTCTGTGGACTGAAGTGGGATGATTTTGACTTGAAAACCGGAACCGTGCAAATCAAACGGGCGGTAAGCCGAATTCCCTGTGGTGACGGACATACCAAAATTGTGATCCAGACCCCCAAAACTCGTACATCCCGACGGGAGATCCCACTCTCAAAGCACATGGTCCAGGCACTCAAGATTCTTCAAAAAAGTTACCCATCGGATGCGTGGTTCTTATCAGGCAACACGATTAAACCTGTAGAGCCGCGCTGTTATCGGAAGAGTATCAAAACCTATCTGAAACAGGCGGCAGTACATCAGGTACGCCCTCATGTTCTCCGTCATACTTTTGCCACTACCTGTCTGCAGTCGGGATGTGACATCAAGACTCTCAGTGAGCTATTGGGTCACGCAAATGCCAATATCACCCTGCAGCGGTATGTGCATTCTGATTTATCACGAAAACGGCGGGAGATTCAACGCATCTTTTCAAGAAGATAGAGCGTCCATCCGCAGTCAGGCCAATCAAAAATCAGCGGGATATCACTGTATCTTGGCAGTATTCTTCCATTATTACTATGGAAGATACCCCGGAGTTGCGGCTGGGGGTGAGATGCGTGCTGTTGCAGCTGTTTGAACATAATGAGAAAGCCTACCGTGCAGCAGTGCAGATGATGGAGGAGTGCGGCAAAGCGGCCATTGTGCATCCTACTGGAACAGGCAAGAGCTATATTGCGTTCAAGCTCATCGAGGAGCATCCTGCTGATACCATTTTCTGGCTGTCACCCAGCGAGTATATCTTTAAGACTCAGATTGAAAATCTGAAGCGGCAAGCCCCGGACATTTCGCTGGCAAATGTGCACTTCTACACCTATGCCAAGCTGATGTGCTGCGCAACCGAAGAACTAGAAGCTATTGCAGGGCTGAATCCGACCTATATCATCCTGGACGAATTTCACCGTGTGGGTGCCGAGTGCTGGGGTGCAAGCACACTGAAACTGCTGAAGCTCTGCCCTGACGCGAAAATACTGGGTCTGAGTGCTACCAATATCCGCTACCTTGATAACAACCGTGATATGGCAGAGGAACTGTTTGACGGCCACATTGCATCGGAAATGACCCTGGGCGAAGCTATTGTCCGGGGGATTTTGCCTGCCCCGAAATATGTAACGACCGTTTATCAGTATCAGAAAGAGCTGGCGAGATATCAGACCAGAATCAACAATCTGCGCTCTGCCGGAATTCAGGATGTGAACCAAAAGTATCTGGATGCACTCCGCCGGGCATTGGAAAAAGCAGATGGACTGGATGAGGTATTTGCACGGCATATCACGAACAAGTCTGGTAAATATATCGTGTTTTGCGCCAATAAGGAGCACATGGATGAGATGATCTCCCATGTGCCGGAGTGGTTCGCCGGGGTCAATCCGGATGTGGCAGTGTACAAAGCTTATTCAGACGATCCCGGTACGGATCGGGCATTCGCAGATTTCAAGGCAGACCAAAGCAAACGTTTAAAGCTGCTGTTCTGCATTGATATGCTCAACGAGGGCGTTCATGTGGATGGTATCTCGGGTGTGATCCTGTTCCGGCCGACGATTTCACCCATCATCTATAAGCAGCAGATCGGCCGAGCTTTAACAGCGGGAGACAGCAAGACACCACTGATTCTGGATGTGGTGAACAATTTTGAGGGTCTGAGCAGCATCTCGGGAATTCAGTCAGAACTCAACGAAGCGGTTCATCGACTGTTTGCCAATGGCGAAGGCAGCAAGATTGTGACCGAACATTTTGAGGTCGTCGAGCAGGTGCAGGACTGCCGGGTGCTGTTTGAGCGGCTGCAGGCCAGCTTGTCATCTACTTGGGATCACTACTTTTCCGAGGCCAGCATCTACTACGCAGAGCACAGGAATTTGCGGGTGCCGGTGGACTATGCGACATCGGCGGGTTTGCATCTCGGCACGTGGGTGCAGCTGCAGCGGCTGATCCGGAATGGAAAACGGATGGGCAGTCTGACCGAGGCACAAATCCGGCGATTGGACAACATCGGAATGATTTGGGATGACCGTACAGAATTTGCGTGGAAACGTGGATTAGAACACGCTAAGGCGTATTTTGAAGAGCAGGGGAATTTGCTGGTACCCGCAAAATACAAGGCGAAAGATGATTTTGCGCTTGGGCATTGGATCATGACAAAGCGGAAAGATCGTTCCAATGGCCGGATGACCGAAGAAGAAATTCGCCAGCTGGATGCCCTTGGAATGGCGTGGAATGCAGTCAGTGCCAAGTGGGAGCGCGGTTATGCAGAAGCGGCGACCTACTATGAGCAGTATGCCGATTTGGAAGTGCCGACGAAATATATTACCGAGAGTGGCTTAAAGCTTGGCGTGTGGATCTCCTATCAGAAGGACGCTTACCAGAAAGGGCTGCTGAGTACGGAGCAGATCCGCCGTTTGGAGCAGATCGGCATGAACTGGGGTGAACGGAACTACCGCCGCTGGATGGAGCAATATCACGCGGCAGAACGCTATTATCAGGTGCATGGCGATTTGGATGTTCCAGCAAATTATGTGACTGAGGATGGCATCAAGCTTGGAAAATGGATCGCAACCTTGCGTCATGCCCGAAAGAAACAGACAGATGTCCGCACAAAACTGACTCCGGAACGCATTGCAATGCTGGATACCATCGGGATGCAGTGGGTAAAGCCGACTGCAAAAGCGAAAACGGTTCGATTGTCCCGGGAAGAGCAGTGGGAGGCTCGCTTGGAATGCGTGAAAGCATATCAAAAAAAGTATGGCGATTTGAACATTCCAGCGAAGTATAAAACGGATGAGGGCTTCTGGCTGGGCAGATGGTGGTATCTGCAGAAAAAACTGCTGCGGGATGAACCGGGAAAGCTGAAGCCGGAACAGGTTGAGAAATTGAAAGAAGTGCTGGAAGGGGAGCGGAAGAAAGCTTTGCCGGAGAGTGCATGAAAGAAAAAAGAGGAATAACGCGGCTGTCATAATAGGGACAAGGGCACGGCAGAGAATGAAAAGCTCCGCGACCCGAATCTTACCCGAAGAATGAACGACTGATCTTTCTGGATGGCAGAAATGCCGCACAGAAAGAAATCTCGACCATGAGGGTGGGGTGACAGCCAGCGGACAGGTGAGCAAGCCTATTCGCTCTTTGTGTTGGATGAAATATAGATGAAGAAATTGAGTTGGATTGTGGGAAAGATTTATGAGTAAGAAACTTGCGATTGCGATGTTCGGACAGA
>OGDE01001459.1_pt1 | contig 14650 bp, 12 predicted proteins | sample 1570321 | NCBI WGS metagenome assembly OGDE01 (sample SAMEA2581976, study PRJEB24529) | metagenome | biome: Human gut stool | place: China | collected 2011 | reverse complement strand
CGTCCGCGGTATTCTCCGGCTGCTGCACCGGGATTTCTATCCACGCTCTCCTTGCGGAGAGCGACGCTGACCGCATTGGTTATGCTGTGCGGCTGCTCTATTTCTATCCACGCTCTCCTTGCGGAGAGCGACCCCAGGAAGTGAGCGTGCGCCGCGGTGTGGCACTATTTCTATCCACGCTCTCCTTGCGGAGAGCGACCTCTTCGCAAAGGCTTTCTGCTTTGCAGCTTTTTCAATTTCTATCCACGCTCTCCTTGCGGAGAGCGACGCATGTGCGTAATACTCTGCAATATTGCGGTAATTATTTCTATCCACGCTCTCCTTGCGGAGAGCGACGGTATCTAATCGCAGTGAGCCATCCTCATGGCGCCATTTCTATCCACGCTCTCCTTGCGGAGAGCGACCTACCACTTTTAACGGTGATTTTAAGGCTGGTCAATTTCTATCCACGCTCTCCTTGCGGAGAGCGACCGCCATTGGCAGATGGGGCACAGGCGCGCGCGACATTTCTATCCACGCTCTCCTTGCGGAGAGCGACCCGCCATTGGCAGACGGGACAGAGCCGGACGCGACATTTCTATCCACGCTCTCCTTGCGGAGAGCGACCTCCTGGGCCGTGATGATGATATGACCCAGCTGGAATTTCTATCCACGCTCTCCTTGCGGAGAGCGACCGGTTGTCGATGTCCGCCGCGCCACTGGCACGGCGGATTTCTATCCACGCTCTCCTTGCGGAGAGCGACCCCCGAAAGGCAGTGACAACACGGGGAAATCACAGGTATTTCTATCCACGCTCTCCTTGCGGAGAGCGACTATTGAGGAGGTTTCCAAATATGTCGTTAAGGATTATTTCTATCCACGCTCTCCTTGCGGAGAGCGACGGTGGTCGATGTCCGCCGCGCCACCGGCACGGCCGATTTCTATCCACGCTCTCCTTGCGGAGAGCGACCCTCAGCCAGGATTATACAGAGCAACCCACGGATATTTCTATCCACGCTCTCCTTGCGGAGAGCGACCTCGATGCATTGTGCGCCCGGTGCCCGGGCCTCAAATTTCTATCCACGCTCTCCTTGCGGAGAGCGACCCACAACCTGGAGGAACTGGGTTATCTGCTGATCATTTCTATCCACGCTCTCCTTGCGGAGAGCGACCGGCTGGAAGCGCCCATGACGCTGCCAGATTAGCCCATTTCTATCCACGCTCTCCTTGCGGAGAGCGACAGACCGGGGCCGACACGGCGGCCAGCAATGCAAGCATTTCTATCCACGCTCTCCTTGCGGAGAGCGACGCTTATCTCCATGTTACTCCCTCACAGATAGTTGAATTTCTATCCACGCTCTCCTTGCGGAGAGCGACTTGCCAACGTTGGCAGTTATGCTGCGCAGATCGTGATTTCTATCCACGCTCTCCTTGCGGAGAGCGACTGAGCATGGATGCCCTGGAAAGCTACCTGATCAACATTTCTATCCACGCTCTCCTTGCGGAGAGCGACGACCCATGACATATGAGGAAACCATTGAGTGGATATTTCTATCCACGCTCTCCTTGCGGAGAGCGACAGGTGATGCGTTCTATTTGGATTTGGTCAGCGGAATTTCTATCCACGCTCTCCTTGCGGAGAGCGACGTTTTTTGCCAATGTAAAAAACGTGTGGGATCATGTATTTCTATCCACGCTCTCCTTGCGGAGAGCGACAACCATGCGACCCTGGATGCAGGCGGCAATGACCTATTTCTATCCACGCTCTCCTTGCGGAGAGCGACATGGCGCGGAACTGGATATCCACCACAACTTCCCGATTTCTATCCACGCTCTCCTTGCGGAGAGCGACAGCGCTGGACAGGCTGAAAAGCCAGGCAACCGTGATTTCTATCCACGCTCTCCTTGCGGAGAGCGACCGTCGGCCAGATCGCTTGTGGCGAGCCTATCACGGCAATTTCTATCCACGCTCTCCTTGCGGAGAGCGACGGCCGGACAATTTTGTCCGGGGCGGACATTTCAGATTTCTATCCACGCTCTCCTTGCGGAGAGCGACCGGCATTGTGCCGATACGCTATGGTTTCGGCGCCACATTTCTATCCACGCTCTCCTTGCGGAGAGCGACCAGGCTGTGCCAGCGGCAACCCCGCGCGCAGGCCATTTCTATCCACGCTCTCCTTGCGGAGAGCGACTTTTTTTGCGATTTTTAAGCCGCAAATATTGACGTATTTCTATCCACGCTCTCCTTGCGGAGAGCGACGCCATTGGCAGACGGGGCAGAGCCGCACGCGGCAATTTCTATCCACGCTCTCCTTGCGGAGAGCGACTGTGGGTGATACTCCCCCGTGCTGCGGTTGTATGATTTCTATCCACGCTCTCCTTGCGGAGAGCGACCTCACTTTCACCTTTACACTGATCTTATTGTCAGTAATTTCTATCCACGCTCTCCTTGCGGAGAGCGACTTCAAGGCCAATGTCCACCGGGCAAAGAGCCGGTTATTTCTATCCACGCTCTCCTTGCGGAGAGCGACCATTCTGTGCGTCCTTCCAGTTGTCCAGCATACCGATTTCTATCCACGCTCTCCTTGCGGAGAGCGACGCACATAAGCGACTATGTGCGCAGCGCCGATATAATTTCTATCCACGCTCTCCTTGCGGAGAGCGACGCGTGTCAACGAGGATAGATACGGGCAACAATATTGATTTCTATCCACGCTCTCCTTGCGGAGAGCGACAATGGCACCTTACGAAGCACCCACAACACAAGCTGAATTTCTATCCACGCTCTCCTTGCGGAGAGCGACCGAACCCCAAAATGAAATTATCGCTTACGATAATGATTTCTATCCACGCTCTCCTTGCGGAGAGCGACCTTCCAACATCAATTCTTCATCAATCATAGCTTATTTCTATCCACGCTCTCCTTGCGGAGAGCGACCTGCTAGCGGTTTTCTCTCCGATACTTCGGATGTTATTTCTATCCACGCTCTCCTTGCGGAGAGCGACGAGCATGCGTACCAGCTTGTTTTGTGGGTGCTCCGATTTCTATCCACGCTCTCCTTGCGGAGAGCGACTTTTTGATTATATCCGGGCAGGTACCGGCATTTTATTTCTATCCACGCTCTCCTTGCGGAGAGCGACGTCTCTTTTATGTTATATGATACAACGGCTTTGATATTTCTATCCACGCTCTCCTTGCGGAGAGCGACTTGACTTGACATTTCATAAGACTAGATGTATCAATTTCTATCCACGCTCTCCTTGCGGAGAGCGACATGAGGCATTGGAGCATCCCATTGCCTCCCCGCGCCATTTCTATCCACGCTCTCCTTGCGGAGAGCGACTACCGTATCAACGCCAAATAGACCAAAAGAGCAATTTCTATCCACGCTCTCCTTGCGGAGAGCGACCTTGCCCCTCGCCTTGCTGATATGTCTGCCGCCTGATTTCTATCCACGCTCTCCTTGCGGAGAGCGACGATAACTACATTTATAATGTGAGTATCGGCAATATTTCTATCCACGCTCTCCTTGCGGAGAGCGACGGTTCTGTCCAGGTGTCGGGGGTGCCCAGCAGCGTATTTCTATCCACGCTCTCCTTGCGGAGAGCGACCCTACTATATGCAATGGGACATCACAGACACTGTGATTTCTATCCACGCTCTCCTTGCGGAGAGCGACCTTTTTGATGAGGATGACCCCGACAACCTATGGAGCATTTCTATCCACGCTCTCCTTGCGGAGAGCGACTGGCAAGCTGCCAAAGCCCTTGACAGATTGCGTATTTCTATCCACGCTCTCCTTGCGGAGAGCGACCTTGACCACGGTATTGCACTGGTACCACATCAGCATTTCTATCCACGCTCTCCTTGCGGAGAGCGACTTTCGAGCCCCAACACAGATATTATAATTTTGGATATTTCTATCCACGCTCTCCTTGCGGAGAGCGACCGTTGTAATGGAGGCGATCAAAGTTGAAAATCAGTATTTCTATCCACGCTCTCCTTGCGGAGAGCGACCCAAGGAGGCAGCAACCACGGCAAACACAGCGCTATTTCTATCCACGCTCTCCTTGCGGAGAGCGACCCCCCGTTCGCGAGATAATTCAATGGGAAGGAATATTTCTATCCACGCTCTCCTTGCGGAGAGCGACGTCTGTGGATGCTTCCACCCAGACCGCCAAAGCCCATATTTCTATCCACGCTCTCCTTGCGGAGAGCGACGCCAGCCAATCGGCTGGCTATTGAGTGTAGCCTAGTAACATTTCTATCCACGCTCTCCTTGCGGAGAGCGACGGGCCGCGATAGGGCACCGGCTGCGCGATAATGATTTCTATCCACGCTCTCCTTGCGGAGAGCGACCTTAGTAACAACTCACGCCGGTTTTTATGCCCCCATTTCTATCCACGCTCTCCTTGCGGAGAGCGACAACCCTATGAACTGCTTATCATGGACAAACCAACCATTATTTCTATCCACGCTCTCCTTGCGGAGAGCGACGCTTCCAGCCCGTAGGCGTTCATGATCGTGGACAATTTCTATCCACGCTCTCCTTGCGGAGAGCGACGTCTTCCACTTCGTCCACGCGCACAACGTGATAGGATTTCTATCCACGCTCTCCTTGCGGAGAGCGACATAATGATTTTGTCCGCCGCCATAGCAATGACAATTTCTATCCACGCTCTCCTTGCGGAGAGCGACGCGCTTCGGCTTCGGCAAGCGGAAACTGGATCCGTATTTCTATCCACGCTCTCCTTGCGGAGAGCGACGGCGAATGTGGACGGCCTGCTCTGTGTAGTCTCCATTTCTATCCACGCTCTCCTTGCGGAGAGCGACCCGCGGCACTTCAAGGGCTAAAGAGCCATGCTGCCATTTCTATCCACGCTCTCCTTGCGGAGAGCGACTTCGCGGTTGGACGCTGAATATTAACGGTCCGATATTTCTATCCACGCTCTCCTTGCGGAGAGCGACCGACACAACAACATACCACAGGGGGCCTATACATATTTCTATCCACGCTCTCCTTGCGGAGAGCGACTTGTTATGCTGTTTTTTGCCATTTTTGGGGCGCAAATTTCTATCCACGCTCTCCTTGCGGAGAGCGACTATCTTGTCAATACTTATCATCGGATTTTTGGAATTTCTATCCACGCTCTCCTTGCGGAGAGCGACATAATATCAATAGCTCTGTCAACACAGCTGACAAGATTTCTATCCACGCTCTCCTTGCGGAGAGCGACCGCGATCGATGTGTTTTTGGCTGTGTGGGCTGTTATTTCTATCCACGCTCTCCTTGCGGAGAGCGACTGTCGGCACTTCGCAGGTGTTCAACAGAATTGCATTTCTATCCACGCTCTCCTTGCGGAGAGCGACTTGGCCGGGCCTTCTGGCCCGGCCATTTCTTTTAATTTCTATCCACGCTCTCCTTGCGGAGAGCGACGGGTTTTGGCGCATCACGCCCGAAAAATAGTCGAATTTCTATCCACGCTCTCCTTGCGGAGAGCGACGGTTTGGATGGGAGGTTTAAGCTTTAATGATGGAAATTTCTATCCACGCTCTCCTTGCGGAGAGCGACAATATCAATAGTTCTGTCAACACAGCCGATAAGATTTCTATCCACGCTCTCCTTGCGGAGAGCGACGTGGTGCATATCGCGCAAGACCCCAGTCCAGGCCGCATTTCTATCCACGCTCTCCTTGCGGAGAGCGACAGCAAAAGTGCACAAAACAGTGGGGCACTTTTGCGCATATGAAACAAATTTTATGGGGATTGCATCTTCATGCTGACAGGCAAGGCTGTATTTTACCCTTTCTGCCCCTGTTTTTTCCATATTTTCTGGTGCGAAGGAACCGGGAATTTTATGATTGCCTTCCCCTCGCACTAAGCAAACAAGATTCCATCCTGATCAAAATCCGGGTGCAGACCCACATGCTCGACTTTGCTTTTGTAATGGTTTCCCAGTTGATAAAAGCGCAGGCTGTCCGATTCCGAATCGATCAGTTCGGTCAATTTTGCTTTGAACATCGTGTATTGCGCGGCATCCAGCAGGCACTCAAATACGGAGTTTTGCACCCGCTGGCCGTAGTCTACACAGACTTTTGCTACTTTGCGCAGCCTGCGACGACCGGCGGCTGTTTCGGTGTTGACATCATAGGTTACAAGCACCAACATAACGGCACCTCACTTCCAGAAAAACGGTGGGTACACTTCCAGGTCACCGCGCAGAGCACGGGCCAGCAAAAGCGCCTGAACATAGGGCACCAGCCCCCAAGGCAGTTTTTCTTTCAAAAACGGATGGGTGATCTCTTCCTTCTTTTTGTTCTGCCATGCGGTCAGGAAAGCTTTACGGCCATCATCCGTCAGCAGTACGGCACCATTTTCCTGTTTTTGCAGGTGTTTTGCCGTGATGATCTTTTGATTGATGCAGCTGATGACCAGCCGGTCTGCATAAACCGCCCGCAGTTCTTCCATCAGGTCAAGTGCCAGACTTTTGCGGCCGGGGCGCGGGCGGTGCATAAAGCCAACATAAGGGTCCAGGCCCACAGCGGTCAAGGCGGATGCGCACTCCCGCGCCAGCATGCTGTAGGCAAACGAAAGCAGCGCATTCACATTGTCCAGCGGTGGACGGCGGCTGCGGCCCTCAAACACAAAATCCTGCTTTTGCTGCAGAATCAGGTCATTCAGGCAGTCAAAGTAGCGCTGGGCTGCCTCGCCTTCCAGGCCGCGCAGCTGTTCCGGATCATCGCTGGTCTGTATCAGCGGCAGCGCGGCGGCCAGCTGGGTGGAGGTGCGTTTCAGTTTTTCGACCGGGACACGCTGGGGATGATCGCGGGTTGCGCGTTCCAGCACCCAGCGTGCGTTATACACTTTACCAAGGATAAAGCTCCGGGCATAGCGACAGCTCTGGGCCGGGTCATCCGACACGCGGTACTGCGTCTGACGCAGCAGCACATTGCCGCGTTCTTCCCCCACGGTGCGGGCCTGAAATCTGCCATACGGGTCAAAAAAGCAAAGGTCAATGTCCCGCCGGGCACAAGCTCCCATCAAAGCGGGGCTGGCACCCGCGTAAGTAAAGCAGACGATGCCTTCCAGCGTATGCAGGGCATAGCGGTGGGTTTCCTGCTTATTGCGGGTAACAACAAGGTTTTCGCCATCCAATGTCAGGTAAGCGTCCTCATTGATGACAAACAGGGTGTTGAGCAGCTTTCTCATGGCGCGCCCTCCTCAATATGCTCCCGCAGATACGCCGCCGGGTCTGCCTGCTGATACAGCGCCGGCAGGCAAAGCTCTTTCAGTGAGCAGGCATTGCAATGCTTGCCGGGTTTGCTTTTTGGGGTATAGCCGCGCGCAAACAGGCGGTTCATCTCATCCGCCATGGTCTGCGCGGTGCTGCGCAGTTCCGGTGTCAGGGAAACATGTTCCCGCTGCCGGGTTTCTTCATAAAAGATTTCCCCTTCCGGCACCTCGCACACCAGCATTTCTTCCAGCGCCATGGCCTGTGCGCAGAGCTGCAAACGGTCGGCATCGTTTACCTTGCTGCGGCCATGCTTATATTCCACGGGCATGGGCTGCCACAGGCCGCGGCGGCCCTGCAATGACACGCCGTTTGGATCCTTGTGAAACTCTACCACATCGCAGTCGCCGGTCAGTTTTAAGCGGTGGCTGACGACCCTCATACCGCGGGCGATCAGCAAATCGCCGCGTTTTTCCGTCAGGGTAACATCATGGCAGCGGGTATGCTGCAGGCGGCCTTCGGCGGTGCGTTGGTTTTCGGACCATTGTTGTTCCAGGTGTATGAGCGCCCACTGACGGCGGCAAAAGCTAAAATGCTGGATACCGGACATCAGCAGGTAATCATCTGGGGAAGCCATTACGACAGCCTCTCGCACGTTACCCCTGCGGGAAGATTTTCATCCACCGTTACCACATAGTCATGGTAACTGCGCGGGAAGGCTACCCCTTCGGCACGCGTGACATGCACTGCATCAAACAGTTTATAGGACGGCGCATTGCCCAGCTCCGAATCATGCTTGAACACGATCAGTTCCCGAACTGCCATTTTGCCGCGGGCTGCACTGTGGTCATTTTCAAACATATTCAGGATTGCCTGCCACAGCAGCTGCAGGTCATCCTCTGAGAATCCTGTAGTTTTGCGGGCAAGGTTGGCAGAAATGTAACCCTCTGCACGGTACAAACCATACGGTATCACATACTTGCGGCCCATCTCAGTGTCTTTTCGCTCTGCATCCGCTTCGGTCGTAATGGCAATACGGGTAATGGTCACTTCCTGCGGGAGAACAGGGTCTACCGAGCGTGCAAAGCTCAACTGAACAGGGCCGCGTACCTGCCCGCAATTCAGTGCGCCTTTTACGAAAGTTGTCATAACAGCGCCAAAGGTACGGATATCATAGAAATTTTGGCACATAAAATCCCGGATTTTGCGGTCCAGTTCCGGGTCATCTTTCTTGGCAGCTTTCAGTGCCTCCTTGGAATCTCCTTCAACGCCCAGATATTCCAATGCTTTTTTGTCGCTGCGGTTCAGGGGAACCTGATCTTTAATGTAAATCTGGTATCCTGCTTCATCTTCTTTGGCCACTTCGACATAGTTGCGAATCTTACGCTTCAAGCAGACATCTGTAACAATGCCATATCCCGTTTCCGGGTCAACGCGCGGCATGTTGCCTGCATCCGGATCGCCGTTCGGATTTCCATTTTCAACGTCAAACAGAATTACAAAATCATACCGGTTTTTGATTGCCTGTGCCATTGTTATTCCTCCACTTTCTTTGTATAGCGTTCCTGTGTCTGATGGTAATAGCCAAGGATAAAAGCGCCTTGTTCCGGCAAGGTCAGCCGTGCGGGAAAGCTTCCTTCCAGTTTTCCGCCCGCCAGCGCAGCGATCTGCTTATCGTAATAAATCTTTTGTGGCTTGCTCATTTTTTGCATATGCTTTTGCGCCAGCATCAGAATTGTTGGGAACACAGTGGCCGGCGTGGAAGCCGCTGCATTAAAATACCTGTCCTTGATGGTTGTATTGATATCCGGGTTTACCGCCATCTGGATTGCTTCCAGCACAGCAAAAAGCTGACCCATAACATACGGTTGATAATTTGTTTCCTTGTTATTTTCCACAGTTAATACCTCCTTTGGGCAACGGGGATCTTCATTACGCAGGTAGTATGCTTTTATAATAGCGGCACGGCCGCGTGTTACTTTTTGCTCTGCGCGGATACGCATCATAACGCCATCCAGCAGGGTTGCCGGGTACCTTGTATTATTCAGGATTGCACGCAAGACATCGCCTGCCAGCTGCGGTGCTGCCGATGGGTTGCGGGAATTGGTGTTGACGGTTTCCTGCAGCAGCCAATACACCCCCAGCCGCGGGAATTTATCATAAGCGGGGCGCACAATCTCTAAGCGGTCATAATGCTTCTGCACATTATCAAGCAGCGTTTGAAATGTATCCTGCCAGAAAAAGCGAACCGAGAGGCGCGCCGCATTAGGGGCCAAGCCAAGCACATAAAAGTGCCTTTGTGGGTCAAGTGTCACGTTCTGCCACTCTACACTCTGTCCATGGACCAGCTTGTCCATTGCATTTCGCACATCGCTTTCGCTGACAGGCGCATCCATGGCAAACAATGCATCCATTGCTACCTGCTGGTAGGCGGTCTCACCACCTGCTGCCCAGCAGACAATGGTGGTATCGCCCACGCGCTGAACATGTTCCCTGTCTGCCAGCAGATAGTTTAATGCCTGTGCATAGGCAAAGGCCGCATAACTGCCAACCGGCGCATTGCCCCCCTGTTCATGTCCGTATGAGCAAAAAGCGTCCGCATTAAAAGAAACAATCGATGCGCCGGAAGACTGTGCCCCGGTCACGCCTTTAATCGCCGGGTGCAGGCGGGCAAGCGGTGCCTTTTGCCCTGTAACCAGGCATCGGATTTCCGGTGCATCCGTGTTCTTATCACACTGCCGCTGCCAGGCTTCCTGTATTTCCGGATCGTCCTGAACATAGTTTTCCCGAATCAGAAATACCAGATTGCCACCCTTGTAAAGTTCCTTGAGACTTTGTTCCAGCGCTGGATTCTGCTCCGCCGCCTTGGGGTCCCAGTTTATAAAAAAGTTCCGCACTGCCTGTGCCGCCTGACCGGGAACATTTTGTAAAATGGCAAGATGCAGCTCCTTTGCAGCGGCAAAGCACTGCATTGCACGCTCCGGTTTGCCTTTTCCGTCAATGCCGAGCATGTAAGCACTGTTATCACACAAAAAATTGGCTGCCACACCACTAGAACGTTTAACCTGTTCCGGAACTTGCAGCTGACATGGAGCAAGCACTGTTTTTTTACCGCGCTTTTCCTCTTGCTGCAAGGGGTGCAATGCCATCAGTTGGCCGTTTTCATCCAGTTCCAAAGCCCAACTGACTTTTGCGCTTGTCCAACCGGGGCGCGTGATTTTGCCATTGGCCAGCAAATCTTCATAGTATTGTACCAAAGCCTGTAAAATCATCGGTACACCTCGCAGTCTGCCACATTCAACACACCATGTTCCAATTTTGCATGGAAATACATCGGGGTTATGTTCTGCGGGTCAGTGTAGTCAAAGTCATATAGCATGAATCCCAAATCCCGTGTTTCCTCAATGGTCGGGATTGGCCCGCCGGGCCATGCGCGGAATGCGGCAGGAAATTCACGGCACCCAAAATAAGGAGTATGAAAACACTGGCCCCTGGACATGCGCCGGGTAACAATATCCTGGAACTTTCCCGGATTGTCGCTCGGTGCCGCACGGTCAGTCATCTCAAATTCTGCCTCAATCACATAATGAACGTCCTGCAACACCATGGCTGCACGCTGAACGATCTGCTGGGGCGTGGCAAGGTAAAGCTCTTTCCCTGTTCCCTGCATCGCGCTGCGTACATCGGAACAAAGAATTTTGCTTTTTACTTCGTTCCGACGGATGTTGGTAAAGCGGATTGGGTTCATAACATAGATTTTCCGGATTTTCCACCGTAAGCCAGGGTGGTAATAGATTGCTTCCACTATACCGCGTGCCGCGGAAGGGGTGAGGACTTCATATGAAACCCTTTCGACTTTTAGCTCAGGCCTCGAGAGCAAAGCATAATTCCCCCATACTTCCAGCTGGATCATCTGCATCAACTCCTTTGCATTTCTATTTTCAGTTGTTTTTAATTTATATTTTGCTATAGTTTCAATATACGCTACTTGGCACCAAATGTCAATCCTTTTATCATGTATACTTTTTGTTTGCTTTTCATCCGGTTTTCTTTTATAATAAGTTGCGTCGGCAGCTTATGCCGTGGATAGAAATAGTTGATTTTACTTTAGCGCACAAGAACGGCAGGGCAGGCTCCCTGCCGTTTTTGCTTTATGCAAACCAGGCTGCTCCCGTTTCAGCTTCCATAGCAAGGCCCGTGTTGTTATCGTAAAAGCTTCCGTCCGTTAATTCCCATATGCCTTCACTGATTTGGCAAACCGCCCCGGCATTCTCCAGCGTTTTCAGATGATCCGGGTAAACCGGAACACCATATTGCCCCAGTTGACGGAACAAAGTTTTGCTTACCTCTCCTGCACGCAATCGTGCAAGCAAATGTTCCCCTTTCCCTTGGGGAATGTATACGGTCACGGCAGGTGTTTCAATTAAGCGGAACCTCTCTGCCGCTGTTGCAAAGGGGAAAATGCGCCCTTCCATATCCTGCTCGAACCCTTGCAGAATTTGCTGTTCATCCAGTCTTTTATCTCCTTTTAAGGTACGGTAAAACAGAAAGTATGTTTCGATTGCTTCCAGAGATGCCAGATCTGCATATTTTTTCAGGACGCTTTGCGTTGCGGATACATTCTGTTCCAGCATGCGCGGTACATGCTGCCCTTCCAATGTGAAAATCTGTACCAAGCTCTGCTCCGCCGGGCGTCTTCCCTCTCGATTGCAGCGCCCCGCCGCCTGCAAAATGGAATCCAAACCTGCTTCCTCGCGGTATACAGCCGGGAAATCCACATCAACACCCGCTTCGATCAAAGAAGTTGATATCACACGGCAGGGCAGCCCATCTTTTAAGCGTTCCCGGATTTCCTGCAATAACTGTTTGCGATGGGCTGGGTATAGCAATGTTGTCAGGCAGTAGCTGCCCTCTTTGGGCAGGTTATTGTATAATTCCTGTGCTGTTTTTCTCCGGTTTACAATACACAGCACTTGTTCCTGCGCTGCCAGTTCTGCGCCAAGCTGGCTTTGTTCCAACTCTCCGCGCATTTTTAGCGTTGTACGCCGGAATGCCTGATATTGCTCTTTGGGATGTGGGCAAAGTTCCGTCATCTGCAGCCCAGGCGCCAGTTCATCAAACAAGGGCTGCAAAGCTGGTTGTGTGGCCGTGCAAAGCACCGCTGCTGCGCGGTAATGCTGTACCAGCTGCGCGATTGCCGCAACGCAGGGGCGCAAATAAGGAACCGGCAGGTTTTGTGCTTCGTCAAAAATGACCACGCTATTTGCAATGTTATGTAATTTACGGCATTGTGACGCATGGTTGCCGTAAAGTGATTCAAAGAATTGCACGGATGTGGTAACCACCACCGGAGCATCCCAGTTTTCCGCCGCCAATGCTTTGCGGTAGGCTGCCGGCTCATCATCTTCCTTGGCAGAGTAGTCCACCCCTGAATGGTGTTCCAAAACATTTTCTGCTCCTAATATTTCCGAAAACACATCCGCGGTCTGGTCAATAATGGATGTATAAGGGATCACATAAATAACCCGGTCCATATGGTTCTTTACAGCTAGCGAAAGCGCAAATGCCAATGACGCTACCGTTTTTCCCCCGCCTGTAGGAACGGTCAGGGAATAAAGGCCGCGCCGCCCTGTTTGCCCTGCCGTTGTACAGGCACTCAAAATTGAACTGCGGCGCTGATTCAAGGTTCCCTGGGGATGGCTCCATTTTGCGGTATATTGGTTCAACCTTTTCAGCAGTTCATCCATTGTCTGGCCTTGTCCGCGCGGTTTAGGGCTGCTCATAAAGTTTTCCGTATCCAGATAGTCCGCATCGACCAGGCAGGAATACAACATCCGGGTATAAAATGCCTGTGTAAAACGATTTTCCTTCATCATTTCCGGCTGGGGCGGTATGGACGGCAGTTTAATCTCATTCGTCCATTGGGTATAGGGTTCAACGCCCTTTTTCAATCGTCCAAACATTGTCGCATCCTGCGCGGTATCGCTTCGGCCTCCTCCATCCGGCAGGCCGCTATGGTGTACCGCAATAGCAAAAGCCAGTGGGATTTGACCATATCGGGCAGCCACCTGTGCACCAGCCGTTGAGTGATCCACTTTCTCTCCACCTTGCAGGCGCTTTTGAAACTTTGTACTATATTTACCAATATCATGCAGTAATCCAAGCCAAGTTCCCTGTTGCTGGGCATCAAAGGCTGCTGCAAATTGCCCACATAGGACTGCCGTTCCCTGCAAATGGTCCGCTACCGTTTGGACGCGGGTTCCGTCTTCACTGATATGAGCCAGCATCTTTTTCTCCTGGTGCATAATCAAACTCCCTTCTGTTTTGCTTTTCTCTATTATAGCAGATCACTCATCCCATAATTCGGACTTTAACTCCAGTTCTGCAATCTTTGTCATACTATCCAAATCTATCCATGTAGAATTGTTAGCTATTCCCATTAGCAGATATTTTTGATAAAATAAGATCTCATAGGGTTTATGAATTCACTTTCTTATATTACTTCTTCATCTTACCGAAGAATCATTTACGTAAGGAGTGAAAAGCCATGAAAAGGAAGTTATTCTCATTTTCCGCCAGTGTTATCACCGCAATAATGCTTACCGCTTGTGCTGCAGCGCCAGAAAATAAACCTGCTTCCTCCGCTGCTCTTTCCCCGACCAGTGAAGCTGTTGCTACAGCTATACCATCATGAACGGAACGGTTGAATATCCTTACGCAGACTTATCTGGCATGGTAGTTGTGAAAAATCAATCCGGACAAAAGCTAGTTCTGGATGTTTACGGCAATGAGATAATTTCCGCTGGGCAATATGAAGATTTAGCCCCCGCGCGCGATGGCTGCGTATGGGCAAAACAGAATGGCCTTTGGGGCTTGCTGCAAGTACAGGATTATACCGAAAACAATGCCGACATTATTCTGCCGGATGGATGCGTTGCACCAGATGTAACGCTTAGTCGAATTGATAGCCTTTGTACCTACACCACTGCTGATCATGGGCTGGTTATGCGTAAAGGTCCCGGTACAAATTATGAAAAAATGGATAATATCCCCTACGGTCTCATCGTATGGGAATGCGGCTATAGCAGCAATGTGCCTGACTGGGTTGTTGTATATTACAGTGGGATTTATGGTTGGGTCAGTGATGAATACTTGGCTACCACTATTTATTCCAGCAGTAAAAAATAAATAAAAAAGCAGGTGTTCATGTAGAAACGATATCGTCCTCCACGTGAATACCTGCTTTTTATAGCTTCTTTTATTATATCTGTTCTGTGCCGCTATTTGTCTCTGTATGAAATAAATAGCCGCTATATGCATTTGAATGAAGTGTTCTGTTTGTTTGCTTTTTTACCTAAAAGAATCGCGTAGGAGGCTCTCTTAACTAAAGAGCCGACCTCTCACACCACCGTGCGTACCGACCGGTACACGGCGGTTCA
>OGDE01001445.1_pt1 | contig 14779 bp, 9 predicted proteins | sample 1570321 | NCBI WGS metagenome assembly OGDE01 (sample SAMEA2581976, study PRJEB24529) | metagenome | biome: Human gut stool | place: China | collected 2011 | reverse complement strand
CAGAAGAACTTGTTAAGAAAATGGAAAAGAGCGGAGCAAAAGCTTACCTCGTTAACACAGGATGGAACGGAACAGGAAAACGTATCTCCATCAAAGATACTCGTGGTATCATCGATGCAATCCTTAACGGAGATATCCTTAACGCTCCTACTAAGAAGATCCCATTCTTCGATTTCGAAGTTCCAACAGAGCTTAACGGCGTAGACACAGGTATCCTTGATCCTCGTGACACATACGCAGATGCTTCTGAGTGGGAAAAGAAAGCTGATGATCTTGCAGACAGATTTATCAAGAACTTCGCTAAATACGAAGGAAATGATGCAGGAAAAGCATTAGTTTCAGCAGGTCCTCAGAAATAATCAATAATGCTCAAAATTTAAATTTTAAAGTGGGTATTAAAATATGTTAATATTTACACATATGTGTTAATATTATGCAAATGATGCTCCATGGTTATATTTTATCAGATATAGCCATGGAGTTTTATTTTATGTTATAGAAAAATGTTCATAAAGTAGTGTGGCACCAGGAGCAAAACGCTTTTTTTTATGAAAAAATTATTCAACAATGCAAGTTTCACTTGTTTACATAAAAGATAATGTTATACTGTTGCTGTAACACGATATTATAAAAAGCATATATTTTAGTATATATGCTTTTTTGTTGTTCAGTCAGATAGGTGTTTGTGAAACTAACTATATGTTATATCTGCACAATTTAATCAAGATTTATGACAGTTTCGCAAACACCCAATATTAAAAAAGATAAAAGGAGAAAAGTATGAGGTACAACAGAAGATTAAAAAAATATTGTAAGAGACTGACAGCGGCAGTTTTGATAGCAGGAATGACGATTACAGGAAGTTATTATGGTGATTTTTCAACATATGCCAAAACTGGTAAACAAAAAGTTGCTTTAAATGCAATATCAAAAAAGCTTCAAAAGGGAAAGACTTTTACATTGAAAGTCAAAAATGTTCCCAAAAATATCAAATCAAAGAAGATTAAATTTACGAGCAGCAAAAAGAGTGTTGCTTCAGTTACGGCAAAGGGCAAGGTAAAAGGAAATAAGGTTGGAAAAGCCGTTATCTGGTGTAAGGTTTCCTATAAGGAAAAAAAGAAGATTAAAGGAAAGACAAAGTGGAAATCCTTTAGCAAAACATTAAAATGTAATGTAAGAGTTGTGGCAAAGAAGGTAACACCGACAAATACGCCGAAGGTGAGCGAAAATCCGATGGTGACAGCTAAGCCGACGGCGACAGCGGGTCAGACTACGACAGCTAAGCCAACAGCGACAGCGGGTCAGACCACGACAGCTAAGCCGACGGCAACAGCAGGTCAGAATACAACGGCTAAGCCGACAGCGGCAGCGAGCCAGATACCTGCGGCTGCTCCAACGGCAGCAGTAAGCCCGACACCGACAGTTCCCCCGATAGCAACATCAAGTCCGACACCGACAGCAACGGCAAGCCCGACACCGACAGCCACTCCGACAAGAAGACCTGCTACGGAAACAGCTTCCGAGGCATATCAGATGGTTCACGACCTCGGACTTGGCATAAATCTCGGAAACACAATGGAGAGTGTGTCACGTTATAAACTTGGCAGTGTTAATGCCTATGAAACTTGCTGGGGAGCACCGACCACGACTAAGGCAATGATTGACGGTATGAAAAATGCAGGTTTTAAGACGATAAGAATACCTGTGGCATGGTCAAATATGGTTTCAGATGATGGAAATTATACGATAAGTGATGGTTATTTTAACAGAGTTGAAGAAATCATGGGCTATGCCCTCGACAATGATATGTATGTTATAGTAAATATCCACTATGACGGTGGATGGTGGGGACAGTTCGGTGCGTGCAAAAAGGACTCTGCCGGAAATATAGTTGCCGATGAGACAAGGCGTGCCGCTGCATGGAAACGATATGAGAGTTATTGGAAACAGATTTCTGAAAGATTTAAAAAATATTCAGGTCATGTCATTTTTGAGAGTGCAAACGAGGAACTTGGTACAAGATTAAATGATGCACTTAACTCAAACGGTTACGGATTTACAGAAGACATGAGCAGCGATGATATTATTTCAGGAAATCTGACAGACGATGAAAAATATGCTCTTGTCAATCAGATAAATCAGAAATTTGTCGATATAGTGCGTGCATCAGGCGGAAATAATGCAAACAGATTTCTTCTTATAGCAGGATATGATACCGACATATCAAAAACCTGTGACACAAGATACAAGATGCCGACCGATACTATAGAAAGTCATCTTATGGTTTCAGTTCACTACTATTCACCATATGGTTACTGTGATATAGCAAAACCTTCAAAAGAAGGGTATATTGCATCGTGGGGAAGTGATGATGAGATAAGCACGCTTAAAAGTGACTTTAAGAAAATGAAGCTTAGATTTGTCGATAACGGTTATCCTGTGATTATAGGTGAATACAATGTCTGCGATACAGAAAATTCCGACGGAACATATACAAGAAAAACAGGCAGGGAAGTGTTTATAAGAAATGTATGCGAATATGCACTTGTAAATGGAATGTGTCCTGTTTTGTGGGATACGGGTATGGGTTACAGCCGTTCACAGTGCAGAATGTCAAATGATATTGACAAGGAATTGTTTGAGGGACTTTATAAGAAAGCCGAGAGTGGAACAGTATATGTACCTGATGAGACAAAAAATGAATATGTATGGACCGGAAATATAGGTGCTTCAGGCTGGAATCCGGTTGCACCGGTTGCATCTGACGATGATTGGAATCTGCCGGTTAGTTCTGTTGGAGCTGCATATCAGCTTAATGGCATAGACTGGACAAAATTTACAAATCCGTATCTTGAGATAAAGATAAATTCACTTGCAACGAATAGTAACAGTAGTGTGGATTATAAGATGGCTAATGAGATAACAGCAGTAAATCAATGGTGGCATTTTATAGATAACTCTGATGCAAAGAAGAGTGGAACATTTAATCTGAGCACGGGAGCTTCATTAAAAATTGATTTGTCAAAATACGGTCTTTCGGGTTATGATAATATATATGTGGCTATGGTTAATGAAAGTTTTAATGCCAATGTCACTATTACAATAAAAGACAGCAGCAATTAAATAAGGTATTTGAGCAAAAGCAGATATTATTGCAAAATTATATATGGAATTTTGTCTGACGGATTGCCCTTAACCTGTGGTTTTAAGGATATTTCCATGCAGCAGGCTGTCTGAAAATGAGGTGAAATAAATTTGAAGATGATATTACCTAAGAATGTTTCATATATTATTAGTAAACTTGAACAGGCAGGATTTGAAGCCTATGCGGTAGGCGGCTGTGTGAGGGATACTCTGCTTGAAAGGAAACCGCAGGACTGGGACATTACGACCTCTGCAAAACCTTTACAGATAAAGGAGCTTTTTAAAAAGACTATCGACACGGGGATACAGCATGGCACGGTCACTGTCATGCTTGACCATGTCGGTTATGAGGTGACAACTTACAGGATAGACGGTGAATATGAGGACAACAGGCATCCAAAAAAAGTAGAGTTTACAGACAATCTCAAACTTGACCTTGAAAGACGAGATTTTACAATAAATGCCATGGCTTATAACGATAATAGAGGGCTTGTCGACGAATTTGGGGGTATTAAAGACCTCAAAGATGGTATAATAAGATGTGTTGGTGATGCGGGTCAGAGATTTGACGAGGACGCACTCAGGATGTTAAGGGCAGTGAGGTTTGCAGGACAGCTTGGTTTTGCCATCGAGGAAAAGACAAGAGAAGCTATCGTTGAGAGAGCAGACCATCTTAAAAATATAAGTGCCGAGAGGATAAGAGTTGAACTTACGAAACTGCTTGTTTCTAAAGAAGCAGGGCGGATAAGGGATGCCTATAAAACAGGCATGACAAAATATTTTCTGCCTGAACTTGATGCTGCGATGCAAACTGAACAGAAAAATCCGCATCATATCTACACGGTCGGAGAACACAGCATATGCGGTATAGAGCTTATGAACTGTTTCTTTGGGATTACTTCCGATAAAAAGATTTATGATAAGATACCTGAGAATGTACTTGAAACGGCAAAACAACTTGCCGCTAAAATGGATAAAAAACAGCAGACGGTTTTGTGCATGACGATGCTTCTTCACGATATAGCAAAACCAGCAGTCATGACAGTCGATGAAAAAGGAATCGGTCACTTTATCGGTCATCCGGCACAGAGTGAGAAAATGGCAAAGAAGATAATGAGGAGACTTACTTTTGACAATGACTCCATATTAAAAGCGTGCAGGCTCATAAGATTTCATGATTACCGTATGGAAGATAAGAGCAGGGCTTTCAGGCGTGCCGTGTCAAAGATAGGTGCTGACATTATGGATATGCTTTTTCTTGTTGAGTATGCCGATGTTCTGGCACAGAGCGATATGCAGCGTGATGAAAAACTTGCAAAGATAGACGCAGGTGTTAAGAGATTTGAATATATTATGGCAAATGCACAGCCTTTGTCGATAAAAGACCTTGCGGTGACAGGTTCAGACCTTATAGCCGCCGGAGTAAAACCGGGACCAAAGATGGGAGAGATACTTAAGGCAATGCTTGACAAGGTACTTGACGAACCTGAACTGAACACGAAAGATGGTCTGTTAAACTATCTTAAATGTGAGAAGGGCAATAAAAATGTTGAGGAGAACGAAGATTTATAGTAAAATAACTGTAAATGTGTTTAGCACCTGTTACATTGTAAGGGATAATGATAACTTATGATGTGGCATAAGTATTAAGTTAGTTTCACTACTTCTATTTATTTTAGAGCAAAGATAAATAGTATTATAAATAAATTGCTCGGAAATGGGGATTATTATGGATTTAAATGTAAGGCTTGCGAAGATGACAAAAGCTATGAAGACACAGCTTTTTATCGACAATCTTACAACGATATTTAACCCACAGGCTCTTTTTAGTGATGGTACGGCACAGTATCGTATTCCGCCTGAACCAAAAGCAAATGAGAGTGTAAAGCTCAGATTCAGAACCGGCAGGGAAAATATTGACAGAGTGGTTCTTGTTGTGTGTACTGATACGCGCATCGAGATGAAGAAAGTATATAATGACAGACTGTTTGATTATTATGAGAGTACGGTCGAACTTTCTGACAAGATGATAGATTATTATTTTGAGGTGACGAGCGGAACGGTCACTGTCTATTACAACAGCGTAGGTGTGTGCAGCGGAGTTGAGCCGTATTATAATTTTACGATAACACCATCATTTCACACTCCTGACTGGGCAAAGGGTGCAATATTTTATCAGATATATGTTGACCGTTTTTATAACGGTGACAGGTCAAATGATGTTGAAAAAGATGAGTATGTCTATATAGGTGAGGGTACTGACAAGGTGACTGACTGGTTTAAGTATCCGGCAGCAATGGGTGTAAGGGAATTTTACGGCGGAGATATAGCAGGAGTATGGCAGAAACTTGATTATCTGCAGGAACTTGGTGTAGATGCGATATATTTTAATCCGATTTTTGTATCACCGTCAAATCACAAATATGATATTCAGGATTATGATTATATAGATCCTCATTTCGGAAAGATAGTTAAAGATGAGGGTGAAGTGCTTCACAGGGACGAAAATGGAAATCTCATGTGTGACGGTACTTACCCAAACAAATATGCAACAAAATATGTGTGCAGGGTTACAGACAAAGAAAACCTTGAGGCGAGCAACCGTTTTTTTGCTGAGTTTGTCGAGGAAGTTCACAAAAGGGGCATGAAAGTTATTCTCGACGGAGTTTTCAATCACTGTGGTTCTTTCAATAAATGGCTTGACAGAGAGTGCATTTATGAGGATGCCGAGGGTTATGAAAAAGGAGCTTATATATCCGCAGACAGTCCTTACAGGACTTTCTTCAGGTTTAATGAAGATATGTGGCCGTACAATTATCACTATGATGGCTGGTGGGGACACGATACACTACCTAAGTTAAATTATGAAGATTCACCGCTTTTATTTGACTATATCATGCATATAGCGAGAAAATGGGTTTCACCGCCGTACAATGTTGACGGCTGGAGACTTGATGTGGCGGCAGATCTTGGTCAGTCACAGGAGTACAATCACTATTTCTGGAAAGAGTTTAGAAGAAATGTCAAGGAAGCAAATCCAGAAGCTATTGTTCTCGCAGAGCATTATGGTGATCCGACAAGCTGGCTTCAAGGCGACCAGTGGGATACCGTTATGAACTACGATGCGTTCATGGAACCTATTACATGGTTTTTGACAGGTGTAGAAAAGCACAGTGATGAGTACAGGGAAGATCTTCTTGGTAATGCTGATGCGTTTTTTGGTTCTATGCGAAATTATATGACAAGATTTAATACACAGTCGCTTCAGGTTGCCATGAATGAACTTTCAAATCACGATCATTCAAGATTTATGACGAGAACAAATCACAAAGTCGGAAGAACGGCAAGTGTAGGACCTCAGGCGGCAGATGAGGGCATAGATAAGGCTCTTTTCAGGCTTGGTGTCATGATACAGATGACATGGCCGGGAGCACCGACTATATATTATGGTGATGAGGCAGGACTTTGTGGATGGACTGACCCGGATAACAGAAGAACTTATCCGTGGGGCAGAGAGGACAATGAACTTATAGAGTTCCACAGACAGCTTATAAGGATACACAAGGATTATCAGGTGTTTAAGACAGGCTCGATAATGTTCTTAAAAGGTCAGTATAAACTTATAGGTTATGGACGATTTGATGAAAATGACAAGATAGTTGTTATGATAAACAGCAGCGATGAGGTACGTGAAGCTGACATACCGGTATGGCGAATGGGAATTATACAGGAGACACGAATGGCAAGACTGATGCTTAGTGACAGGGAAGGTTATTCAGATGAAGCAAAGGTATATCCGGTCGTAAATGGACTTATCCATGTTGAATGTCCTCCGATGTCGGGAATGATAATAAAAGATATAGAAAGCATGGGATAGATGAGATATGGGAAAGATAAGAGACTGGATGCACGGCAGTGGAAGAAAAACCGTCATAGCAGTTGTGATAGTTATTGCGGCTGCAATAGTCATACATTATTTTGTGGTGGAAAGGCATGGCAAATGGGGACTTGAGAGTGCCTACAGTGCAGGTGTCAATGAAACGGTATCACCAAAGCCACAGAAAGATTATTATGTCGGCGGCAGCAGTATAGGCGGAGTTGACAAAAATACGAAAATATCTACGGGTGATACCATAAAAAAGACTGATGAGTAGAGAGTGTGCGGTAGTTTCTGACAATAATTATATTGTATTGTTGCCGCAAAATAGGACAGCAATAATTACACAGCAAAAAAGTTGTCCGTTATTTATATATTTTCATTGCTTTTATAATTATAATTATAATTATAATATAATGTGATGAAAGGGTTAAAAATATATAGCAATGTATGTTTACATACAAATTGCTTGATACAACAAGCACTGACAATAAGATTGGAGGTGTTTGCGGGGTTATAAAAATACCCCGGACGGAATAAAGTGCCGGATGTAAAAACGGCGGAACGGAGGAAAAAATGTACAGTTTAATTCCAGTGGTATGTGCGCAGGATATCACAGCACTTGTTCGTGCACTGCCTGGTTCTGTAGCCCAGGGTCTTATCTGGGGAATTATGGCGATAGGAGTGTTTTTAACATTTAAAATACTTGATTTTGCCGATCTTACGGTTGATGGTACTATGGCAACCGGTGGTGTTGTTACGGTAATGCTTATATTGAAAGGATGGAACCCGGTTGCAGCAGTTGCAGTTGCATTTGTTGCGGGTATGCTTGCCGGACTTATAACGGGTATTTTACATACGGTACTTGGTATTCCGGATATTTTGGCAGGTATTCTTACACAGCTTTCATTATATTCGATAAATCTGAACATATCTGAAGGAAAAGCAAATCAGGCTGTAAATGTAGATATGTATAAACTCGTTGTTTCAGGCAGAGACAATCCTGCCGCGATAGTTACGGTCGTTATCATACTTTTGGTCGTTATCGCACTTATGTACTGGTTCTTTGGAACAGAGCTTGGTTTCACTATCAGGGCAACAGGATGCAATCCAAATATGTCAAGGGCACAGGGAATTAACACAAATGTTGCAAAGGTACTTGCACTTGTATTTTCAAATGGTCTTGTTGGATTTGCAGGCGGACTTCTCTCACAGTATCAGGGTAACTTCGATGTAAACATGGGCAGGGGTTCTATCGTTATCGGACTTGCTTCTGTTATCATCGGTGAGGTACTTGGAGAAGCTATATTCGGAAAGAAACTCAATTTCAGCGGAAGACTTGCATTTGTTGCAGTCGGAAGTATAATTTACTACATAGTTATACAGTTTGTATTGTGGCTCGGTCTTCCTACAATAGATATGAAGATGTTCTCAGCTATGGTAGTTGCGATATTCCTTGCGGTTCCTTACCTCAGGGGAAAGGCTAAAAATTCATACAGAAAAGCCGCAAAAGGAGGTGCCGGAAAATGTTAGAGTTAAACAATGTGTATAAAACATTTAATCTTGGTACTATAAACGAAAAGAAGGCATTAAATGGTGTCAATTTAAAACTTGAGGATGGAGATTTTGTTACCGTTATCGGTGGAAACGGAGCGGGAAAATCTACCACTCTAAATGCTGTTGCAGGTGTATGGCCTATAGATTCGGGAAGTATTATTATTGACGGAGTTGATATGACAGGTCTTTCAGAGCATAAGAGAGCACCTTATCTTGGCAGGGTATTCCAGGATCCGATGAACGGAACAGCGGCGACAATGGAAATTATAGAAAACCTTGCTCTTGCGGCAAGACGAGGACAGCACAGAGGTCTTAAGTGGGGCGTTACTAAGTCTGAGAAGAAAAAATACAGAGAAATGCTTGCAAAACTTGATCTTGGTCTTGAAGATAGAATGACATCAAAAGTCGGACTTCTTTCGGGCGGTCAGAGACAGGCACTTACACTTCTTATGGCAACGATTAAAAAGCCTAAGCTTCTTCTTTTAGATGAGCATACGGCGGCACTCGATCCAAAGACCGCAGCAAAAGTGCTGGAATTATCAGATAAGATTATCGCTGACAATCATCTTACTGCTATGATGGTAACACATAATATGAGAGATGCGATAATACACGGAAACCGCCTTATTATGATGAATGAAGGAAAGGTTATTCTTGATATAAAAGGCGAGGAGAAGAAAAAACTTACCGTCGAAGATCTTCTTCAGAAATTTGAGGAAGTGAGCGGTGAGGAATTTTCAAACGACAAGGCGTTGTTAGGATAGGTTTTAACAGAGGGATGTCACAAAAAAGTGACACCCTCTTAATAATATATATAAAAGTTTTATATTTACATAATTAAAAACGGAAATGAGGGAAAAATGGGTCAGACTATTGCAAATGTATTTTATAAGCAAAGAGCAGACTTCTTAGAAGAACAGAAAGAAAGAGACAAAAGGCTTAAATTTCCGGATGATGTTGAAGAAATCAGAGATATTCCATATCTTAAAGATGGATTAAAAGCACACCATCTTGATGTCTACAAGTCTAAAATTATAACACCGGAGCAGGAGCATAGAAAGCTTCCAGTCATAATAAATGTACATGGAGGTGGACTTATTCTTGGAAATAAGGAGTTTAACAGATATTTTTGTGCCAAACTATGTAAACTCGGATATATTGTATTCAGTGTGGAATACAGACTTGTGCCTGACTGTATGTTTTATGACCAGTGTGAAGATTTGTCAAGAGCATTAGATTTTATAAACGATAATCTTTCAAATTATAATGGAGATGCAGAAAGGATATTTGCAGCAGGAGACAGTGGCGGGGCGTGTCTGCTCACATACACTGCTGCGATGATGAAATGTGCCGGTATGGCAAAGGGGGCAAAAGTAAAACCGGCTCAAATAGACATAAAAGCAATGGGACTTATAAGTGGAATGTTTTATACAAATAAATTTGATAAATTAGGATTGTTTCTTCCGAAATATCTTTATGGAAAAGATTATAAAAAGAGTGCATTTGCTAAGTATGTAAATCCGGAAAATAAAGAGCTGCTTAAAGCCTTGCCGCCATGTTTTCTTGTATCAAGCAGAGGTGACAATCTTAGAAAATATACACTCAACTTTTATAAAGCACTGAAACCGGTAAATACAAAAAGTGAATTGTTATATTTTAAGAAAGATAAAAAACTAACACACGCATTCAGTGTTTTTGAACCTGAACTGGCGGAAAGTCATGAAACAATGAAAAGAATGTCGGATTATTTTGCACGAATCATTGTATAGTTTGAGGATAAAATTGAAAACTAATTATTTGTTGTTCTTATAGAGTGAATAAAATTTAACATTGATTTTGCAATTATCCGAACAGTTATAATATACGGAGGTAAAGCTGTTATGGATTATAATGAAAATGAATTTAAAGAAAAAGCAAACAGAAAAGCAAGGCGTATATGGTTTGTTTTTGCAATACTTCTTTCAGCAAATTATGGTTCGGATGTATCTAAAGGATTAAATACCGCATCATATTATTTTGTATTTCTGGCACTTTGCTGGATTCCGATAATAGCCGGCGAGATATTGCTTAGAAAAAAAGGCTGGGAAACGGATTTGTATAAATATGACCTTGTTGTCGGATATGGGATTTTTTATACTTTTGTCATAAGTACGACTGAGTCACCTATAGCATTTACATATGTATTGCCGGTGACAAGTCTTTTGGTATTGTATAAGAACCGTAAATTTATGATATATTGTGGAATTGTCAATTCTATAATAATCATTATAAGTTCTGTATATCATGTAATGTGTGGTTACAATTCGGCAGCAGATATGAAAAATTACCAGCTTGAATTTTCAGCTACAGTGCTTTGTTATATATGTTATGTCATGTCGATACATCATCTTAACGAATCAGATGGTGCAATGACAAACAGTATAAAGGCTGACCTTAAACGAGTTATAACTACTGTAGAGAAAGTTAAAAAGGCAAGTAACTCTATTATGAGCGGGGTTTCCGTTGTAAGAGAGATTTCAGTTGAAAATACACATAGTGCAGGTGTTGTTGCCGATGGAATGGTTACATTGACAGATAATAACACAAAGCTTGAAAATACAACCGATTCATCGGTGGAAATGACAACTGACATAAGTTCGCAGGTAGAACGCGTGGCAGAAATGATAGAGCAGATGGTCAGCCTGACAGCAGAGTCAACAGAACACGCAAAGACAAGTTCGACAGATCTTGAGAGTCTTGTGGAGACTACTCATGCTATGACAGATCTGGCATCTGATATGGGACAGATTCTTGAAAATTTCAGGGAAGAGTTTGAAAGAGTTAAGGCTGAAACAGGCAAAATTGAAGAAATAACTGAACAAACAACATTGCTTGCCTTAAACGCTTCTATAGAAGCAGCAAGAGCAGGTGAAGCAGGAAGAGGTTTTGGAGTAGTTGCACAGCAGATAAGTTCATTAAGTACAGAAACACAGTCATCATCAGGAATGATAGAGGATGCACTTATAAGGCTTCAGGAAACATCAGACAAGATGACGGCTTCTATGGAGGAGACGATAAATCTTGTTCAGGAAACATACAAGAAAGTTACAAAGACCGGGAAAAATGTTGGTAAGATAAATAATGATTCAAAACAGCTTGAAAGTCATATTCAGGAAATTGATATTGCAATGAAAGAGGTTGAAAACTCAAATCATCAGCTTGTGGATAACATGGATAGTGTATCCGGAATTGTTTCCGATATGACGGGATGTATATCATATTCAAACGAGATGAGCAGCCGTATGCTTAGTAAATATGAAGAGTCCATGACCAATATTAATGATATTGAAAAAACAGTGGAAGCTCTTATGTGTGAACTTGGTATTGGTGGTTTTATGGGAGTTGAAGATATTATGCCGGGAATGAAAGTCCAGATAACGATGGATGGTGCATCGGCAGAAGTATATCATGGTGAAGTTGAAAAGCAGAAAGATGACAGGATAGAAGTAAATCTTCCTAAATTAAATAGCGATTTGGCAAAGGATAGATTATGCAGGATGCAGATTACGGTTGGAAATGTATTATATATATGGAAAGATGCGAAAGTTGTTTCGTCAGCTTCACAAAATTCACATTTATTTGAGATACTCGTGACATCAAGACCGAAGATAAAGAACCGCAGAAAGTATCCTCGTATGGATATAAGCAATAAGTGTAAGATATTTGTTGAAGAGACCGGAAAAGAGATTGATGGACAACTTGACAATATAAGTGCAAATGGTTTTGCATTGCTCACGAAAGAGTCTTATTTTAAGGAAAACAAAGGAGCAAAGATTAAGATAACCATAGAAGATTTTGATCTTCCAAAGCATAATGTTCTCGAAGGTAAAGTTATCAGGTGCTCTGAGAATGAAGGTGTGTTCATAGTGGGATGCCAGATGCCGGAGGATGACAATGAAATAAGAGAATATGTTAATAACAGTATTTAAGCAATATGCCAAAAACTCTCAGAATCTTTTGGTTCGTGATAGTTTTTGGCATATTGTTATTTTATTCTAAGATGAAGTAGACAAAAGCTGCATTGCAATGGATAGCAGGTTTCATAATATAAGAAATACAATATCTGACTGTTACGATGCAGGATAGATACTGACAAGATTTATTGTTCTCTTAGTTGATGGTGAAGAACTTTATCTTTATACATTTCTTCGTCAGCAGCTTTTATAAAGTCATCAAGTGAAATCTCCGGAGTAGGAATCCCGGTTATTATGCCGATACTTGCACTTACATCATAAGGATGGTTATGCATTTTATTATAAATATTGATATTTTGATGAATTTTATCCAAAAAATCATTAGCATCAAGACCATCGGCGAGGGGACCTGCCATGACAAATTCATCACCGCCAAATCTTGCACAAGTCTCATCCTGAAAGCTTGAATTTATAAGTATGTTTCCTATTGCAGAGATAGCAATATCACCATCTGAATGACCATATGTGTCATTTATCTTTTTTAATCCGTTCAAATCAACAGAGATTGCGATAAAATGTTTTTCTTCATTTATGCACCGATTAAAATCAGGCAAAACTTTTTGATAAAAACCGCGTCTGTTTAAAAGACCGGTAAGAGGATCATGTATATATTTATTTTCAAGACTGGATATAATATTTTGCTGTCTCTGATGTACTTTCATGGTTTCAAGTGCAGTACTTACATTCATAAGAAACTGGTAGAGCTGTTCCATATTCATTTTGTCAGGTTCATACACTAAAGCCGCATATCCAATCGTATGATCCAGTACATGCAATGGAAGAAATAGTATATTATCTTCCTCTTCAAGCACGGATTCAATATTTGGCAGAAGATTTGAAGTTTCAAAGTCAGTCATTCCCTGCCATATGGTATCGTGTTTTGATAATACAACATCCATATGATTTGAATATCCGAAATGAAGTGATGCATTATCGTCCAAAATGTCGGACAATTCTTCATCTTCTGTCAGAAAATTATCAACAACGCAAAGCCAGAAACGATGGCTGAAAAAATTTTTTGCATACCGTGTGAGTTTGTCAAACATACCTTGAAATGAAGAATTGTCGTTAAGGTCGGCAGTCATGTTTATCTGGTCTTTATTAAATTGAATCTGAGCGTCATACCTGTTGTTTAGGTTATATGAAAGGTTATTGTATTTTTTAATGCTGTCATAATGACATCCGCATGAACCGCCTATTATAACATTAGAATTTATATAGTTGACGGCAGGAACTTCCTTATGGTTAAAAATATCATTTAAAATATCAAATGCTTTTATAACGGCATTTTCATAATCATGCTGTGCAGTAGTGATAGCAGGATAGTGTTCGATAGCCTGTATCAGACCATCAAATCCGGTAATGGCTATTTCCCGTGGAAGGTCATATCCTGCATTGATAAGTGAATTGTATGCCGTGATAGCCATAGTATCATTGGCACAAGCTATTGCCTGTGGCATCGGAAGCTCACTGTTTATAAAATCTTTTATGACTTTTTTGGTAGGAATACTCCAAAATCCACCATATCCTATACGTTCTTCCTCAATAGGAATATTATGTTCTTTAAGAACTTTTTTATAAATGTCGATGCGTTCATCTGAAAAGGCGTTTCCTTTTATACCTGCAATAAAATTGATGCAGGTATAATGGTGATCTTCTATAAGATGACATAATATTTTTTCAAGTGCAGTCTTATAATCATAATTTATATTGTAGCAGCCCTCAATATAGTGGTCTATTGAAATTACCGGTATATTATTAAGTTTTGCGTGGCAAATAAGATCATCACGGACGGCAGGACATTTTATCGTTTCCGACAATATTATCATAGCATCTATGAGTTTATAATTTATAAGGCTGAATATACAACTCTCACCTATATCGTGTTTACCCTGTGAAGCTGCTCTGTACAAATCACTAAAGGAACGGAAAAATAGTATTTTGTAGTTGTTTTTTTTGGCATATTCAGTAAAATAATTCATATAGTATTTGATGGAGTCTGAATCAATTGCAGCACAACAGACAGCTATAATGCGATTTTTAATACCTAACATTTTTCACGACCTTTCCTAAATAAAATAATATGATGCAATGAAGCAATCCGTGGTGTCCGTTGTGGGACAAAGCACATTTTGTCCATGACATCATAATATCATTTATATAAAAATAGTTTGATGATTTATATTCT
>OGDE01001441.1_pt1 | contig 14824 bp, 10 predicted proteins | sample 1570321 | NCBI WGS metagenome assembly OGDE01 (sample SAMEA2581976, study PRJEB24529) | metagenome | biome: Human gut stool | place: China | collected 2011 | reverse complement strand
ATCGAGGTCAACGTCCTTGCCGATGGGAGTTTTCTTGGTGTGTACGATAAGGATCTGTTTGCGGCCGGGACGGTCAGGGGTAGAGACAACGACCTGACGGTCGAAGCGCCCGGGACGCAGGAGAGCAGGATCAAGGACGTCGGGACGGTTGGTAGCGGAGATGAGGATGACGCCTTCGTTGCTTTCGAAGCCGTCCATCTCGACGAGCAGCTGGTTCAGCGTCTGCTCGCGCTCGTCGTGGCCACCGCCCATACCGGAGCCACGCTTGCGACCCACGGCATCGATCTCATCGATGAAGATGATGGCGGGAGCGTTCTTCTTGGCCTCATCGAACAGGTCACGCACACGGGAGGCACCGAGACCGACGAACATCTCGACGAAGTCGGAGCCGGCCATCGAGTAGAACGGCACGCCGGCCTCACCTGCGATGGCTCGGGCCAGCAACGTCTTACCAGTGCCGGGAGGGCCGTACAGCAGCACGCCGCGCGGGATGCGCGCACCCAGCGCCTTGTACTTGGACGGATCCTTGAGGAAGTCCTTGATTTCCTCGACTTCGGCCACGGCCTCGTCTTCACCGGCCACATCGGCGAACTTGGTGGTGGGGGTCTGGCCCTCGAGCAGCTTGCCGCTGTTTTTCTTGTCACCCATGCCGAGCATGCCGCCGGCACCGCCCATGCGACTCATCAGGAACCAGAACAGGGCGAAGAAGATGATGAACGGCAGGATCGAGGTGACGAGGTAGCTCAGCATGCTGGTCTGCTCGATGTTCGAGGTCCAGCCCTTCTCGAGATCGCCGTTCTCCACGGCCTTGGCCACCTGTGCGCCCTGCGCGAAGGTGTAGTAGAACTGCACGTTCTTGCCGTAGTTGGTCACCTTGCCGGTGTCGGCATTCTTCTTGGTGTAGTCGTTCTTCAGCTTAAGGCGGACGACCTGCTTGTTGTCCGTAATCTCGGCGTACGTGGCCTTGCCCTGATTGATCAGCGCGAAACCATCTTTGGTGTCGATGGTTTTGGTGCCACCGCCGGCGAACATCTGGAACATCAGCACGACCATGACCACGAGTACGGCACCCCATAGCCAAGGGGACTGCCATATCGGCCGGTTCTCGTTGTTGTTGCCTTTGCCATTGGTCCCGTTATTGCCACGGTTGAACGGGTTGGTGAACGGGTTGCCGTTGTTACGGTTGTTGTCCGGGTTCGGATTATTGCCGTTACCCGGCCCTTGCGGGAAGCTCATGCTTGCACTCCTTGGTAGACGGACGGCTTGAGGACCGCGATCGAATCGAGGTTGCGGTAGCGTTCGTCAAAGTCGAGGCCGAAGCCGACGACGAACTCGTCCGGAATCTCATAGCCGGCGTACTTCACATCAACGTCCACCTCTCGGCGGGAGGGCTTGCTCAGCAAAGCGAAGACCTCCACGGAAGCGGCACCACGACGTTTCAGTTCTGCGACCAGCCACGCGAGCGTGTGTCCTGAATCAACAATATCCTCCACAATCAAGATGTGCCGTCCGCGAACATCGGCGGACAAATCCTGCCTGACTGTGACCTCACCGCTCGACACTGTGCCCGAGCCATAGCTCGACAGGCTCATGAAGTCGATCTGTACAGGAATGCTCATGGCCTGGGTGAACGCGACCAGCGTATTCACGGCCCCTTTCAGCACCGCAACGAGCAGCGGATTCTTATCGCGGTAATCCTCGCTCGCGAGAGCGGCCATCTCGTGGATCTTGGCATCGATCTGTTCTTTGCTGACCAGCTCGTGGTCAATATCTTCCTCAACGTCAGCGATTCGCATGCGCTCCATCTTGGCACACGCGAATGACGTGTTTCTTGCGATTGGCTGAATAACCTCTGGGAAGTGAGACGCCGCCTTGGCCATGCCAATCGACGACCAGCCGGTCGATGGCGGCAATCTGGGCGGCACTGGCGTTCACACCGGCCTGGCTCAGCGCGTGAGCGATGACCCGCAACCGAATCGCCTCTGGCTCACGTGCAATACGTTTGACGCCGATCATCAGGCCGATGCCATGGCCCGAATCGTTGGTATCGTCTGCAGCACAGGCTCGTGGCGTATCGGTCGATACCGCTGCCGACGATGCCGGCCGGTCAACTGCCGTAACCGCCTCCCCCATCACCTCGTCGGATCGCTGATCCAGATACTCCTTATCCATTCTGGCCAACCGTGCGCTTTCAGCGAAATGGCGGGCGACATTGAATCCAGCGAATCGTTCGATGGCCGGCAGCAGGTCATGGCGCACCCGCGAGCGCAACGGATAGTCGTTCGGCAACTCGCCGTCTACCGCATCGCCATTGGTGGGGTCATCCCAATATTCCACACCTAAGTCTTCACAGATGCCGGTGGTTTCGGCTCGAGTAAGGGTAAGCAGTGGCCGCGCAAAAGTCGCGCCACTGCGTGTGAAGACCTGCGGCATGCCAGCCAACGCATCCACGCCTCGACTGCGCAGCAGGCCAATCAATACGGTTTCCGCCTGATCGTCCATAGTGTGGGCCAACAGCACGGCAATGGCACCCGATTCATGCGCCGCGGCGCACAGCTCGTCATACCGGGCCTGCCGTGCGGCCGCTTCGAGGCCCTCGCCGCGCGCCTGTACGGTTGCGTTGCGCATGATGACCGGGCCCAGTCCCAACGCGTGGCAACGATCCGCGGCCTCGCTGGCGACCTGTTCGGAGCCTGCCTGCAAGCCGTGATCCACAATCACGGCACCGCAACGCACGCCCATGGACGTGCATACGATATGGCTCACCGCGGCCAGTGCCATCGAATCGCGCCCGCCTGAACAGGCCACGAGCACGAGCGGCGCATCGGCGGCAACGGCATGGTCCCCATGCTGCGCGAATTCGGGAGCCTGCACATCGCATAGTTCCACGGCACTCAGCGTTGCGCGGACCGCGCCTACGGCCTTGCGCAATCGTGCGGAATATGCCATGTACTCACCACCTTTTTTCTGGTTATAGGCACTCGTGCGTTTATGGACGTTTACGGCCTTTATAGCCCTTGATGGCCCTTGATGCCTCTTTTACAGCCCCGCGAGCTTGGTGATAAACGAGTCGATGGCGCTACGCGCGGCGGCATAATCCTCAGGATTGTTGACCACCACGGCAAACGACAACGCTCCCCCATTGGTACGGGACACATTGCCGGCCATCGACGTAACCGTGCCGAGGCTGCCGGTTTTGACGCGCAGCAGACCAGCCACGGCATCATCCGTATACCGATCCTGCGCCGTGCCCACCAATCCCGCGATGGATAGACCTTCCGCACCAGCAGCACCGCTCTCGGTGGTCAGATTACGTTGTTGGACGGCCGCCAGCGTGCGTACGATGAGCCGGGAGCCGGGAGACAGGCCGGAGCAATCGGCCATGGTCAGACCGGATGTGTCGAGACCGAGATCGTTCAGAGTGGATTTGACCGCTTCCGTGCCGCCTTCAGGACTGTTTGTCGCTGATTTCGCCAAGGCGGTGAGTCTGCCGAACTCCTCGGCCAGCGTATTGTCCGAATGCCGCAACGTGTATGCCATGATTTCGGACAGTGTTGCCGAACTCACCGAAGCCAAAGGCGTTTCACCGGATGGAGCGGTGTTTGCCGTCACGTCTCCGGTAACGGCCACGCCGTTCGATTGGAGCAGTTCGGCGAATTTCGTGGCCACGTCGCTGGCGGCGTGCTGGGACAGTTCCGGGTATCCGGCCGAATCATCGGGGTCGGCCGGCGCAGGCGTATCGGCGGTGTATTGGCGGCCTCCATCAATCGCCATTGATGAGACCGGCGTGAAGTAGACGGTGTAGTCGCTTAAGACTGCGCCGCCTTCCGACAGACCTGCCGGAATGCGTGAGTCGCCGAATAGGGTGTCGTCGTACTCGAGATTGACGGAAGTGATGCCTCGCTGGGCGAGCGCGGCCACGGTGGCCTTGGCCAAGGTGTTCAGACCGGCACGTCCGTTGGTATGGTTGGCGTCAGAATCGCCTGCAGACAGCAGCATGTCGCCATTGCCTTTGAGGGTCAACGTATTGGTGCCGTCATCGGATTGGGTGAGGAACACTTGGGTATCCAAGGTGGATGCCATATTCAGGGTGGATGAGGCGGCGAGCGCGGTCAGCGTTTTCAGTGTGGATGCAGGCTCGCGTGGAGTGTTCGACTCATGTTCGGCAGCGACGGTGCCTTGGGCGTCTTCAATGATCACCGACGTATCGTTTCCCACGCCTTGCGCGGACAGCAATTCGTTGACCAGCGCAGAAGCGGCCGTGGAATCAATGGCCTTGTTCGCGTTCAAGGTGCCGGCGACGGTGCCGCCTGATTTGGCGGTGGCTGGATCGGCAAAAACAGGTGCGGCGACGGGCTTCAACGTCAATAATCCGGGGGCCACGTCGGTGATGTCGGCGGCGCAGTACCCCGCGAACAGGGCGATGGTGGTCAGTGCGGAAATGATGACGGTCAGTGTTCGGCGATGCGATCGTTGGGTCCGCCGTTGCGCTTCACGCCGCTGACGGCGTGATACCGCTGTAGATACCATCGTGCTCCTTATGCCAAGGCGATCATTTCTGCAATGAGGCGAACGAGTCGAGTGCTGCCACAATCGAAAGCATTCGCGCATCCATCAGCTTACCGCCCAGCCATGTCCCGAGTGCCAGGATGCCGATGCCGTTGGCCAGTGCGACCGGAATAATCGCCAGCCATATGCCGCCTTCGGCTCCCGTCAGCAGCATGACCAGCGCCACGATGCCGGTGGGCAGCATCAGCAGCAGGCTGCCAAGCACGTAGACGAACGGGAAGAAGCCTTGGGCCATGGCGCGGCCTTGAGGCGCGGAGAACGGCTTGTCCATTGAGGCGACCGGGTACATCAGCACACAGGACGTGACTTCGGCCACGCCCAGGCCGCTCAAGGCGACGCCCATGCCCACGGCGAGGAAGATCAGGCCGGTGACGAGGTCATCGGGCTGCGCCCAGCGGCCGGTCAGTGCGCCGACCAGCACGATGCCGGCGAGATAGAGCAGCACCATGTAGACGACCATGATGCCGACGTAGACGCGCACGCGGCCGATTCTGTCGGTCCGGCCACGCACGCCGGCGATGACTTCCATGGTGAAGCCGCGGCCGTCATATGCGAGCCCGTTGCTTTCCACCACTGACATGAACCAGCCACACCAGATCAGCGACTGCCAGACGACCGCGCTGATGCCGTGCGCCTGGAAGGCGAAGATGATCAGGAACAGGACCGGCATGGCGAAGGTCATGGCTTGGCGGGGGTCTCGTTTGAGATAGGTGATCAGGCGTGCGGACACCGCGCCGGATGCCGAATCGGGCATCCATGCGAATGCGCCGATGCCTTTGGCGGTCTCGGACGGACTGTTTGCGCCGATGGTGAGCCGTTCATGCCTCAGACACCAAGTGCATACGGCGAAGCAGACGATCCATGTGACGGCAAGGATGGCGATGCGGGCGATCAGCACCGCCCAAGCTCCGGTAAGCGCGTCGAACGGCAGTTGGAAGGCCGCACCGAACGGCGTCCATGCGGCGATGGCGGTCGCCGCGCCCCAGGTCTCGGTGTTGAGGCTGAAGGCTATGCCGGAGTTGACCAGAATGTTCGGCAACTGGCAGATGATGACGAAAGTCAGCACGATGAAGATGTAGAACGCGCCTTTGCCGCGTTTGCTGGTCACCAGCGTGGTGGATAGGGCGATGACCAGTTTGGAGATGCTCATCATGGTGATGACGGCCAGCACTGCGGCGAGGAGGGAACTGATGATTACGGCTGGTCCCATATGCCGATAGGCCAGTGTCCAGAGCATCAGTGAGGCCACGCCGGTAAGGGAGGGGATGCCGGACAGGCCGGAAAGCAGCAAGCCGAATTGCAGGTTGCGGTCGGCGATGCCGTAGATCGCGAATTTGCGTGGGTTCATGGTGGAGCCTTCGCCAAGCATCATGAGCTGGATGAAGCCGATGAAGATGGTCATGGTCGCGCCGACCAGCACGACGACTATGTTGACGATGCCTCCGGGACCAAGGATGTTCAGCGGAAAGCCATCCGCGTTCACGGTGAAGGGCGGCAGTATGCCGATGAACCATGCGAGCACGCCGGTGCCGATGATGGTGCCGGCCGCGAGTACAGCGGAAAAGACATAGGCGACGGTCTGCCACGCCGATTTTCGCAGGGTGGCGAGCGTGAGCGTCCAGCGCAGGCGGACCAGGGTGATGGCGGTCTTGATCATTGGCGGGCCTCATCGGTGGGTGTGGCGGGCGTAGGCAGAATCGGCTGAATCGTCTGGGCCGAAGTTGGTGCTTGGGCTTGGGTCTGCCCGCCATCGAGCCACGCGAGATGGGCGGCTTCGTGGCGGCCACCGACTAGTTGCAGGAAGCGGTCTTCGAGTTCTTCGCCAGCAGCGACCTCGTCCACCGTGCCGGCCGCGCATACCAGACCGTCGTTGATTACGGCCACATGCGTACACATCTTTTCGACCAATGCCATCACGTGTGAGGAGATGATCACCGTGCCGCCAGTCTTCGCGTATTCGATGAGAATGTCTTTGAGGTTGGCGCTGGACACCGGGTCCACGGATTCAAACGGCTCATCCAAGACCAGAATGCGCGGGCTGTGAATCATCGCGGAGGCCAGGCAGATCTTCTTGGTCATGCCGGCCGAGTAATCGGTGACCATCGTGTTGGCGGCCCCGGCCAAGTCGAAAGCATTGAGCAGGTCCTGGGCGCGACGCGTGGTCTCCTCGCGGCTCATGCCGCGCAGCATGCCGGAGTAGACGAGCAATTGCAAACCGGTCAGTCGGTCGAAGATCTGGTCGGGCTGGGGCATGACGCCGATCATGCGCTTGGCCGTGTTCACGTCGCTCCACACGTCATGGCCCAGAATCATGGCGGTGCCGGCGTCCGGCACCAATAGACCGGTCACCATATTGAGCGTGGTGGTTTTGCCGGCGCCGTTAGGGCCCACCAGTCCGTAGAACGAGCCGATTGGAATGTCAAGCGCGAGCCCGTTGACGGCGATCTTCCGGTCGAAGTGCTTGAACAGGCCGCGAATGGACACCGCCGCATTCGGGTTCGGCGGCCATGCTTGCGGCTGTGGCTGTTGCGACTGCGAAGACGCGGGAGCGGCGGCTGGCATCATCGGCGGCTGAAATCCGACATTCCTTTGAGTATTGTCTAAGCTCATGCATCTACTCTAGCCCACCAGTCAACCCTCAGCGCAGCACCCCGGGTTGCTGTTGGATTGCCCCGCTGAGCAGCTCCGGACTAGCGGACTCGGTCAGCCCTTATGCGCGATGGGCTTCCACTGGGCTTTGGCGAAGATGGCCTGGAAGGAGATCGGCACGTAGCTGAGTATGTAAATCGGGAAGCTGAGCACATAGGCGAGCAGCTCCTTGTTCGTGGCACCGATCTGGTCGCGCTCGACAATGATGGTCAATGCAGCCAATGCCATCAGGCCCAACACCGATATGATGATGCCGCTGGACCAATCGGCCAGCGATTGCAGCTGGCTCGGCCAACTCACGAAGCCACACGCGGCGAACAGCAAGCCCATCACCGCGCGAATCGCGCCCAACACGGTAAACGGACACAGCATCAATGTGAAGTCGATGCAGGAGAAATCACGTTCGCGAACCGCGCGTTTCAGCAATGCCGAGCCATAATAACGGAATACCTGCAGGAATCCCTTGCTCCAACGCAAACGCTGACGCCAACTTTGCGAGAAGGTAACCGGCTGCTCGTCGTAGAGGATCGCAGTACCGCAATAGCCGATGCGGTCGCCATGCAGAATCGAATCCATAGTGAATTCAAGATCTTCAGTGAGCAGATGGAACTTCCATCCCTTGTTCCGCTTCATCACCTCGCGGGAGAACATGAATCCCGTACCGCCCACATGGCAAGAGGAACCGAGAATCATACGCGAGTTAGACAGGAATCGCGATTCACGGATGAACCACAGCGCAGAACCAGAAGACACCCAGTTATCCGCCAGATTCACCGAATTACGGTAGCTGGTCAGAATCTTGAATCCGGAGCAGAACGCCTTGTTCATTTCCTCGAAGTAGTGCTTGTCCAGCTTGTTATCGGCATCGAACACGAAGTAGGCCTCATAATCATCGGCCACACCGATGTCGAGCATATGCCCCAACAGATACGTCAGCGCATATCCCTTGCCAACCAGCTCAAGATTGTGGCGTTCCACCACATGGCAGCCCAAAGACCGCACCACGTCGGCGGTGTTGTCGGTGCAGTTGTCGGCCACCAGCCAGATGTCGATGAGGTTGGACGGGTAGGTCTGATCGCGAATCGACCCAATAAGGTTGCCGATCACTTTTTCTTCGTTGCGCGCGGAGATCAGCACGGCATACCGGTTGGTCATCGGGGCGTCGGGGAAGCGCACGGGCTTGGCGAACAGGGACATCACGATGCACAGTCCCTGATATATCATGCCGGCACCGCCGACGATCATCAGAAGAATATCGAGTACGGAAAGCAGAGTCATCAGCGCCACCCTGCCCTAGGATTGCTGGAGGCAGATTGATCAGACTGCTTGGTTTGCTTGCGTTGCTCGGGCTGCTCAGACTGCTGCGTATCCGCGGCACCACGCTGCGGAATCGCCACGGTGGCGGAATCGTCCAAATCGGATTCTTTCGTCTCGTGTGGCGGAATCGCATAGATCTGTTCCTGCAGCAAACGCAGTTCCTCATTCATCGGCACACGGCTGGTGGACCCCTTGGCCGCACGCGGCATGTGCTCGCCGATCGGCTGCAGCACATGCTCGCCGAACGCTTCGGACGCCTCGACGATCTTGGACTTCTTCTCCGGAGTCGGATCGTTCATCAGTGGTGAGTCAATCAGCTCATAGCGCTTGGTGTACGCACGGAAGATGGCCTGCAGCGATGCGGTGACCGGCAGCGCCAGGAACGCGCCAAACGCGCCGAACAGCGAGCCGAACGCCAGCACCGCGAGGAAGGCGACGGCCGCGTTGATATCCATCGTGCGCTGCGAAATCCTCGGCGAGAGAATCAGGTTCTCGATCTGCTGGTAGACGATGATGAACACCAGCACCGCCACGGCGTACGTCCATCCGCGGTTGCCCCAAGCGAACAGCACCGGCAGCGCGCCGCCGATATAGGTGCCGACCGTGGGGATGAACTGGGACACCACGCCGCAGAACAGGGCCAACGGCAGCCAGTAGGGCACATGCAGAATCTCTAAGAAGATGGCAGTGCAGGTGGCGTTGATCAACGCCAGAATCGAACGGGAGAACAGGAAGGACGAAATCTGGCCTTGGGCCACGGTCCACACCAGCAGGAATCGGCGCTGCGTGTTGGGGGCCAGCCACTGGCAGAAGGAGCGGCGCAGTTTGGGGCCGGCGGCGGAGATGTAATACGTGGTCATGACCACGGTCATGAGGTTCAGCAGGAAGGAGAACAGGCCGCCCACCGTACTCATGGCGGTACCGGCAAAATCGGTGACCCACGAGGTCTGGATATTGTTGAAGATTTCCATGCCGAGATTGCTGATTTCCGGCATCTTGAACGTGGCATACTGGTCCACGAACTCACGAATCTGCTCATACATGGCCGGCAAACCGCGGACCATGGCAATCATCTGCTGTACGAACATGTTGCCAAATAGCGTGAGCAGCACACCCACGACCACGGCCACGCCCACCAAGCTGACGGCGGAAGCCACGCCACGCTTCCAGCCATGAGCCACCAGCGCCACCACCAACGGTTCGACGGCCAGCGCCAGGAACAGCGAGATGATGATGTCGAGCACCAGATAGGAGATGTCGCCCCACGAGCGCCAGCAGAACATGAATACGATGACGGCGAGGGCCACATACAGCAGCGCGCGGCCGAACCATTCCGGTGGCCTGCGGGAATCTCCCTTGGCGGGGAACAAAGTACCAAAGTCGATACGATTCTCGTCGTCCGGGTCTGCCCCGGCCTCTGCGGCACCGGTTCTCGACGTGTCGGTGCTGTTTACGTTTCGCACGCGTTCGCTCATGGCTCCCCATTGTAGCGAGGGGTTTGAAGCTCGGATACGCCGGCGGCGTACACCCGCTTTTCTATTGTTGATGTTATGCTCAACGTTTCGATCATCATCCCAGCGTGGAACGAAGCCGAACGCATCCGCGACTGCCTACTGAACGCCACCCGTCAGACCATCATGCCGCATGAGGTGCTGGTGGTGGACAACCGTTCTACGGACAACACCTGTGCGGTTGTCGAACAGTTCATTGCCGAACATCCCGAGGCCCCGGTCAAACTGTTGCACCAGAACGATGAACAGGGGCTGATTCCCACCCGCAACTTTGGCCTGAACGCCGCGACCGGCGATGTGCTGGGCCGTTTCGACGCCGACTGTATGATCCGGCCTGACTGGGTGGAGGTGGTCTCCGGCATCTTCACCGAAGACCCGGCCGCGATGGGTGCCACTGGTCCGGTGATGTATTACGACATGCCCTCACGCCATTTCGGGTTGAAAGGCGACAATTCCTTGCGCAAGCGAATCTACCGCGCCGATGGCGGCCAGCCGCTGCTGTTCGGCTCGAATATGGCCTTGCGCGCTTCGGCCTGGCATCAGATCGCGAATGAGGTCTGCCGGGATAAGGCCGATGTGATGCATGAGGATATCGATATTTCCCTGCATCTGATGGGCAAGGATCTGAAAACCGTGTACTCGCCGCGCATGATCGCCGCGATGAGTGCGCGACGGATGGATACGTCGTTGAGTTCGTTCCTGAGCTACATGCGACGTTTTAAGAATACGTTTGATGCGCATCCGCAACATACGCGCACGCATAAGCCGGAGGTGTTGTTCACCGCCATGTATCCGGCGATGCATATGTTCTACCCGGTGTGGCAGAAAGTGCTGAATTCCGCGGATATCAATCCGGCTGAAGCCGCGTGGATCAACGAGCAGATGGAACTGGCGGAGGCGCAAGGCAAGCAGCTGTACGACGAGACCCCCACCGACGAAGTCTACGACGAAAAGCACGAAAAGTAGCTCGATATACGAGCCCTCTCTGCTTATGCAAGCTCCCTCTGATAAGGGAGCTGTCGAACGAAGTGAGACTGAGGAAGAGACTGCGACGCAGTCGCTAAAACATTGAATCGGACGCAGGCCGATACCTATTATTCAGCGGCTACGCCGCAACTTCTCTCCCTCAGTCAGCTACGCTGACAGCTCCCTCATCAGAGGGAGCTAATGTTTACTGTCATCGACTGATCACATCAGCGACTTGTAAATCGCGAGGATGTCCTCTTCGGTTGCCTGACGCGGGTTGCCGGGGGTGCACACGTCGTGGAACGCGTCGTGAGCCAGCGGCTCAAGGTCAGCCTCGGTGGCGCCCACTTCGGAAATCGTGGTCGGGTTCTTCAGATCCACGGTCAGCTTGTGGACGGCCTGCACGGCCTCTTCGCGCACCTTCTCCAGGTCGCCGGTGTAGGCGTCCTCAACACCGAACGCATCGGCGATGTCGCGGTACTTCTCACCGGTGAAGTCCTTGTTGTATTCCATGACCGGGGCCAGCAGAATACCGTTGGCCACACCGTGGGCCACGCCCAGACGGCCGCCCAGCGGGTGAGCCATGCCGTGCACCAGACCGAGGCCCACGTTGGAGTAGGCCATACCGGTGATGTAGGAGGCGTAGGCCATCTGCTCGCCGGCCGGAATGTCGCCGTCGGCGGACTTGGCCAGGTTCTTGGCAATCATGCGGATGGTCTGCATGGACAGGCAGTCGGACAGGCTCCAGGCACCCGGGGTAATGTAACCCTCGATGGCGTGGGTCAGGGCGTCAAGTCCGGTGGCGACCTTCAGGCCGCGCGGCATCGAGTCGGTCAGATCCGGGTCCACGAAAGCGACGATCGGGATGTCGTGCGGGTCGACGGCCACGAACTTGCGCTTGTTGGCCGTGTCGGTGACCACGTAGTTGATGGTCGTCTCCGAGGCGGTGCCGGCGGTGGTCGGCACGCCGAAGATCGGGACGGACGGGTTCTTGGTATCCGCGACGCCTTCCAGGGAGAGCACGTCGGCGAACTCCGGGTTGGCGGTGATGATGCCGATGCCCTTGCAGGTGTCTTGCGGGGAGCCGCCGCCCAGGCCGATCAGGAAGTCCGCACCGGACTCGGCGAACTTGGCGACGCCGTCCTTGATGCACTCGACCGGCGGGTTCGGCTTGACGTTGGAGAACACCTCGTACGGCAGGCCGGCCTCATCCAGAACCTTGGTGACCTTCTTGGCGGTGCCGGTCTCCAGCAGTACCGGATCAGTGACGATGAACGCCTTCTTGAAGCCGTGCTGCTTGGCGACGGCCGGAATCTCCTTGATCGCGCCACGACCGAAGTATGCAGTCTGATTGAAAATCATGCGGTAGACCATAGGGCTCTCCTTTTGAGCTAGTGTCTTAACTGGTGGTCCACTCTGTCTTTGAGTGGTCCAACGGTTCCCCAGTCTACTCCGCGCATGAGCATTCGCCTGAAAACACGCTGAAAGAACAACACTGAAAATAATGGCAAGAAATGGCGTAATTCCGCACTTGTCGAATTATTGTCCATTGACCAAACCAGTTCCATCGCCCGAAATCTCAACGATAAAACCGTTTCCGGAGTCATCTGACGTTCTCCGAGAAACTCGTCTCTCATCCGCTTACTTCGCGCGTAGCGCAATCAATATGCGAGATGCCTAATTCCATTCGTGCTTCATCAGCCGAACGCGAACTGGTTCACCAGATGGTGTATTCAACGGTTTCAGTCTCCTGAAGAGGACTAAGATACCTCGACAGTTGGGGTGATCATCATAAGAGAATGAGGTAGATAATGGCAAATGGCAAGGCTATGACGGTCGGCGAGATGGCGTCCCTGTTTCTCGACCCCGCCACTCCCGTTCGTATCGACGCTTTCGACGGCTCGCATTTCGGCCCGGCAGACGCGGATTTGAAGGTCAAAATCGCCACGCCGAACTGCATGTACCAGCTGCTCGCGCACCCGAATGAAATCGGCATCGTGCGCTCATACATTCTGGGCGATTTCGACGTGGACGGCATTGACTACGCCGACCCGTATCCGGCGATGCGCAAGCTGGTGTCGCTGTCCAAATACGTTCGCCCACTCACTCCCACATCAATTGCCCGCGTATCTGCCGGCATCCTGAGCCATGGCTTCAAGAAGCCGCCGGTGCCCGCCACCGAGGGCCCGAGCAAGTTCGCCCGTATCAAGCGTGGCCTGATGCCGCACACAGAAAAGGCCGATTCGGAAACCGTCAGCTTCCACTACGACATGTCCAACGAGTTCTACGCCGACTTCCTCGGCCCCTCCATGACGTACACCTGCGCGGTATTCGACAACGAGCACATGAGTCTTGAAGACGCACAGGCCAACAAACTGCGCCTGATTCTCGACAAACTGGACTTGCAGCCCGGCCAGCACTTACTGGACATCGGCTGCGGCTGGGGTTCGATGGTCATCACCGCCGCCCGTCGCGGCATCAAGGCGCTCGGCGTCACCCTCTCCAAGGAACAGTCCGCGTACGCCAACGAATGGATCGCCCGTGAAGGGCTGCAGGATCTGGCCGAAGTGCGCGTACAGGACTACCGCGAGGTGCCTGAGCATGACTTCGACGGTATCTGCTCGATCGGCATGATGGAGCACGTAGGCGTCAAGAACTACCAGAGCTACTTCGAAGAGATGCTCCGCCTCCTGAAGCCGATGGGCCGGCTGTTGAACCACCAGATCACCATCAGCCACGACAAGCCCCACGGCAAGCCCGGTACCGACGAATTCCTCGACCGTTACATCTTCCCGGACGGTGATCTCGGCGCGCCCGGCTTCATCGAATCGTGCATCCATGACGCCGGCTTCAACGTGGTGCATCAGGAGAACCTGCGCCAGCACTATGCACTCACCCTGCATCACTGGAACCAGAACCTCTCCGAGCATTGGGACGACGCGGTCAAGCAGGTCGGCTTTGAACGCGCCAAGGTATGGGGTATGTACATGGCCGCCTGCGCTCTGAACTTCGAGCTCGACGGCATCCAGATTCACCAGTTCTTGGCCGTCAAGCCGGATCGCGTGGCCCACCCGGACGGCAAGTGGTACCCCCTGCGCCAATGGTGGCAGGCCTGATTCCTTTTTGTGGGACGGCACGCGGTTTTTACCATTGTTCATCTGCCGTCCCACAGAAGTGTGGGATAGCAGATACATCAATCGTTTGACGTATCTGCTATCCCGCATGACATAAGCCGAGAACCGCAGAATAGAGCCGTTCTTTGCCCTCAGCTCTGAGGGCGTTCTTCGAACGCTGTGGGACGGCACGTCGAAAATCGGCAAAATCACGTGCCGTCCCACACGATTCCCTTCGCACGCGCATTTCGCAGGTGCTTTTTCTGCAATACTGACTCTATGAGCGCCACAGCCCCAGAAACGGCTGGGGCGGACGATCGCACCGACCATGACACGCGCGGATAAGACCCACGTTTCTTTATTTAACCCTAACCCGATGTTCGCATTGGTGCTGTTGGCGTGCATAGTTGCGGCGAGGAAGACAGTTGTTGGCGAACGCGAGCCTTTGCATTGACCGGCCAGCCCGCCGGAGTAGATACGTGACGGATATGCAAAAGCCCCGCACAAGGCGGGGCTTCATTGTGGTGGCTCCGAACGGCGTCGATCCGTTGACCTAGCGATTTTCAGTCGCTCGCTCTACCAACTGAGCTACAGAGCCATGAACAGTCAAAAACCCGGATAATCCGGGCTTCATAACCATTCCAGCGACCCCGGCCGGACTTGAACCGGTGACCTCCGCCGTGACAGGGCGGCGCTCTA
>OGDE01001437.1_pt1 | contig 14862 bp, 18 predicted proteins | sample 1570321 | NCBI WGS metagenome assembly OGDE01 (sample SAMEA2581976, study PRJEB24529) | metagenome | biome: Human gut stool | place: China | collected 2011 | reverse complement strand
AAAAAGAAGGAAGAATATTTGATGTTCTGCAGAGAGTTGGACGTGCATTTATGCTTCCAATTGCCATTCTGCCGGTCGCAGGACTTTTACTTGGAATTGGACAATCATTTACGAATGAAACAATGCTTCGAACGTACCATCTGATTAAGATCATGGGTCCGGGGACAGTTTTGTATCGAATTTTTAAAGTGGGAGGCGATTGTGGAAGTATCATTTTTGACAATCTTGCACTAATATTTGCAATGGGAGTTTCTATAGGAATGGCGAAGGCAGAGAAAGCTGTAGCAGCATTATCCGGGGTATTGTCTTTTTTTGTGATGCATGAAGCAATTTCATCCATGTTGTCTTTATATGGTGATACTTATACGATGCATAGGGGCGCAACTGACCAGATTCTTGGAATTACATCATTGCAGTTAGGTGTATTTGGTGGAATTATTGTTGGTCTTGGGGTTGGATATCTGCATAATCGACTTTATAAAATAAAACTTCCAGAAGTTTTGTCTTTTTTTGGCGGGACGAGAGCTGTACCGATCATTTGTACCATTGTATATGTTGGAGTAGGAATTTTAATGTTCTTTATCTGGCCGCCGATTCAGGGATTAATGTATTCGCTCGGAGGAATTGTGAAAGCCTCTGGATACTTTGGAACTTTTATTTACGGAGTGCTGGAACGTGCATTGATTCCATTTGGACTGCATCATGTATTTTATCTTCCGTTCTGGCAGACATCACTTGGTGGAACGATGGAAGTGGCAGGGAAGATGGTTGATGGAGCACAGAATATCTTTTTTGCTCAGTTGGCAGATCCTGCAACCACACATTTTAATGTAGAAGCGACAAGATTTATGGCAGGAAAGTTTCCACTAATGATCTTTGGACTGCCAGGAGCAGCACTTGCAATTTATCGTTGTGCAAGACCTGAACAAAGAAAAGTTGTCGGTGGACTTATGATTTCTGCTGCATTAACATCAATGCTTACAGGAATTACAGAACCATTGGAATTTACATTTCTGTTTATCGCTCCTGGATTATATGCAATTCATTGTATTTTTGCGGGATTTGCATATATGATGATGCATGTACTGAAAATTACAGTGGGATTAACATTTTCAGGAGGCCTTATTGATCTGTTCTTTTTTGGAATCTTGCAAGGACAGGGAAAGACAAACTGGATGATGGTAATTCCACTTGGGATTATCTATTTTATCGTATATTATTTTTTGTTCCATTTTCTGATCCTGAAATTTGATATTAAGACACCGGGAAGAGAAGAAGAAACAACAATAGAATTCGAAGAGGAGTCTGAATATGAATACAGAGAAGATTTCTCAGAAGAATTATTAGCGAAAATTGCAGCTGGCCTTGGGGGCAAAAAGAATATTGGAGATATTGACTGTTGTGTTACAAGACTTCGGTGTGGACTTAAGGATATAAGTCTGGTAGATGATGCTATGATCAGGGAAACGGGATCAAGGGGAATTCTGAAAAGAGGTAACAGTATTCAGATTATCTATGGTCCACATGTAACAGTGTTGAAATCAGAATTTGAAGATTACTTAAGAACTAGACATGCAAAGAAAGAAATCAAACAGTTACTAAAGGAAAATGTACATTCCGAGGAAGAAACGAAACAGGAAAGCATTGCCTGTCCGATCAAAGGAAAAGTGATCGAGTTAGAAGAAGTTGGAGATGAAGCATTTTCTGGAGGAATGTTAGGAGAAGGATTTGCAGTTGTTCCAGAAGAAGGAAAATTATATGCACCAGTAGATGGCATTATTGCGGCTGTATTCCGCACCAAGCATGCACTTGCTATGGAGTCAAAGGAAGGTGCAGAAGTTCTCATTCATCTAGGCCTTGATACCGTCAAACGAAATGGAAAAGGTTTTTATATGAAGGTAGAAGCTGGACAGAAAGTGAAAAAAGGAGAACTTATCTGTGAGTTTGATTTAGAAGATATAAAAGCAGATGGATATGTTATGACAACTCCAGTCGTTATAAGTAATAATGCAGAATATGCAAGCATTGCATTAAATCATATCGGAGAGTGTAATGTAGGGGAAGAAATTTTAACTATCTACAAATAGGTAACTATAAAATTAAATTGTCTGACAATAGTGTACAAAGTCTGTCACTTATTCTGTTGACATATTAGTTCATATGGACTATAATAAACTCAACAAATCAATACAGCACAGCCAATAGGCAGGAGGGAATATGATATGAAAAGAAATCATAACCATTGAAACAAGTTGGGGTTACCCATACACACTTTATAAGGAGTATAACGGAACAAGATACTTTGCTGACGCTTCTGAGGGCTTTGACGAAGTTGAGGAAATCAATGCGTCAAGTGATAAGGAAGTCATTGAGATATTCAGTGATATCATGATTTTAAAGGAGGAACAGTAATGAAATCAAAATACACAAAAATCAAATATACAAATAGTGGGGTAAAAGCTCCGGTTGTCACTTTGTTAAAATCAAGTCCAGAACTTGATAGAACAGACATGATAGAATTAAGATATTCAGACATAATCATAGTTATTTCAAGAATTTTACGAAAAACTATGTATAATAAAGCAGAATCAAGAATCGAAATACGAAGAAAAAATAACACTCTTTGTGCACTAGTTAGAGTAAAGGATACTATCAATGATGCAAAAATAATGGTTGAAAACTATTACATTTTTGCAAAACTTTATATATATTTGAATGAACAAAAATATATTAGTGACAAAGAGTATAGATACTATGAAGAATGGGCTAAGATAGTGTATGATGGGTTTAATCATAAACTATATGATGAAATAATGGGGGTGCTCAAATATGCCAAAGAATCCTAAAATCCCGACCACTTCTAAAAGTTTGAACGTAAACCCTAACATGCTTACTACTGCCGAAGCTTTACAACTACGCAGACAGCTTGCTAAACGTCTGAATCAGCGTATGCGTAGATTAAAGGCAAAAGGATTTGATTCAGAAGTAGGAGGAGCGTACGCAGATTACCAAGATTTACTTGCAAGATTTTTTCCGGGACGATCAACAATTCCGGAAAATCTGGATAATGAAAAGTATAAAGGCTTGCCTAGAACACAGGTCAAAGCCATACAAAAAGTATTGAAAGAAAAAAGTAGCACTGTGCAGGGTTGGAGAGAGATCATAGATCAACGTCAAAAGACCCTCAGCACTGAATACGGAATCAATTTCAACTCAAAAGAGGAAATGAAACTGTTTTTCAAATCTGAGGTATGGAAGTGGATGCAGAGATTTTATGACAGCAAGCAAACTATGAGAATCATCAGTCACAAACTGGATGATTCTACTGTTTCTGAGATCATAAAAGATTTAGAGAAGTTCAGAGCGCGAACGGATCCAGACATGGCTGATACGATTGCAAAACAACTTGGTTTTTCTGGAGAAGCAGAGGCTTTAAAATACAGACCATAGCAGGGGGTAAAATAATGGTAGTCGCAGGATATCCGGTTATTTATTTTAAAAACTATGATTATATGCGACTGTTCAATGGTGATTTCATCCGGAGATCCAATGCAGGTCATTACCTTGGAGTATATGAAAAAATCATAACCGTAGACACGGAAACCTTTGTCTATCTCAACAAAAACATTGGTTTTGTTACTGATTGGACAATCACGATAGAGAATGATTGCTGCATCTATGGCAATCATGTATCAGATCTGATAGACACGATAGACAAGATCTGTACCACATTACATGCTGATGACAGCCACCTTGTACGCTTTTATGTGCATAACTTTCCGTATGACTATGTATTTTTAAGAAATCATTTTTTCCAAAAATGGGGGAATCCGGACAAATCATTAGCCACTAAAACTCATAAGTACATCTTTATGAAATGGACAGGGCAGGGGATTGAGTTCCGTGACAGTCTTATCTTGACACAGCGATCGTTAGAAAAGCTTTGTAAAGACATGGGAACCACTGAGAAAGCTGTCGGAACATGGGACTATAAGAAGTTTCGAACACCAGCAAGCCCACGTACGGCAAAAGAAATAGCATATGTCTGTACTGATACGATAAGTTTGTGCAAGGCACTGCGCAAATACATAGATCAGAGAGGGTTTAACGTGGCGAACTGTCCGCTAACCAATACTGGTTTTATCCGAACCAATGCCCGCAGAAGATCAAGAAAAGACAAGAAATGGCGCAAGCAATTTGAGCAAATGGCATTAACACTTGAACAGTATGACCAGATGCTTGACTGCTATCATGGGGGGTATACCCATGCAAACAGATACTATGTTAATCAATTGATAAAAGAACCTGTTGAGTGCTATGACTTTGCAAGTTCTTATATTGCCTGGATGTGCTATTGCAAATTTCCTATGACGAACTTTTGTTATACAAATAGTATAACATTAAAAGACATTATGGACTTGAAAGAAGATTATGCTTTTTCCGGTTATATAAGATTAAAGAATCTGAGGTTGAAAAAAGACTGCCCTATGCCACCTCTTGCTTTTTCAAAAGCAAAAGTTTGTGTTTTTCCGGAAGCAAAAAGCAAAAAAGAGCAGTTTCACGATAACCTAGATAACGGAAAGATCGTAAACGCTGATCTTGTCATATATCCCTTTACAGATCCGGATTTAGAAGTCATCCTGTCAAGTTATGATTATGAATGGGCGGACGTGTCAAAGGTCATGAGAGCGACAAAGGACTACTTGCCGGAGTGGTTCATTGGCTATTTGATGGAATTGTTTTTTAAAAAATGTACCCTTAAAGGTCTGGATGAAGCAAACTATATGATCTCAAAAGGGGAACTTAATGGAATGTACGGCATGACAGTACAGCGGATCATTCAAATCTTATGTACTGAGTTGATGGAATCCGGAGAGTGGGAGGCAAAAGAGCCAGAGGACAGAGAGAAAGAACTTGAAAAGTTTTACAAAAATAAAAACAGCTTTATGCCCTACCAGTGGGGAGTTTTTATCACAGCCTATGCACAGGCATATCTTTTCCGGTTGGGAGCCTGCTGCCGGAGGTGGCTATACTCTGACACTGATTCCGTTAAGGGCACAGACTGGGATTATGATAAACTGGATGCATTTAATCAGTCCATTATTGAAATGTCGAAAAAAAGAAACATCGGAGTAGTTGAGTATAAGGCTAAAACATTCCGTCTGGGTATCGCTGAGTTTGACGGAATCTACAGTGAGTTTATAATGATGGGGAGTAAGCGTTATTGCTACCGGTTGAAAAAAGATGCGTCTTTGCATCTGACGGTAGCAGGAGTACCAAAAGAGGGGATATATTGTCTTGATGATGATATAACCAATTTTAGAAAAGGATTTATTTTTAAAAATGATCTTACATTCCGCAGGAACTACCGCAGAGCGCATGATTGGCAGGACCCCAAGTGGAAAATGAAAACGGAGTATCTTTTTCATGATGGAATCAATGAACTGACCATTGACGGATGCAGGATTGAATATGGCTGTGCTATCCGGTTGACTGATACAGAGTATGAATTGGATCATACAATTCCGTATGATAAAGAAACAGGATTGCCGTTGCCATTTGAAATGGAAGATACAGTATATGAATAGAATTGCTATAAATTTGTAATAGTTTTGTAACATAAATAAGTTAAACTGTATAAAGGAGGTGTAACCTATGAAAAAATTCTGGAAAGAAAACAAAGAAGATTTGAGTACATTGTTTTGGACTTGCGTCACTTTTGCTTGCATGTTTGCAAGCTGTCAAGTCTGGATGCTGTTAGGTGATTAAGGAGGTGAAGAACCATGATTGACATGTCAGAGATTTATGAAACACTGCGAACAAGCAGTCTGAGAAAAGTTAGCTATGAGGATGATGAGATCAGTATCATAGCATACAAAGTAGGAAATATCATTAGAATTGATGTAAAGGAGGTACAAAGATGACAGCAATTTATGAATTATATGATGCATTACTTACTATAAAAGATTATTGTGCGTCAAAAGACAATACATGCGAGGGTTGCCCACTCATTGATAGTGATGATTGCTGTATTTTTATAAAAGATACTGCACCATCAAATTGGGAACTGGTTGAACCAACAAGAAGATTATGTAAATAAAAGGAGAAAAAATCATGTTAAAATCAAATGTAAAAATCACTTGCAAACCATATAACGGTAACTCAAAAACAAAAGCTTTTATTGATCTTGAACTTGATGACACACTTGTAATTAAAGGACTTACACTGGTTGAGGGGAATGATAGACTTTTTTTGTCATTCCCAAGCAAAAAAGGAAAAGATGGAAACTATTACAATTCCGTTTACTCTCTGGATAAAGAGTGGTTAAATCTTTTGCAGGATGCTTGCATTAAAAAGTATAAGGAATGCAATCAGACTTCGCAGCCTGCAACCTCTGGAGGTGAATTTCAGTAAATGAATATTTACGATAAAAATGGGTGGCTGGATGTTCCAAGGGTTGTCCACCTTGCTGATAAAAATAAAATTAACTTTATCTTTATCATTGGAGCAAGACGAACCGGAAAAACATATGGAATATTTCAGCACTTTATCAATGATGTTTTTTCAAAAAATGAGAAAATCATTTATATGCGCCGGACAAAAGAACAGCTGGCAAAAGTGTTTCTTCCGGAATTTGATCCATGGCTGGACATCAACAAAGATATGAATAAATTTTTCCATTTTGAAAAACCCAGAGGTGAATACGGTCGTATTAAGATTGTGGAGCAGACAGAGGAAGAGGAGGTTTATAGAGGTGAGGCTTTTTGTCTCACATCAATGCATAATAATAGAGGTTTCTCAGGGTCTGATTTTTCAGAGGGTATTTATGATGAATTTATCCCGGAGAAGATTGCTAAGGCAATCAGTGGGGAAGATGATGCTTTTTTGAATGCTGTTGAAACAATCTCAGCAAACAGAGAGTTGCAAGGGAAGAAACCATTCCGCTGGTGGCTGGCTTCCAATTCCAATACACTGGATAATCCGATTGTACAAGCTTTTGGTTTGCTTCCAATCCTGGAGAGAATGAAAAAGAATAAGCAGGAATTTTCCTTGCTGAAAGAACGAGGAATCATTTTAGTTTTAATCAATGATTCCCCGATTTCTGAAAAAAAGAAAGACACTGCATTGTATCGTGCTTTATCGGGTGATACGGACTTTGCAAAGATGGCGCTTTCAAATGAGTTTACATATGATGATGTGTCAGCTATCAGATCAGAGGATATACGCCAATACAAGCTTATTTGCGTGATTGGAAAAGTAGCAATTTATGAGCACAAATCAAAAGCTCATTTGTATGTGTCGGATCATATCTCTGGGTCTTGTAAAGATGTATTTGAAGACAACCAACATGGAAAAGACCAATTCAGATGCTTTTATAGCTGGATTGACAGCTATCGTCTGACAAATAGGATAAGTTATCAGAATATTTCAGTAAAATTTTATATTGACAAATTATTCAAATAAACTTATATTTTACTTAGGTCAACGTGGCTACATCGACCGCCGGAAGCGGATGCCGTGGGATGATTACCCGGAAGCGTTGACCTATTTAATTAACTTCCGGCAGAAAAGGAGATAAAAATGAAAGTAGATCAGATTTTAGAACTTGGAAAACTTGGATTTACAAAAAATGAGATCATGGGGATTCTGAACGCTCAGAGCATGTCCGGACTTGGACAGATTCCAACTCTGGAACAGGGTACTCCGCAGCAGACTACTCCGGTACAGATTCCAACTCCGGGACAGGATGCAACCAATACAGCATTACTGACAGCAATCAATACTCTGACTGCTACGCTCCAGGCTGGCAACCTGTCAGCATCCGGTAAAACCGGAACAACACAGCGGACTTCTGACAACGTAGCGGAAGACCTTATGAAACTCATGAATTAAGGAGGGTAAATAAATGGCAAACAGTTTAGTAGTCCAGGACGCCTATTTAATCATCAATGATTTATACAAGATGGCTACTGGGCGTGAAAACATCAAAGCAGTAGATACAAGTTCCTTTGTGTCGGTTGGTGAAACAATGCTGCGGACAGGTGTAGAACCAACTTTAAAAGCACTAAGTCAGTGGTGTGGACGCACGTATTTTGAGATGGAAAAATACAGATCCGGAGTATTCCGTTCCATCATTGAGAATAATGAACGATGGGGAGCTATCACACGTGAGATTATTTCTTTACCACTGGATGCAGAAGCTTCACAGGATTGGAATACAGATCTGAATAAGAATCAGCTTGCCGATGGTCAATCGGTAGATATGTACAAGATCAATGCCCCAAAAGTAGTAGAGTTGAAATTCTACGGCAGCAAAGTTTTACAGTCGCATATTACACGATTCCGGGATCAGTTAGCTTTAGCTTTCTCCAATGAAGCAGAGTTTCTTATGTTTGTAAGCTCCTATATGACAGCTTACTACAATGATATTGAATCCAGAAATGAAGCAAAGCGCAGATTGACGGTGCTCAACTTTATGGCAGGCATTTCCTCTCTTGGAACAAATGAAGTAGATCTTGTAAAGGAGTACAATACAACCTATGGCACAGAGTTGACAAGAAAGCAACTTTTAAGCCCGGAGCATCACAGGGATTTCATGGCTTTTGTAGTTGCAAGAATCAAGAAAGATTCCAAAAAGATGCAGGATCGTACGACAAAGTATCACATGAATCTGACCGGAAAAGATATCCTGCGCTTTACACGTCCGGAGAACCAGAAACTGCTTATGTATACCGATTTCTGGATTGATTCTGAAACACAGGTATTCCCAACAGTATTTTCTGATGAACAACTTAAAATTGCTGACAAAGAGCTGGTAAACGGCTGGCAGGAGTTCGACAGCCCTGCTATCAACATCAAGCCAAGCATCATTGATGCTGACGGAGTTTCAACAACGGCTGAGACAGCAGTAAATCTGCCATATGTACTTGGTCTTTTATATGATCGTAGAGCGATGGGAGTAAATAATCAGTGGATGTACTCGGCAGCTACACCGTTCAATGCAGCAGGTGGATACTATAATATCTTTGACCACTACCGGTTCAATGCATGGAATAACTTCACGCACAACGCGATCCTTTACGTACTGGGGGAGGGGGTATAATATGTTAGTAGCATCTTTACAAGTTCCTAGTGGGGGGAGTATCATTGCAAAATTGCCTTTTAGAAAAGTCGGAGTAAGAAGAATAGTTATTAGTGTTACTAATGACAGTGTGAATCTTACTTATGATGGCATCAATTTAGTCAAATTCAGCAGATACAATGGTTTTATTGATTTAAAATTCGAAAGTTATTACGGTTTTCCGGATGCCAGCAAATTTGCTTTTGTAAACTACGATACTACTAATGCAAATATTGTTGTTCTTGCTGACTGTGTTCCAGAATCACCTATAAACAATGATTATTTTGAGGTACAAACATCATGACAGACACAATTTTAACCGTATTGGGAAACTATGCATTCCCTATCGTGTGTTGCATCGGCATGGCATACTTTGTCAAGTACATGTATGACCAGACAAACGCAAGAGTTGACAAACTCAACGAAGAACATAAAAACGAAGTTGACACACTTTCAGAAGTAATCAAAAACAATACGATTGCCTTAGAAAAGATGAATACGTTAATTGAACAGATTGGAAAGTAGGTACTATATGACAGCTAATGAACTTGTAGCATATGCTACTAATTTAATTGGTACTCCTTATGTGTGGGGTGGTAACACCCCAGCACAGGGACTTGACTGTTCCGGATTACTCTACTATATCCAGAAAAAAGCAGGATCAGAGGTTGAAGATATGACTGCTTCTGGTTATTCGATGATTGGAAAAAAGATTGATATTGTGCAGAAAAAACCGGGTGATTTTCTCTTTTTTGGTAGACCAGTGACCCATTGCGCTATTTATATTGGAAATGGATATATGATCGAAAGCCGAGGAGGACGAAAAAACACTGCTTCCAATCCTGGTATTGGAGTTGTCAAAAGCCTTGTAAGTCGTAGATCTGACTTATCCTGCGTCCGCAGGGTATGGGATTCAAGTTCATCATACATAGTAGGACAGACTTACCGTACACAGGTTGACCATTTACATGTTCGATTTTCCGTTTGGGGAAAGATCAAAGGATATGCACAGCTGACAGCTGATGGAATGAAACACGCTTATTCTGATGGGTGCTTGAAAAAAGGAACCACAGTCACGGTAAAGGATCTCAAAAAGGATGATGCCGGAGCAACGTGGGTTAAGATTCCATCCGGTTGGATCTGCGCAATCACAGCAAAAGGAGATATCTATTTATCATGACAGAGATTATCTTATACCATTTTTCCAAAAGGAAAAACAGCACCAAACGACCAACGGGACAGGGCACTACTGTGCCCTGTCTTTTAAAATCAAATACCACTTTTCAGAATCCAGCATTTAAGTTAAAGCTCACACTGGATAGTGCGTTGCAATTTAACTATTTGCAATGGGCTGACCATTACTATTTTATTAATTCGACAGTTTCACTTAATAACGACATGGTTGAGATCTCAGCGAGTGAGGATGTGCTGGCAACCTACCGGACAGAGATCAGCAACTATACATGTTTTATCGAGCGATCCAGTAAGCAGACTACGCTTGCCAATGACAGCATGTATATCCCAACAAATGACTGGGTAAGTCAATCTACGATTGTTGGTCAACCAATAAATACGTTTGTGAATGGATATGCCCCAAACTATTTACTGCGTACTGTTTCGGTTGAGGGAATAAATACTTACTATATAAGAGGTACGCAATTGAAAGATTTGTGCTCATTTATGTATACGTATGGATCCATTCCGGATGTAATGGAAACAGCATTGACACGTTTACTTTTTAATCCGTTTGAGTATATTCTTGATTTAAAATGGTTACCTTTTAGAGTTGATAAGTTCCTAAACATATTAGATACCGTAAAGCTTGGCTACTGGGACAGCAATGCAAATGCCTATCTGATAAATGATGCATCTTGTACTTTTTCCTATGATTTAAGCCTTGGTAACCCCTTATATGCTGATACAGATTTTAGATTTTACAATGCATCTTTTTCAAAGTATAGCGTAAAGCTTCCTTTTGTAGGGGTTATTCCTATCAATCCAACAAAGACCCATAAGGGACAGTTAAAAGCCACATATAACTTTGATGCTGTTTCCGGCATGGCTGATGTTTGGGTAACTTCCGGATCTGATGAATATGCACACTTCCAATGTCAGCTTGCCGTTCCGGTGCAAATTGGGTATGCTACGGCAAACATTGGTCAGCTTACTACCAGCTTGATAGACGTAGGAACAAGCCTTGCTTCCGGTAACCCAATAGGGGCTATCACAAATACGTTGGGGGCATTTCAGAGCGTGACTTCTCCGGAGCCTAACATGGTTGGTAGTGTTGGCAACATTAGCTCAATACTAAATAACATGGAAGCAAACAGCATTTGCTATGCCTGCACAAGCATAGATCCAGATGGGGCAAGTGAGGGTTTTGTAGATGGCACTGTACGCACTATATCTGGACTGAGTGGGTTTGTAAAGTGCCGGAATGCATCTATCCAGATTGCAGGATTTGAGGGGGATCAAGAACAGGTAAACAGCTACCTAAATAACGGGTTTTACTTTGAATAGAAAGAGGTGATAAACATGTGGACACCGGTTAATTTCGATAAAATCAACATTTGCACAAATTACTTCCAGCCATCCGGAATAAAAGTAGATAGCTTATACACAGATACGTTTGATCGGATGCTTTATGAGCGTGTTTGTTCTATTTTGGACATTACCTATAATGGAACTATTGACATTGATTATTTCAAATATTGCTTGCTTTTCGGGGGCTATATTTGCATCACAAAGACAGATCTTTATGGTCTGATTGCACAGTATCCAATGTTGACAGGGTACAATATTTATTTCAAACCAACCACAGCTACTATACACACATATGCGAGCAATGCCGTTATTGACATGGAGGACATGGAGATCGGAAAAGACTGTTCCGTTATCTATCTTAGACCAACTTTTTGTGGGATTGGTGATATCATCGGTTTTTATAGCTATAAGCTGGCACTGGTCGCAAGTGCGTTTGACATGAATGTTTTCAACTCTAAGCTTGCATTTCTGATAGCTGCTAAAAATAAAGCCGCAGCCCAGACCTTGAAAAAAATCTATGACAGCATTCAATCCGGTAATCCGGTTGAGGCTTTTGATGTATCAATTAAAAGTGAGGACCGACAAGGAAGCAAACAGGATGCATGGGAATCCTTCAACAAAGATTTGAAGCAGAACTTCATTGCACCGGAATTGATTGAGGTATTTGAGAAACTTCTGGACCAGTTCGATACAGAGGTTGGTATTCCATCTGTCGGGTCTGATAAAAAAGAACGACTGAATGTACTTGAAACAAGCAAAAATGATGCAGAATCCGTGACGCGGCTCACTACTTGGCTTGAGACTATGCAAGCAGGGATTGATATGACAAACAGACTTTATCCGGAGATGAACTTATCAATCAAGATCAGAAGCTATGAAACTGCGGAGGTGAAACCATATGGGACTTTATAGAGTGACGATAGCAGGACTTTATGAATGGAACGATACCCTCTTTGACAGGATGGAGTTCCCTGAATCAGCCGACAGGCAGAATTTTATCGACAGTTTGCTTCTGTCATATGGGGATTGTGAGCCACTTTATCCAGACTGGGATTTTATGCATGAGAATGCCATCCCTGCATGGAGCAGGAAGTGGAAAAGAAGTATAGACAAAGTATACAAGGTATTAGATTTAACTGATTATGAACCACTTGAAAACTATGACCGTCATGAAGAATGGACAGATAGCCCGGATATGACACGAACAAGTCAAAGTTCCGGACAGGATGTAAATAGGGCAGAAGCCGGACAGGGAACCACTACGACCAACTCTGGGGCAGATACAGCTATCAATGATGTCAGTGCTTTTAATGATTCCAGCTACAGTCCGAATGAAAAAACAACAACGGAGTACGGGGGCAGCACAAAAATACAAAGCTCTGGGGAAAACAAAAACACATTTGAATACGGAAAAGGTGAAACAAGCCGAGAGACAGGACAGAATAAGCATTCCGGACGTATTCATGGGAATATTGGTGTGACCACTTCGCAGCAGATGGGGCTATCTGAGCTCAGTCTGAGGAAACAAAGCTTTATTGATTATTGCACTGGGCTTTTTGCACAGGATCTGCTTTTATTAATTTATTAAGGAGGAATGATTATGTTTTTTGAATACCCACATAGTTCTATGCAGGATATGAACTTAGATTGGTTGCTTAAAGTTGGCAAACAGGCAGACAAAGATCATGAAGAATGGACACATATAAAAGACACAGCACAGACCATGATTGATGATGCTATTCAAAAATCACTTGATGATGGAGAGATCGGAAAAGTAGTAAATGAAGCTACTACAAAAGTCATCACTGAACAGATTGACCCATTAAAAGAACAGGTTGGAACAAATACAGCTGAGATCACGAAATTGAAGAAAAGGGATGGACTTTTTGACCACTCCGGAAAAACCGTCATCATTGGAGATAGCTACACGGTTGGTTATAGCCCAGAGGGTAACTTACAGCCCTGGACTACAAACTTTATCAAATACACAGGTCTTGAGAACGTAACTATTTCCGCAAATGGGGGAGCTTCATTTTCGACAGCTTCCAATTCATTCCTTATGCTTTTAAATGCTGTCCCTGCTTCTGATGATGTGAAACAGATCCTTGTAGTTGGAGGGTTTAATGAGTTCGGAACCTATTCAGAGATTGAAAACGCAATCAATGCTTTTATGGGTGCTGCGGAGGTCAGATTCCCAAATGCAAAAGTCTTTGCCGCTATGGTAGCATGGTCAGTTGACCGGACGGATGACTCAAACGTGCAAAACAGATTAAAGATTGCAAAATCTGTTTATAATACACAGCGGAAGAATTGGCGGTATCTGGCAGGGTCAGATTATATCCTCCATGCTGACGGCTTCCTTGCTTCTGATGGGTTCCATCCAAACAGTACCGGGCAGGAACGTCTTGCTACATATCTTTCTACAGCTGTAGAAACAGGAGCATGTAGTCCATCATTTTACGAAGTTAGTGCAAACTTTGAAGCAGGTGACTTTGCACCAACTCTGGGATCAAGCTGGACTTTTGTGAGTTCGTATAATGAAAATACAAGCACTTTAATCTGGGGTAACTATGTTTGCTTACCAAACAGCGGAACCCTTGTCTGTGATGGCACTGAGTACCGTTTGGGGCGCATCTATTCGACTTCCTTTATCGGAGATCATAACGGCTATACATGCTACCCAACCACTGTGATCGTTAAGTCCGGCAGTGACTTTTTTCACATTCCTGCACAGCTTAACTTCCGAGGTCGACATATCTATTTGAGTTTGTATGATATTTCTGATGATAAGCATAACTACCGGACTTTAACAAACGTTACACAGGTACAGATTCACAGAGGATCAATTACCATGTAAATATAAAATATGATAGCCCAGCAACCGCTGGGCTATTTTTATTTTGCATCCTGTAAAAGCTTTCTGAGTAACTTGATTACTGACCAGTTTGTAGAGACATGATAAAATTTAGGCTCTTTAAATGGCTGATAATGAATTACAGACCAATCATTATAGTCTGATAAGGCTATAATGACATAATCTATATAACAAAGATAGTGTACGCATAAATATTCATCCTCATCAGAAATTTCACAACTAAAACCCTGTTTCTCAAGATCACAAGTAAACTGTTTAAAGTTCATTGTGTCTTTGTTATAGTACGGATTCACTCTCATATCATATTCCCTCCTGCCTATTG
>OGDE01001431.1_pt1 | contig 14912 bp, 11 predicted proteins | sample 1570321 | NCBI WGS metagenome assembly OGDE01 (sample SAMEA2581976, study PRJEB24529) | metagenome | biome: Human gut stool | place: China | collected 2011 | reverse complement strand
GAGCTTCCTGTTTTGCCTGCTCTGCCTTGTCTGCTTCTGCTTTGTCTGCTGCCTCTTTTACAAGTGCTGCAATGCGGCTCTCTGCGGCCTGCAGATCGCTGTAGTTTGTTACCAGTGATTTCTGGACATCACTCAGAGTATCGTATGCGGCTCTTGCTGCTGCGACTACGCCTCTCTTATCCAGCGTTACTTCTCCGATTGCTGTGATCGCACTGCTTACGGATGCTGCTGCCGCTGCATCTTTGTCCTGACTCTCTTTCTCTGCTTTCAGCAGTGCCAGATTCTTCTCTGCTACGACCAGGTCAGACAGGTTTGTTACTTTTGCTTTCACATCTGCTTCCAGGGCTTCATATGCACTTCTTGCTGCTGTGATCGCTTCTTCACCGTCAAGTGTTACTTCTCCGATTGCTGCGATCGCATCGACTACCGGCTGTGCTTTGGCTTTCAGAGCTTCCTGTTTTGCCTGCTCTGCCTTGTCTGCTTCTGCTTTGTCTGCTGCCTCCTGTACAAGTTCTGTAATGCGGTTCTCTGCTGCGGTCAGATCTGTGTAGTTTGTTACCAGAGCTTTCTGATCTTCTGTCAGTGTGTTGTATGCGGCTCTTGCTGCTTCTACCACACCTCTCTTATCCAGCGTTACTTCGCCGATCGCTGTGATCGCACTGCTTACGGATGCTGCTGCCGCTGCATCCATCTGGTTTTTCAGTTCTTCCTGCTGTTTCTTTGCTTCCAGAGTCTGAATGGTCTTTTCTGCCTGAACCAGAACATCATAATTGGAAACCAGTTTCTTCGCATCTGTGGAAAGTGCATCGTATGCATTTCTTGCTGCTTCTACGCTTTCTTTTTTCTCGAGTGTTACATCTCCAAGTGCTTCGATCAGTGCTTTTACTGCATCTGCATCGGTCTGTGTCTTTTCATCCGCTGCAAGTTCTGCACTTGTTTTCAGTTTGTCCAGATCTGCTTTTGCATCGCTTAACTGTTCTGCAATTTCTTCTGCTGTTTTTGCATTGTTGATCAGGACTTTTGCATTTGCAAGGATCTTTGTGATCTGTGTTTTTTCTGCATCACGGTAATCCTCTGCATTTTTGTATACGTTCAGCTCTGTGATGGCTGCTTCTTTTGCCGGTGCCAGCAGTTCTTCTACCGACGCCACTCTGACGGTCAGCATTTCACTTGTCTTTGGTGTACTGTCGCTGTCTTTCAGCACCATATAGACTTTGTATGCTGCATCTGTAATATCGGTTAATTCCAGTGTATTTTCACCTACTTCAACCTGGATGCCTTCACCTGTTGTATCAATGGATTCCGGTGCAGTTTCCGTTTCCGGCAATACTTTATAGTACAACGTACCGTATTCATTTGCTGTGAATGTTACTGATGCACTTGTTGCACTCTTACGCACACCTGCACCTTCTTCTGCCGAGATCACCGGTGCATTTCCTGTCTGCTGTTTCAGTGTTACATAGTAAGAATCTTTCGTCTTGCCGTCTTTTGCAGTTACTTCGATCCGGACGGTCGCGCAGTCACTGTTGTCTGCAAAATAGATCGCATAACGGTCGTGTCCACTGTTTGTTGCAGTACGGATGATATTTCCTTCTGAACTGCTGATGACCGTGCTCTTTCCTACTGCACTTACCGGATACAGTTTATAAGTTGAACCTGTATCTTCTGCTGCTGTCCAGATATTCAGGAAGCGGCGTGTTGTGCTGTATTCTGCATGATAAACATGATTTGTCTTACTGAACGCCGGTGTTAAGCTGACCAGTCCCATGTTAAACTGATTACTGTCGCTGACATACAGTTCTTTTAAGTTGGTATTCGGTTTTTCACGTTTCAGTGTGAATTTATAAGTTCTTTCATCGCTTCCTTTTTTCACAACAACATCAAAGCTCTTGCCTGCTTCTGTCAGTTCCATCTCTCTGCTGTTTCCTTCCACGCCATCGATGGTAATGCTGCTTCCTTCGGAAGCAGTAAAGGTCAGAGTCGTCTTATCTGCCGAAGTCAGGACAACGATGTCATGACTGGAAAGTTTTCCGTCAAATGCCACGCCATTATCGATCGTGCTGCCTTCTGCACTTGATGTTACGCCAGTCATATATGCCTCACTGGATGCAACCGCCATAACGCATGCACTGTCGTTCTTATAGTACAGCGTACCGTTTTCGTCACAGATAATACTTGTGATGCAGTACTGCTGTCTTGCTTTTTCCGGTGTAAAAATTTCTTCTACATCCGGAGTTGTCTGTCCTTTTTTATCACGGATCAGAGTGATACCACCCGGATTCTTGTTATAAGTTGCATACAGATAAACACTTCCGTCTTCTTTTTCATAAGCGGTTGACAGAAGTACAGAGCACTGTGGATATCCTTTCAGCGGTGCTTTGTAGATCTCTGTCATCGTTGCCGCATCAATCACGCTGATCGAATAGGTTCCGCTGAAGTTACTTCCGCTTGTCACACCGATATAGATTCTTCCGTTGTATACAACCGGTGTGCTGGTGCTCATGCTTCCAGGCTGTACGGATTTCAGCGTATCTTTATCAAAGGTTCCGTCGGATTTCAGTTTTAGACTGTAGAGGTAGCCGCCTTTTGTTGTGAAATACAGTCTGTCTGTTTCTTTGTCATAAGCAATCGTAGAACGCTGGTCACCGATTACATCGACGCTGTCCATAACTTCTCCGGTCTTCTTGTTCAGAGATAATACATGTCCGGTTCCGTCTGAACCGCTTGTGCCGTCATCCGTACCAAATACAACATAGTCACCGCGTACCACAGAACCTGCCCAGTAGAAACCGCCAAGGCTTGTGTACTGCCATGCTGCTTCTTTTGCTTCCTGTGCGTTCGTCGGATCTTCATCCGTAACCGGGATGAACACATAGTTTGCATCTTTTGTCTCTGCATTCCAGAATCCGGTATAAATATAACCGTCACTGTAAGTGATCGGGCTTAAGGACTGGCCTTTCAGCGTATCCTGGTAAACCCACAGAGATTCCAGTGTCTCTGCATTGAACGCCTGTACACGTCCGTCTGCCAGCGGTGCAAAGATCATGCCGTCTGCATAGGTTGGCGGTGTGTATCCAAAGTTTGTCGCTGCTACCATATCGCCTGTCTGCAGGATATCACCTGTATTCAGATCCAGTTTGTAAATATGGTTTGCACTCATGACGATCAGGGAATTATCCACGATGATCTGCACACTCGGTGCTGCACCCCAGCCGCTTCCCAGTTTCTTAAACCATTTTTCGTAGGTTGTCGCCTCGCTCGTTGGTGTTTTTGCAGAGGTAATACCCATGTTGTCATCACTGTTACGGAAGTTTTTCCATGCTGCGGATACATCTTTTCTGGTGCTCTCCGGTGCTTTTTCCATTGTGATGGTTTTCTCGGTGTCTTCTGTAACAGAAATCGTATCTTTCTTTGTAACATATCCGGCTTTTACGGCAACATAGCTGTAAGTTTCTTCTGCCTTCAGTGTGTATACACCGTTCTCTGCTTTCAGCTTTTTGCTGTCAGCATCTTTCAGTGTGATCACTGTATCTGCTGGATCTGTTTTCAGTGTCAGTTTTACGGATTTTTTTCTCAGAACATGAATCTTGTATTCTCTTGCCTGAGACGGTGCATCTTCCATTGCTGCTTTGACGGTGATCACAGTCTCATCTCCGCTCAGAGGAACTGATGTTTCTCCTGTCACTGCGGTACCGTTGACAGAAACTGCTGCATTTTCCAGAAATGCTGCTGCATTTATTTTTATGCTGTCGTTGTTGTCGGTTACACTGACTGTGTAATCTGTTACATTTTTATCAAAGCCAGGATGAAGCACTTCTTCTCCATCTGCAGATGCCACACTTAAGGATTTCAGAGTGGATTCACGAACAACATCAAATTCATAAGTTGTTGTCTCGTCTCCCTTCTTCACATCTACATACAGTGTGTTGCCATTCATGTCTTTTTTGGTCAGGTAGGCGGCACTTGATGTCGCACCACTTCTCAGTGTGATATTCTTCGCAGATCCATTATTTGCCGCTGTGTAACGTGCTGTTACCGTTGCAGTTACATTATCTGCAAGTTTGGAGTAGAGATATACATTGGTAATTGCATCCGGGATGACAACCTGATATTTGTTTTTCGTAATATTATATTCCGGTGTGATCTCGTATGCAAAAGAAGTTTCTGCATTGGTTCCTGCCAGGATCTTGAACTCTTTCATGCCGGCTGCTACAACGGTTACCGGAATATCTACGCTCTTCTGTCCTGATTTTGCTGTGATCACTGCTGTTCCCTTTCCGGTTGCTGTGACCACTGCTTCTTTTCCAACCTGCATCGTATTCTCTGCTGACTGTGCTGCTGCCAAAGACTGGTCTGTGCTGACTGCCACAACTGCCGGATTGGAAGAAGTCCATACGACCGGATCGGTTCCATTGCCTACATCTGCCATAATCTTCTGTGTATCAGAAACGCCACATCCAATCTCTTTCTGATTCGGAGTGATGGATATGGTGCTGAACACGTCTGCATTTGCAGGCAGAACTTTTACATAACATTCTGCAGTAAAAGCACCGCTTGTGAATGTGATGATCGCTTCGCCTTCACTGACTGCAGTTACCCTTCCTGAACTGGAAACGGTTGCCACATTTGTATTGCTGCTCTTCCAGGTTCCGCTCTTGGTATCTGTGGTATCACTTGGAAGATAGCTTGCTGACATATAGGTGGACTGTTTTACTTTCAGTGATTTAGAACCATAGCTGATCTTTACGCCGGTCATCGGCACTTCTACAACTTCTATTTCAATGGAAGCAGTCATGTCACCGATTTTTGCCGTGACCGTAGTCGTTCCTTTTTTCAGTGCACGTACGTATCCGCTTGTGGAAACACTTGCAACGCTCGGCTCTGAGCTTTCCCAGGTCGCTTTTTTTGCATCCGTTGTATTGGACGGATCAAATCTCAGAGATAAGGTTTTGTTCTTTCCTTTATTCAGGGTCAGTTTGCTGTCATCAAAATAAATCCGCTGTGTATGGACTTCTTTGACTGTTACCGTACAGTCGGCCTCTTTGTCACCAACCTTTGCTGTAATGACAGCCGTTCCTTCTTTTTTACCGGTTACTCTTCCGCTCTGATTTACCGTTGCGACATCTTCTGCATTTGTGCTCCAGGTAACGGTTCTGTCATCTGTGGTATTTGCCGGAACCAGTGTCGCTGTCAGTGTTTCACTGTCATTTTTCAGGATTTCCATTTTTGATTTATCCAGCCGGACTTCCTGAAGCGGACTTGCATTTACGGTTACTTTACAGGTTGCTGTCTTTTCGCCGCAGGTTGCCGTGATCGTGGTCGTTCCTGCACCGACAGCTGTTACCAGACCATTTTTCACCGTTGCAACAGAAGGTTCTTCACTGTTCCATTCGATTGGCTCGATCGGTTTGCCTGTCAGCTCCACTTTTGCATTTAACTGCATGGTACCTTCGTTTTCCAGTGTGATCTCACTCTGATCCAGTGTGATACTTGTGATCTCACCGCCAAGCAGTTTGTTCAGTTCATCGTTTACTTTATCTACTTCACTCTGTTCTGCAACAATATTTTGCAGAACTTCTTTTGCTTCTGTGATCTTTGCTGCGATATCCGGATCTGCCTTCAGCTCGGCACTGTTCGGTGCAGAATTGATCTTTGCCAGAGTGGTGGTCAGCACATCTTTGTTTGCGACGCTGTAAGAATCATCATAGCCGCCGCCCATACCGCCGGAACCTCCGATATCACCGCCGTACTTCAGAGTAAACTGTGCACGCATGACATCGCCGTCAGACAGATAATAATCTGCAAATCCTACATTCGGGAATACCGTATTTACACAGTACATCCATCCTGACATGTAGTTGTAGTCAAATTCACCAAGAGAACCTTCTGTTCCGCCGTCGGCGTCAAACATCAGATCCGGAAGTTTTTCTGCCATATGCGGCTCAAGTGCTGCACCGGCAAGATCCAGTTTCTTTGTCGCATTCTTTGGTTTTTTTGCATTAGATCCTACGATATGGGACAGATAGAAACCACTGGTCAGACTTCCGGTGTATTCTACATCATAGCCTTCTTCACGGATCAGGTTTACAAATGCTTTCGCTGCATTGTCACCTTCGTAAACCGGCATCAGAACCGGTTCTACGATATAACCTTTTGAGATTGTAAAGGCTTCAATGCTGACCGTTGCATAACCGATAAATTCGCCTTTTTTGGCTTTCTGATAAATAACGGTATAAGTCTGTGTTTTCGATGCTCCTTTTCCGTCTTCTGCGGAAATAACAACGGTATGCTCTCCTTCTTCCATGCCCTGGAAATCCAGCGTAAAGCTTGTCTTTACATTATCACTCCAGGTTGCCGAAAGTGCCTGTCCGTCAAGAGTTGCTGTCGGTTTGAGCGTGTTGTCCTCAGCATCTCTTGCCCAGACATCGAACAGCTTGCGCTGTCCTTTTACCTTAAGCTTGTCCGTCAAAGTTGTCTTTAAAAGAATACCATCCTGCGTTGTTTCATCCGATGACGCATCCTCTGAAACAACTGCTCCCGCCTCCTGTGTCGGCAGTGCTGCGAATGCACTTGTCGGAATCATGGTTGTGATCATCAAAAAGGTCAGAAACCATGCCAGAATTCTGGAAGCAAATCTTTTTTCTCTTCGTTCCATTTGTTCCTCCTCATTCGCTTTTTGGCGATTCGATTCTGTTTGCTTTTTTTATTTTACACATGCTCACATCTGTGTTTTCCTTTTTCGTTTTCCTCCTTCCCTTTCTGTGTGTTCTCCAATTTCATAATTTTCAGACACCGGGCAAAAGGGGACAAAAAATACACCTCCGCTATGCCTGCGGACGTTGCTGATAAACCGGTTTTGTGTTTGTGTTCTGACTTGGGTTCCTCCTACTCAAGATGCCTTCCCAGTTTGACTGACCAGTGGCAAATAATCTTTTTCGTCCCCCATACAGCAGGGAATAACTGTTCCGGATTCTCACCGGATTCCTTTAAAGAGATCACATAAACGCAATCTCACCACAAAACTCCTATGAAATTAGCCCTCTATTACGCCAACAGTGTACCCCTATTTTCGATAATTGTCAATCAAATCCACTTTTCTCTTTTTGCTGAAAGTCCTTGATATAACTGAATTTTTCGTATCTTACATACATTTGTTCGGTTCGTATAACAGATACTTTTTTATTATATAAAACCAAAAAACAGGAATGTCACATCTCATATTCTAATTATGTAACATTCCTGTTTTTTTATAATCCCTGTATATAGTTGAGCATCGGTTCGAGATTTGCCTTTTCACAGACATCAAAGGATTTCTGCATCTGTTCAAAAAGGGCTTTCTCTTCTTCACTGTGTGCTTTGCGGCTTTTCATCATCTTGCAGAAGACTTTCATCATAAGCTTATCGCCAAGATTCATCGCTTCATAATTCAGCCCGCTTTGCAGGTAGAATACTTTTACTTCTCTGTCCTCTCCTTTGCCCAGCTGCTGTTCAATGGACTTGACAGCGTCTGCAGAAGACGGCGGCATCGCCCCGGTCACAAACAGCACGTTTGTCTTTTCAAACGGCAGGATCGTCTCTTTGTACCATTTCAGCTCTTCTACATTTCCTGCACGGAAGCTGCTCCCGAAAATGATCACATCGTAATCCGAGAGCCTTTCTCCGCCGACATCTTCCTGTGGTATGCACTCACAGTTTAACGACTGTGCAAGCCACTTTGCATATTTTTTCGTGAATCCGGTTCTCGATTTATATATGACAATCTGTTTCACTTTAGCACCTTCCTTCTGTTGCGTTCTTTTTTTACTGATGCCCACGAATTGCTCCGTTACGAAGTAACTCTCGCAATCTACGCTCCGCTTCGGTCGGCACTAAACGAGTGCCACTGGTATCAGGTATAATCATATCAGAAATTCTTTACAAAACAAGGACACTACTTTACAAAACTATCACAATTCATACTGACTGTTATATAATTTTGCATAAAATCCTTTTTCCGCCAACAACTCTTCGTGTGTTCCCTGTTCTATAACTTTTCCACTGTCCATCACAAGAATAATATCTGCTTCACGTATCGTCGAGAGACGATGTGCCACGATAAAGCTGGTGCGGCCTTTCATCATGTTGGCAAAGGCCTGCTGGATCTTGATCTCAGTACGGGTATCGATGCTGGAGGTTGCCTCATCCAGGATCAGCATCGGCGGCAGGCAGAGCATGACTCTGGCGATACACAGCAGCTGTTTCTGTCCCTGGCTGATATTGCCTCCGTCTTCTGAGATCACGGTGTCATAGCCGTCCGGCAGTCGCTTGATAAAGCTGTGGGCATGAGCCGCTTTGGCAGCTTCGATGACCTGTTCTTTTGTGGCATCCGGCCTGCCGTAGGCAATATTTTCATAAATCGTTCCTGATTTCAGCCAGGTATCCTGGAGCACCATGCCGTAACTTCTGCGAAGGGAAATGCGGCTGATATCACGGATATCCGTTCCGGAAACACAGATCTTGCCGGCATCTACATCATAGAAACGCATCAGCAGATTGATCATCGTCGTTTTTCCGCAGCCGGTCGGTCCTACGATCGCCTCTCGCTCGCCCGGTTTTACGGAGAGATTGAAATGCTCGATCAGTTTGCGGTCCGGCACATAGCTGAAGGAAACATCGGAAATCTCTACGGTTCCGTCAACCTGTTCTTCCGTCAGTACTCTCGCATCTGCTTTGTCCGGAGTGCGTTCTTCTTCATCGAGCAGCTCAAAAATGCGGCTCGCACATGCCATGGCATTCTGAAGCTCTGTGACAACACCGGAAATTTCATTAAACGGTTTTGTGTACTGGTTTGCATAACTTAAAAAGCAGGACAGCTGACCGACGCTGATGCCGCCGGACACGGCAAACAGTGCTCCGACAAGAGCCACACCGGCATAAACCACGTTGTTGACAAAACGGGTGGCCGGGTTTGTGATGCTGCTGAAAAAGATGGCTTTCAGGCTCGCCTTCTGAAGACGCTCGTTCATTTCATCAAACTGATCCACATTTTCTTTTTCATGACAGAATGCCTGTACCACTTTCTGTCCTTCGATCATCTCATTGATAAATGCAGTCTGCTCGCCGCGGACTTCGGTCTGCATATGGAAATTACGATACGTTTTCTTTGCGATAAAACCTGCCACTATAAAGCTGAGCGGTGTGACGCACACAACGACGAGCGTGATCGGCACATTGACATACAGCATAAAACCCAGTGTTCCGAGGATCGTCAGAACTCCGGTAAAAAACTGGGTAAATCCCATCAAAAGTCCGTCTGCAAACTGCTCTACATCGGCGATCACACGGCTGACCAGATCTCCGGTCGGATGTGCATCCAGATAAGAAACCGGCAGTCTCTGGATCTTGGCGATCGCTGCATTTCTCAGGTCACGACTGACATTATAAGTGATCTTGTTATTGCAGATACCAAAGATCCACTGGGAGATCGCCGTCACGGCAGTCGCTGCCACGATCACCCGTACGATCGCCGCCACACCCGCAAAATCTACTTTTCCGACTCCGATCATATGGTCAATAGCATTTCCGGTCAGGATTGGCACATAGAGCTGGGATGCAACAGAAAGAGCGGCAAAAATCAGACTGCATACAATATAAAACCAGTATTTTCGAATATGTTTCCAGATTCTCATGATCATGCCGTCTCACCTGCCTTTCCAAACTGACTTTCATAAATTTCCTGATAAACCGGGCAGTTTCCGAGCAGTTCTTCATGCGTGCCCATGCCGACGGTCTTTCCGTCATCCAGCACCAGGATCAGATCGGCATGCATCAGACTGGACGTTCTCTGGCTGACGATAAATACCGTCATCTCTTTATCCAACTCACGGATTGCTTTTCGAAGTGCCGCATCCGTTGCAAAATCCAGTGCACTTGCACTGTCATCTAGGATCAGGATCTCCGGATCTTCCACCAGAGCACGGGCGATCGTCAGACGCTGTTTCTGACCTCCGGACAGATTGCGTCCTCCCTGCTCCACCGGTTCATCCAGCTGTTTCTCTTTTTTCTGTACAAATTCGGCTGCCTGTGCAGTCTCAAGAGCTGCCCAGAGCATCTCATCGGTCGCTCCTGGATTGCCCCAAAGAAGGTTCGAACGGATCGTACCGGAAAACAGCTGTGCTTTTTGCATGACCATACCAATCTTGCCACGCAGCTCTTCTCTTGAATAGCTTCTGATATCGTGACCGCCGATGCGGATCTGTCCGTCCGTTGCATCATAAAAACGTGCCAGCAGATTGACCAGCGTGGATTTTCCGCTTCCGGTTCCGCCGATGATACCCACGGTCTGTCCTTTTTTCACCGTAAAATGAATATTGGAGAGCGTTTCTGCACCGGCACCGCCGTAAGTGAACGATACATGATCAAATGCCACTTCTTCATCTGAAGTGCCTGTTTTTCTGTTTTTTGCATTGTTTTCCGGACAGGAAAACTCCATTTCCGGCTCTACGTTCAGAACAGAAGCAACACGCTCTGCACACGCCATTGCTTTTGTTACCTGAATGATCAGGTTTGCCAGCTTGACCAGTTCGATCAGAATCTGGTTCATATAATTCACAAGGGCTACCACATCGCCCTGCTGCATATTTCCAAGATGGATCTGCACTGCTCCCGTATTTAAGATCACAACAACCGCAAGGTTGATCATCACGTAAGTCAGCGGATTCATCAGTGCGGAGATCTTTCCGACCAGAAGCTGACTGCGTACCAGAAGTCCGTTGTTCTCCTCAAAACGATCCTTCTCCTGCTCCTCTCTTCCGAAAGCACGGATCACACGCACACCGGTCAGATTCTCCCTGGTGACCCCCAGGATCCCGTCAAGGCTGCCCTGTACCTTCCGGTAAAGTGGCATCGTGATCAACATAATGCCAAAGACAACGATGGAAAGCAACGGGATCGTTACAACAAAAATAACAGCCGCCTTCGGGCTTACGATAAATGCCATGACAATACTTCCGAATACAATAAACGGGGATCTCAGGAAGAGTCTCAGGAACAGATTCAGTCCGCTCTGCACCTGGTTGATATCACTCGTCATTCGCGTGATCAGTGTGGAAGTACCCAGCTTGTCCATCTCCGCAAATCCAAGGGACTGGATATGTGAGAACAGCACATGCCGCACCTTCGTACAGAATCCAACGGATGCTTTCGCCGCAAAATACTGTGCGGTGATACTGCAGGTCAGACCAATCACACCGAGCAGGATCAGAAGTCCGCAGTGTGACAGAATGTATCCTTTGTCTTTGTTTGCAATTCCTGTGTTGATGATCGCAGCCATAACAAGAGGAACCAGAAGGTCAAACGTTGCCTCCAGCATCTTGAACGCCGGGGCAAGAATGCTCTCTTTTTTATAGTTGCGAAGATATATAAGAAGTTTTTTCAAAATTTCTCCTTTCCGTTCTCACTGCAATTTGAAAGAAACTTTCTCTTTTATACCAAAATGGTAAAAACAGACCGCTTTTGGCATCCTATGATGTGGGTGTCAAAAATCCCCAACTATGATGCCTACGGATTGTTCCGTGCGTTGCACTCCCACAATCCTTTCTACGCTCCGCTTCGGTCGGTGCTAAACATGTGCCACTGGCACATAGCACCCCAGTATTCGCATATCGTGGGATTATCATCCCACTTTTATGCTCATATCGGGGCGGGTCCCAAGGTCTTTCATCCACCTATGAGCAAGTTCATGTGGATTTAGACCTTTTGACCCTGGCATCATCTTATTATTCTAACACAGGAAACAGCGGTATCGCAACTGTGGGAACTTCCGCCAAAGTTCTTTGTTTTGCCTCCATAACAAAAACCTCCAAAGCATCCGTTTTTTCATCTGCCCTGAAGGTTTTCATTCTTTTCTTATTGCGGTTTTATGAATTTCAGTTTCTGCTTATGCCAGTGCTTTTCCGAGGTTGACGCAGTTTGCTTCTGCCTCATCATCCGGTGTTTCGTTGCAGATCACGCTGTCACATGCAAGGGACGCACCGTCGTTTTTGCAGGTTTCTTCCCAGTTCTGCATCCATTCTCCATCGCCCCATCCGTAAGAACCAAACAGTGCAATCTTCTTGCCCTGGAGTTTGGATTCGCAGGAAGCAAACATCGGCTCAAAAATGGTATCTTCCAGTTCTTCGCATCCCATGGACGGGCATCCGAATGCTACTGCATCAAACTCATCCATTTTATCAGCGGAGAAACCTTCTGCTTCAAATACTTCTACTTCTGCTCCGCCTGCTTTTGCACCTTCTGCTACTTTATTTGCCATGATCTCTGTGTTTCCTGTTCCACTCCAATATACAACTGCTACTTTGCTCATGTTTTATTCCTCTTCTTTCTTCTTTATATTTTTCATGCTGTCGGACTTTTGCCCTCCGACATTTTTTAACAATATCTGCGGAGCATCTGCTGCAAAATCATGTTTGCAGTCTTATGACGCGACAGTAAGTGTACGGATGTCCCGCCCCTGCTTCCACAGTCTTCGATAGACTTCTCTGCATTTTTTGTATTTTGCAAAAAGTTTTCTTGTTTCACATTCATTGCAGTATACTTTCCAGCAGCCGGAGCATTTGTAATTCTGCCCTGCGTTCTCAATAAAACCAACCACATCTTCCAGCGGATAGTCAAGGAACACACCAATCTCATGTGGGAATCCTTCTGCTTTTGCAAGACGCTCTTTCAGTCTCTGTAATGCATAATCGGCATCTTTCTGTACATAGCCGTATTTTCCAAGGAAGTTCTGCACTTCTTGATCATCGAGCCGCTCCTGCAGTCTCTGTTTGCGACATACATACATCAGTGCCTTCTGATTCTGTACTCTCAGGACAACAAGTGAAATCCCCCTCGCCTGTAATTCCTGATTCCAGTACCGTACCTGCTGCTCTGGCATTTCCTCCGGTGCAAAAGACCAGGTAAACAAATTTGCCGTCTTCACCGATGCCAGAGTCGGCGAACAGTGTTCGATCAGATATCGTTCCAGCATGAGAAACCTCCTTTTTACATTGCCACGCAGTGTTCTTCCAGTACTGAGTGCAGTGCACTTGCACTGCTGCTGTGGATCCTTGCAACCGGAATGTTGTTCCGTTTTGCTTCCTGGATCGCAGTGTTTACCATTTTGTGTGATACCGTATTGGTAAACAGGATCAGAAGATCCGGGCAACCGATTTTTTTTCTTACTGAACCATGCTCTTTTGCAAAGACTTTTGCTTTGCAGCCATGGCATTTGCAGATGTCAGCGTACTGACAGACCATTCTTTCGTTTCCTCCAATAATCACTACACTCATGTTCTTATCCTCTCCATTTTTCTTAAAATTATAAGATGCCAGGGTCAAAAACCTGAAGCCACGACGTGCTTGCACAGGATTGGTTTTGTGACATCCTTGCTCCGATGCTTCTTGCAACTACCTTAAATTAGTTTTAACTAACTTATGATTTTAAAAAAACGGACTGCCAAGACTATCCTGAAACAGTCCGTTTTCCGCCTTTATCTGGCACAACACATGTCAGAATTCCAGGCTATTTTTTTTATTTCCTGATCTTCAATATATCCGCACGCTTTTAGACCTGCCTGAAATACTGCGTCCAGTTTCTCTGCCGAGAGACAGTACGTTGTGCGGTCACTCAGTTCCACGATGCAGCTGTTTGCAGCTTTTTTCTTTTCTACTTCACAGCTGCCATTTTCGCACAGTTCTTCACATGCCACTTTGTACATGTTCTTTCTGCTGATGGCACCGATTTCTTCCAACATATTCACCATACGGTAAACCGTTGCAAATCCGATCTTTGTGTCTTGTCTGGAAGCTTTGTAATAAATTTCCTTGCAGCAGGAGCAGTCCTCCTGCAGGATGATATCCAGGATGATCAGTCTCTGTCTTGTAATCCTGCAGCCACGCTCCTTTAGCTTGCGGATGATATATTCTCTCTGTGGCACAAGCGTCCCTCCCTTAATGGCAGTGACCGCCACAATTCTTACAGTCTCCGCCGCACTGAATGGATTTTCCGTTTTTCTTATCGCGTACCATACTGCGGACAGCAAGTGCTACAACTCCTGCCACAATAATACCAACTACAACTGTTCCCATAAAAAATCCTCCTTTCAGGCTTTCGGCAAAATCTTTATTTTGCCCTGGATGTCTTTACGGATACGTTCAGAGTCTGACTCTCTTTGTAAGGACGAGCCAGCAGGTAAATGAATGCTACAATAACTGCGATCGCCACAATCGTCCAGATACTGAATCCGGCTCCTGTGAACAGTCCGCCGATCTGATTTACAACCAGAGATACCAGATATGCAAAACCGCACTGATATCCGACTGCTGTCCAGAACCATTTTGTATTGTTCATTTCACGTTTGATCGCACCCATAGCTGCGAAGCACGGTGCACACAGCAGGTTGAATGCCAGGAAGGAATATCCGCTTACTGCTGTGAAAGCTGCTCCCATGGTTGCGTAAACGCTTGCGTCTCCGCCTCCGTAAAGGATACCCAGTGTACCAACAATGTTCTCTTTTGCAACCAGACCTGTAACAGATGCAACGGTTGCCTGCCAGTTGCCCCATCCCTGTGGAATGAAGATCCAGCAGATTGCTTTACCGATCGTAGCCAGAATACTGTAATCGATCTGGTCTTCGGAAAGCATCTGGAATTTGCCGTCCATGACACCGAAGTAAGTTGTGAACCATACAGCGATGGTAGATACCAGAATAATCGTACCAGCTTTTTTAATAAATGACCAGCCACGTTCCCACATACTTCTAAGAACGTTGCCAACTGTTGGCATATGATATGCAGGAAGCTCCATAACAAATGGTGCCGGATCTCCTGCGAACATCTTTGTCTTTTTCAGGATGATACCAGAGCAGATAATTGCTGCGATACCAACAAAGTAAGCA